>Ga0187892_10003950_pt1 | contig 25981 bp, 39 predicted proteins | sample MA1701073metaG_FD_139345 | JGI IMG/M metagenome (GOLD analysis project Ga0187892, IMG submission 139345) | Bio-ooze microbial communities from a basaltic lava cave in the Kipuka Kanohina Cave System on the Island of Hawaii, USA - MA170107-3 metaG ... | reverse complement strand
GATGCGCCGCGATTCATGGCGCTCCGAGCCGATGATGTGCAGCCCGCCCACCTCCACGACCGTGTCTTCGCCGAACTTGCCTTCCTCGATGGCGCGCACGGGGTCCGGCGTCGACAGCACGCCTTCCGGCTCGATGTTCCGGCCGCGCAGCCACGCGATGGCGCGCGCATCCGTGACACCGGCGCCCAGTTTGATGTCGGTACCGCGGCCCGCCATGTTCGTCGCGATGGTGACTGCGCCGGGCAATCCGGCCTTGGCTACGATTTCCGCTTCCTGCTTGTGGTACTTCGCGTTCAGCACGCTGTGCGGGATGCCGCGCCGCTTGAGCAGCTTGGAAAGTGTCTCGGACACATCGACGGAAACCGTGCCGACCAGCACGGGCAGCTCCATTTTGTGGAGCCGCTCGATCTCGTCCATCATCGCGTTGTACTTCTCGCGCTTGGTACGGTAGACCAGGTCGTGCCGGTCATCGCGGATGACATCACGGTTGGTGGGAATCACCATGACGGCGAGGCCATAGATCTGATGGAACTCGGACTCCTCGGTTTCCGCCGTGCCGGTCATGCCCGACAGCTTGTCGTACATGCGGAAGTAGTTCTGGATCGTGATCGTCGCCAGCGTCTGCGTCTCGCCGCGCACGCTCACGCCTTCCTTCGCCTCCACCGCCTGGTGCAGCCCGTCGGACCAGCGCCGGCCCGTCATCTTCCGGCCCGTGAATTCATCGACAATGATGACCTGGCCGTCTTCGACGATGTACTGCTCGTCCTTGCTGTAGAGCGTGTGCGCCTTGAGCAGCTGATGCACGGCGTGCATCTTCTGGCTCTTCTCCGCGTACTCGCGCTCCAGCACTGCGATCCGCTCGCGCTTGTCCTCGACGTCGAGGTTCTCGTCCCGCTCGATCAGGCCCATGTCCTCGGACAGGTCGGGCACGACAAAGGCTTGCGGATCCGATGGCGACATCTCGTCATAGCCCTTGTCCGACAGATGGATGCTGTGGCCCTTCTCATCCATCGCAAACAGCAGCATCTCGTCGACTTCATGCAGCCGCTTCTCGCGCATGTAGTCGCCTTCGGTCTTCTGCACCAGCTTCAGCAGACCGGGCTCTTCCGCGAACAGCTTGAGCAGCCGCCGGTTCTTCGGCCCGCCACGCCGCGCAGCCAGCAGCTTCGTGCCGCCTTCCTCTTCGTTGCCGCCTTCCAGATCGCGCTCCGCGTCCGCAATCAGCTCGTTCACAATGCGCGTCTGCTTGCGGAACAGGTTCGTGACTGCGCCGTTGTAACGCCGGTACTCGTCCGCCTGCTCTTCGCCGACCGGACCGCTGATGATGAGCGGCGTCCGGGCCTCGTCGATCAGGATGGAGTCGACTTCGTCGATGATCGCATAGTTGTGGTGCCGCTGGACGCGCTGATCCAGCTGGTGCACCATGTTGTCGCGCAGGTAGTCGAAGCCGAATTCGTTGTTCGTGCCGTAGGTAATGTCCGCGTTGTAGGCTTCGCGGCGCTCGGCCGTGCCCGGCTCGTGCAGGTCGATGCAGCCGACCGTGAGGCCCAGGTAGCGGTAGATCGTGCCCATCCACTCGCTGTCGCGCTGCGCGAGATAGTTGTTCACCGTGACCAGGTGAACGCCGCGACCGGACAGCGCGTTCAGGTAGAGCGGCATGGTGGCAACCAGCGTCTTGCCTTCGCCCGTCGCCATTTCCGCGACCTTGCCCTGGTGCAGCGCCGTCGCGCCGATCAGCTGCACGTCATAGGGCACCATGTCCCAGGTCATCTTCTGACCCGTGACGATGATCTCGCGTCCCAGATTGCGGCGGCACGCTTCCTTGATCGTGGCGAACGCTTCCGGCAGGATCTCATCGAGGACTGCCTGAATCTCCAGCTTCAGCCGGTCCTCCGCGGCGCGGATCTCCAGCGTCAGTCTCTCGCGCTCGGCGGAATCTTCCGTCTGCCGCTTCTGGTCGCGCAGCGACTTGACTTCCGATTCCAGCTCCGCGGTCCGCTCCTTCACGATGCCGCGCAGCTTTTCCGTCTGGCCCTGCAGCTCCGACTCCGATACCGACTCCAGCTGTTCCGCGATCTCGTTGATCTCGCCCACGATCGGCCAGTACTTCTTCACTTCGCGAGCATGCCGATCGCCGAAGATCTTGGATACCAATGTCTTGAGCATGGTGGTCCTGTTCAGGATGCACAGCCTGGATCTCGCCGGCGCAACCTTCCGTTTCCTGCGGGGTCCTGCTCCCGGCACCGACCCGTTTCTGCAACTCGGCTCCTACCCCGGCACCTGCGGGCCGGTCCCCACGCCGCGCTCACCGAGCTGGCGTGCGATACAGCCCTTCGCGACGAATGATCGCGTCGACAGCATCGGGCACGAGGTAGCGGATCGGCTGCCCTGCGGCGACGCGCCGGCGGATCTCGGTTCCAGAGATGTCGATGCGCGTGACATCGACGACGCGCGCGCCGGCCGGCCGCTCCCCGCGACGGGCGAGCACGACGACATGCGCGAGCCGCGGGATCTCGGCGGCATCGTGCCACGTTGCCAGATCCGCGTACTGGTCCGCGCCGATCAGCAGGAACAGCTCGGCGGCCGTGTCGCGCTCGCGCAGGGCGCGCAGCGTGTCCACGGTCCAGGACGGCCCCTCCCGCCTCAACTCGAGATCATCCATCGCGAACTGCGCGTTGCCCGCAATCGCGACCTCGAGCATCGCGCAGCGCAGCGCGGCCGGCGTGATCCGCAGATGGCGTTTGTGCGGTGGCACCCGCGCCGGGATGAACAGGATCCGGTCCAGCGCCAGCGCGATCAGCGCATCCTGCGCAACGATGAGATGTCCATTGTGCGGGGGATCGAAGGTGCCCCCGAACAGGCCCAGCTTCACCGAGGGGGCGTCGCCGCGTCCTTGACGCGCCGGGCCTCCGGGCTGTCCGGAAAGTCTCGCAGCAGGCGTTCCTTCGCCTGCGTCGCCTCTTCCGCGTACCCGATCTTCACGTACGACTGGTAGAGGCGGAGCAGCGCCTTCGGTGCCGCCGATGACGTCGGATACGCCTGCAGCACATCGTCGAGGGACTGAATCGCCGAGTCGAATGCGTTCCGCTTGTAATAGTAGTCGCCCTGCAGAAACAGTTTCTCGGCCAGCCGATTGTTCAGCGAGGTCAGCGATTCGCGCGCGCGGTCCACGAACTCGCTTTGCGGATACAGCGCGATCAGCGACTGGCAATGCTGAATCGCCGTGCGCGTGTATTCCTGGTCGAGCTGCGGCCGCGGCGCCAGCCTCGTGTAGGATTCGCAGACGCGCCACCGCGCGTCATCCGCCAGCTCACCGCCCGGAAAGTCGTCCGCGAGGCGCGCGTACTCGGACGCCGCCGTCAGATACTCCTTCTTGTTGAAATAGACATCGCCCAGCCGGAGCCGCGATTCCTGGTAGCGGGCGTGCGTCGGGAACTGATAGATGAACTGCTCGTAGGCGCGCGCCGCGTCCGTCCATTTGCCGGCCGCGGCCCGCTCTTCCGCGTACCGGAGCAGGTCATCCGCCGTGAAGGTTTGCAGGCGAGTCGCGTTGCTGCTGCAGCCCAGCGCCAGCAGGCACAGGGTGAGGATTCGTTTCATTCGACCTTGCGAATCGTGGCTGAAGGCGCTGCCGGCGCCCGTTGCGCGTGCGGCCCCCGGGCGCCGCGTTGCTTACCCGACGCGGGCGCTGTGGGTTTCAGGATGGCCGGGCCGGTCGGACCCTGCCATGGCTGGAGCGGCCGGCGACCAGTCACGGGCCGCCACCCCGGCCGAAGCGCAGCTCGTCAATGCGTCGGCGGGCGCGATCGACGATCTGGCCGGTGCCGAGCGGGTTCAGCTCGAGGACGCGGCGGTAAGCGAACAGGGCATCATCGCGGCGGCCCTGGGCGAGCAGGATTTCACCGCGCTCGAACCAGGCCTCGTCCTGCAGATTCTCCGGCACACCCAGCTCGAGGACGGCATCCACGTTGTGGAGCGCCTCATCGAGATCGCCGTCCTGGAGCGCGCGGCGCGCGAGCTTGAAAGCGCAGTCGCCGATATGCCACTCGGCTTCGCCGACGCGCGCATCGCGGCGCGGCGCCCGCGAGCGGAACGAGCGGAAGAAGCCGATCGCCTCGGCGCAGTTGCCCTGGGATTCATGGACCTGGGCGATTTCGAAGAGCAGCGTGGGCACGGTATCTCTGGGCGCCGCGGTCAGGGCTCGCTCGTAGAAATCGAGGGCCCGCGCCACTTCACCGGTGCTGCCGTAGTAGCGCGCCAGTGGAATCGCGAATTCCTGCGTGGGCAGCCCGGCGCGCAGCTGGAGCGCGGCATCGACGGCGGCGGCCAGCTCGTAACGGTCGGCGCGCTGGCGTGCGCGGCTGGCGACGTTGAGATAGTCGAAGATGGCCTGGTCCGCATACTCCGGGTGCTGCTCGATCAGCTCCCTGTACTGGTCGCGCGCCCGCTCGAACTGCCCGGTTTGGACATAGGCGTGAGCCACGCGCAGCATGGTGACTTCATTGCGCTCCTGGCCCAGCGCGAGCCGGTACTCGGCGAGGGCGGCCGTGTAGTTGGAGTCGGCCCAGAACTGGTCGCCGCGGGCAAGCGCGGGTTCCGGATCACTGCAGGCGGAGAACAGAGCCAGACCGGCGCAGCCGGCAAGGCCTGCGAGGCGGCGGGCGTCAACCAATCGACGAATCGAGCAGTGCGAGATACGCGGCAACCTGTGCATTCTCCGGGTCCTGCCGGCGGCATTCCTCCCAGTGCTTCCGGGCTCCGCCCATGTTACCCTGGCGGAACAGCGCGAGTCCCAGATTCAGACGTGCCGGCACGAACTTGGGGTTGCCTGAAATGGCGGTCGTGAGCTGTTCGATGGCGCCGGCCAGATCGCCCACCTGGAGCAGGGACTGGGCCAGCTTGTTGCGGATGTCGTGGAACCGCGGACGCAGCTCGAGCGCTCGCCGGAACTGCACCGCAGCCTCGAGCGGAGCGCCCGCCTCGACATAGAGGTCGCCCACCTGCGCATGGGCATGGGCCAACCGGGCCGTGATGGCGGCCGGGAACCGGCCGGCCACCGCATACTCGTAGTAGCCGGCCCGCTCGAAGGCGGCGGCCGCTTCGTCGAATCGGCCCAGCTCGTTCAGCACGAGCGCGCGATTCAGGTGTGCTTCGACGTACTGATCGTTGACGGCCAGGGCGCGATCGAACTCGGTGAGGGCCGCTTCCGGCTGGCCGAGCAGGCTCAGGCACAGACCGCAGAGGTGACGGACATCGGCATAATCCGGGTGGGTTTCCAGAACCTGGCGGAAATCGACCAGGGCCGAGGCATAATCCCTGCGCTCGAATGCGCGGCGCGCCCGATCGATGCTCTCCCGTTCGCGAGCTTCCATGGGCGCTCAAGTTAGACGGATCGCCGACCTCCCGCCACGGAACGAGGGCCGCGTCACCTCACGGGCTCCGGCGCGGGCCGGCCGATCGAGTGGTACTCGAAGCCCAGCTTCTGCATGCGCGACGGGTCGAACAGATTGCGTCCATCGAAGATCACGGGATGGCGCATGATCGACTTCATCCGCTCAAAGTCCGGATTGCGGTACGGCTGCCACTCCGTGACGAGGATGAGCGCGTCCGCCTGCTCCAGCGCGGCGTAGTTGTGCGGCGCGTAGGCCACGCGGTCGCGGAAATGTTCGCGCGCCGCCTCCATCGCCACAGGATCGTGAACGCTGACTGCGGCGCCCCGGTCGAGCAGCCCGCGCACGACTTCGATCGATGCCGCTTCGCGCATGTCGTCAGTCTCCGGCTTGAAGCTGAGCCCCCATACCGCGAAGCGCCGGCCCGCCAGCGACGGCCCGAAGCGCTGCACCACACGCTGCGCCAGCAGCTGCTTCTGCTGGTCGTTGATCCGCTCGACGGATTCGAGAATACCCGCGTCCACCCGCTGTTCGCGCAGCGTCTGCATCAGCGCCTTCACGTCCTTCGGAAAGCAGCTGCCGCCATAGCCGCAGCCTGCGAACAGGAACGACGGACCAATGCGCGCGTCCGAGCCGATGCCCTGCCGCACCATGGCCACGTCCGCGCCCACCTGCTGGCACAGACTCGCGATCATGTTCATGAACGAGATGCGCGTCGCCAGCATCGCGTTGGCCGCGTATTTCGTGATCTCCGCTGACGCGATGTCCATGAAGATGATCGGGTTGCCCGTGCGCACGAACGGCGCATACAACTGCTCGAGCACGCTGCGCGCATGGTCGGAGTCCACGCCCACCACCACGCGGTCCGGCTTCATGAAGTCATCGACAGCCGCGCCCTCCTTGAGAAACTCCGGATTCGAGCAGATGTGCACCCTGTGGCGCGTGTGCTGCTCGATCGTGCGGCGCACGATGTGCGCCGTGCCGACCGGTACGGTGCTCTTCGTGATGACGACCTTCTCGCCGTTCATGCTGCGGCCGATCGTTTCCGCGACGTCGACCACATGCTTCAGGTCCGCCGAACCATCCTCGCCCGGCGGCGTACCCACCGCAATGAAGATGACGGTGGACGCGCGCACGGCCGCCGGGACGTCGGTCCAGAAACGAAGCCGGCCCGCGTCCAGGTTGCGTTTCACCAGCGTGTCCAGCCCCGGCTCATAGATCGGAATCTCGCCGCGGTTCAGCCGGGCAATCTTCTCCGCGTCGATGTCAACGCAGATCACGTCATTGCCGCTGTCCGCCAGACCCGCACCCACCACCAGACCGACGTATCCCGTCCCGATCACGCCCACATGCATGCTTCTCTCCGTTTCGTGCGCTTGCGGAACGCGACGCGCAACGATCGCACGTCCGTCCCGCCTTGTGTACTGCGTGGCTGCAGCATAACATCCGCGCCCATGCGAGTCCTGATCACGGGCGCCGCCGGGTTCCTCGGCTCACATCTCTGCGATCGGTTCCTTGCCGCCGGCCACAGTGTCATCGGCATGGACAACTTCATCACGGGTTCGCCCGACAACATCGCGCACCTCGTCGGCAACCAGAACTTCCGCTTCATTGTTCACGACGTCACGAACTTCGTTTACGTCGAAGGCCCGCTCGATGGCGTGCTTCATTTTGCCAGTCCGGCGAGTCCCGTCGACTATCTCGAGCTGCCCATCCAGACGCTCAAGGTCGGCAGCCTCGGTACGCACAAGACGCTGGGCCTGGCACGCTCCAAGCGGGCGCGCTACCTGCTGGCATCGACCTCGGAAGTCTATGGCGACCCGCAGGTGCATCCACAGCCGGAAACGTACTGGGGCCACGTCAATCCTGTTGGACCGCGCGGCGTCTACGATGAAGCCAAGCGTTTCGCCGAAGCCATGGTCATGGCGTACCACCGGTTCCATGACCTGGACACGCGCATTGTCCGCATCTTCAATACGTATGGCTCGCGCATGCGGCCGAACGATGGCCGCGTCATCTCGAATTTCATTGTTCAGGCGCTCCGCGGCGAGCCGCTCACAGTCTATGGCGATGGCTCGCAGACGCGCTCGTTCTGCCACGTGAGCGACGAGGTCGAGGGCATCTACCGGCTGTTCCTCTCGGACTACAGCGGTCCGATGAATATCGGCAACCCCATCGAGCTGAACGTGCTCCACCTTGCGGAGCAGGTGATTGCGCTGACCGGCAGCGCCTCGCCGATCGAGACGCGGCCGTTGCCCGAGGATGATCCCAAGGTACGCCGTCCCGATATCACGCTGGCGCGCCGGGTGCTCGGCTGGGAGCCGGCGGTCACGCTGGAGCAGGGCCTCGAGGCGACGATTCCCTATTTCCGCCGCCGCGTCCTCGAGGAGAACGCCTGGGCCCGCCCCGTCAGCGCATGATCCGGCCAACGGGCTCTAGGCCCCGCTGCCGGCCGCGCGCGGCTCCGGCAGCAGAACGCCTTCCACCGGCAGCGGCATCTGATCCGCAATCAGGCGCTCGGGATTGACGCGCGTGAGCAGATCGACCTGGTTGCGCGCACCCACGCTCTCGAGATAGGCGATGTATTCGCTGATGCGCGGCGCATTGCGCGCGTGATAATCGCTCGACAGATAGTCGGCAAAGCCGTGCGCCAGCAGGCGCGCCGCCAGCCGCTGCGCGGTCAGGCCATACCGGCCAAGCAGGGACCCGCCCGTCACCTGCAGCAGGGCGCCGGCATCGCGCCAGGCCCTGACCACCTCGAGATCCGCGTCGACGCCGGCATAACGCTCCGGGTGCGCCAGCACGGGCTGCCAGCCGGCGCTCTGCAGCCCCGCGAGGATCCGCTGCGAGCGCGGCGGCACGACGAAGTACGGGAACTCGACGAGCACGAACCGCGTGCCCGCCAGCCGCAGCCGCGCGTCGGACAGGTCCGGCTCCGCAATGTCCAGCCGCAGCTCGGCGCCGCGGTAGGCGCGCACGGCGCTACCCTCAACGATCGCCGTCAACGTGGCCCAGCCCGCATCGATTTCCTCGAGCCGGGCCTGCATCTCACCGTGCGCGGACGCACCCAGCTCCACATGGGGCGTCGCCACGAATGCCGTCACGCCGTCACTCGCGAACGCACGCACGCCCTCGTCCGCCTGCGCGGACGTTTGTGCCCCATCGTCGACGCCCGGTATCAGATGGTTGTGCAGATCGACCACGCGACGTGGCCGCGCGCCACCCGCGCGCGACGCGCCTGCGGCTGCGCCCGAACTCAGGACTCCGCCTCCTTCGCCACCGCATGGCTCGGACCGCTCAGCCGAATGACCTGCGGCGCATCCCAGCCACGCAGCACGTTCCGCGTGTCCACCACCGGACCCGGCGTGCGCCGCAGCAGCGCGTAGTCGACCGTGCTGTGGTCGGTCACGATCACCACGCAGTCGCTCCGCTCCAGTTCGTCGAGCGTGAACGGCACACTGTGGCGGACGGGCTGCTCTTCCTCGAGCCGGGGCACGAGCGGGTCGTGAAAGACTACGTCCGCGCCCTTCTCTTCCAGGAGATGGATCACGTCGAGCGCCGGACTCTCGCGGACGTCGCTCACGTCACGCTTGTAGGCCACGCCCAGGATCAGGATCCGGCTGCCATTCACCGGGCGCCGCCGCGCGTTCAGCGCGTCCTGCACCTTGGCTACCACGAAGTTCGGCATCTCGCTGTTGACTTCGCCCGCCAAGTCGATCAGGCGAGTCCGGTAGTTCAGCGTCCTCATCTTCCACGCCAGATAGTGCGGATCCAGCGGAATGCAGTGGCCACCGATGCCCGGGCCCGGATTGAAGCGCATGAAACCGAATGGCTTCGTCGCGGCCGCGTCGATCACCTCGAACACATCGACGTTCAGACGATCCGACGCCTGCGCCATTTCATTCACCAGCGCAATGTTCACTGCGCGAAACGTGTTCTCCAGCAGCTTGGTCAATTCCGCGGACTCCGTTGAGGAAACCGGAACGACCGTCTCCATCACCTGCCCGTAGACGGTGCGCCCGGCATTCAGACACGCGGGCGTGATCCCGCCGATCACCTTCGGTGTATTGCGCACGCCCCACCGCGGATTGCCCGGATCGACTCGTTCCGGGCTGAAGCAGAGGAAGAAGTCCCGGCCCGCGCGGAGCCCGCCCGCTTCCAGTTTCGGCAGCATCAGCTCGCGGGTCGTGCCAGGATAGGTCGTGCTCTCCAGAATGATCAGCTGGCCGGGTCGCAACGTCGCGGCGACGGCGTCCGTAGCGGAGACCACGTAGCTGACATCGGGATCCCGCGTCTTGCCGAGCGGCGTCGGCACGCAGATCGAGATCACGTCGCACTCGCGCAGCCGCTCCATGTCCGTCGTCGCGACCAGCCGGCCTTCCGCTGCCAGCGGGGCCAGCACCGCGGCGTCGACATCGCCGACGTGCGAGCGGCCCGCATTGATTCCGGTCACGACATCCGTCGACACATCGAAGCCGAGCACGCGGAACCCGCTGCGCGCAATCTCCATGGCCAGCGGCAGCCCCACGTATCCCAGCCCGATCACGCCACAGCGCGATTCGCGCCGGCTCACGCGCTGCAGCAAGTCCTCGAGCACCGCCATCCTGAACCTCGCCTTTCAGAAACCGCAGTCCTGGCTCCCGGCTTCAGCGGCCCGCATCCCCTTCGGAATCTGCGGGTCCCTAGTCGTTTCTGCACCCGGGCCCGGCGCTAACGCCAGGGTTACGCCAAAAAAGGAGCCCGGCACTCGCGTACCGGGCTCGGCTAGGTGCAGCATGGCCGCGCCGCGCTCAGCCGGCCTTGCGGATCTTCCCGGCCGACATGCACCGCGTGCATACGCGGACATGGCGCCGCTCACCCTCCGGCGTGATGACGCGGACGGAACGCAGATTCGCCAGCCAGCGCCGCTTCGTGCGGTTGTTCGCGTGACTGACGTTGTTCCCGAATCGCGTACCCTTGTTGCAGACGTAGCAAACGCGTGCCATCGCGTCTTTCTCCTGCCCTGGACGCCGGCCCTTCGCCGGCGTGTCCGTGCCTCGTGCCGGGCGTCCGACCGGCGCTCTGTGTTAATCGACCAGCTCGATAATCGACATCTCGGCGGCGTCGCCCGGGCGATAACCGAGTTGCAGCACGCGCGTGTAGCCGCCCGGCCGTTCGCTGTACTTCTTGGCCACTTCGTCGAACAGTCGGGCCAGCGCCGCGCCATCCTGGATGTCGCGCGCGACCAGGCGCCGCGCGTGCAGGTCGCCTCGCTTCGCCCGCGTGATCAGCGGCTCCGCGAACTGCCGCAGCTCCTTCGCCTTCGCTGTCGTCGTCTCGACGCGACCGTGCAGAAAGAGCGACGCAGCCAGATTCCGCATCATCGCCTTGCGATGCTCGGCCGTCCGGTTGAAGTGACGGCCCTTCTGACGATGCCGCATGCCGGACTCCTATTCCCCTTCCGCGCCCTTCGGCACGCCCGCCGGCCCCGTGCTGCCCGGCCCCGGTGAGACCATGAAGATCTCGCCGTCCTCGCCGGCCTCCAGCTTCATGCCGAAATGAAGCTGATGCTCCGACAGGAACTGGCGGATCTCCTCGAGCGACTTGATGCCGAAGTTCTCGATGTTCAGCATCTGATCCTCGGTCCGCTGCACCAGGTCGCCCAGCGTGATGATGTTCTCCTTCTTGAGCGAATTCACGGAGCGCACGGACAGCTCCGCCAGCTCATCGATCGGGCGGCGGAACAGCTCCCGCATCTGCGGCGGCACACGCGTCGCTCCCGCCACCGGCACGTGCGCCGACGTCGGCTCCACGAAACGCAGCAGGTACGCCAGGTGCTTGCGCGCGAGCTCCGCCGCGTAGGCTACCGCCGATTCCGGCGTGATGCTGCCGTTCGTCTCTACGAGCAGCGTCAACCGATCGAAGTCCGTGCGCTGCCCGACTCGCGTCTCATCCACCGTGAAATTGGCGCGCAGCACCGGATTGTAGATCGAGTCCACCCGCACCAGGTCGACCGGGCTGTTCTTCGGCAGCGCATGGCCCTCCGCCGGCTTGAAGCCGCGGCCCTTGTTCACGTACAGGATCATGTTGATCTCGCGGTCATCCTGCAGCGTGAACAGATGATGATCCTCATTGAGGACCCGGACCGACGACGACTTGTCGATCGCCCGCGCCGAAACCGCGCCCGTCTTGGTCGCCCGCAACTCGAGCTGCGCTTCTTCCTTGGTCTCGTCCATCACCAGAACCAGCGTCTTCAGATTCTGGATGATCTGGTGCACGTCTTCCACCACGCCGGTCACCGTCTGGTGCTCGTGAACCACGCCCTCCATGCGGAACGCCCAGACGGCCGAGCCGCGCAGCGACGAGAGCAGAATGCGCCGCATCGTATTGCCCAGCGTCTGCCCGAAACCGCGCTCCAGCGGCATGACCACAAACTCGACGGTCCGGCCGTCGTCCGACTTGCGCGCAACCTCCACGCGCTGCGGAAGCACCAACCCGGTCAGATCCAGCTCCACGGTTTACCTCCGGGGTGTCTATCCCTGTATGCTGGCGCAGTCGCGGGATCCCGTCCGGATCCGACCTCGCGCCGCCAGTCGCCTACTTCGAGTACAACTCCACGATCAACTGCTCCTGCACCGCCAGCGGAATGTCCGCCCGGCCCGGCCGCTCCAGCATCCGGCCCACGCGCGTCTGCTCGTCGACCGCCAGCCAGCGCACCGTCATCGGTCGCGTCTTGCTCTCCAGCGCGCCCTGCACCGGCACCAGGTCCTTCGACTCCGCCCGGATCCGGATCTCATCGCCCGGCTTCACTTCGTAGCTCGGGATGTCCACCGTCCGCCCGTTCACCTGCACGTGCCGATGCCGAACCAGCTGCCGCGACTGCTTCCGGCTGCTGCCGAAGCCCAGCCGGTAGACCACGTTGTCCAGCCGCGATTCCAGACCGACCAGCAGATTCTCACCGGTCACGCCCGACTGCTGCGCCGCATGGCCGAACAGCGTCTTGAAGTAGCGCTCCGATACGCCGTATATGCGCTTGACCTTCTGCTTCTCCCGCAACTGCAGCGCGTAGTCCGATGGCTTGCGACGACGGGCCTGCGCCGGACCGTGCTGCCCGGGCGCGTAATTGCGCCGCTCCACCGGACACTTCTCCGTGTAGCATTTCGTGCCCTTGAGGAACAGCTTCTGCCCCTCGCGGCGGCAGAGTTTGCAGACCGGACCCGTGTATCTTGCCATGCGCTGACCGTCAGCTCCTGATGGGGTTGCGTGAACTTCGGGTCTTCCTCCCGCCGGGACGGTTCGGCGGTTTACAACCCGGAATCGCCCTGCTATACCCTCCGCTTCTTCGGCGGACGGCATCCGTTGTGCGGTATCGGCGTGACGTCCCGGATCGAGCGGATCTGCAGCCCCGCCGAAGCCAGCGCCTGGATCGCAGACTCGCGCCCGCTGCCCGGGCCCTGCACTCGCACGTGTACGCGCTTCATCCCCAGGTTGAACGCCTCGCGGCCCGCCTGTTCCGCCGCTACGGTCGCGGCAAACGGCGTCGACTTCTTCGATCCCTTGAAGCCCGCTTTGCCCGCGCTCGCCCAGACCAGAACATGCCCTTCCATGTCCGTGATCGTCACCAGCGTGTTGTTGAACGTCGCCTTCACGTGCGCCACACCTTCGGCCTCCACGTGCCGGCGCGCTCGCTTCGCACGGACCGTCTTCTTCGGATTCGCCATCCCCTTCACTTCCGCAGTCGAACGTGAACTCGTGTTCCGTCAGATGCCCGCAGCCTGTCGACCTCCGCTGCGTCAACCCTACTTCTTCAGCGCCTTCTTCTTGCCCGCTATCGCTACACGCTTGCCCTTGTGCGTGCGCGCATTCGTGTGCGTCCGCTGCCCACGTACCGGCAGACCTCGCCGATGCCGCTGCCCGCGATAACAGCCGATGTCCATCAACCGCTTGATGTTCATCGACGTCTCCGTCCGCAACGCCCCTTCCACCTTGTGCTGGCTCTCGATCACGCGACGCAGCCGATTCACTTCGTCATCGCTCAGATCGTGCACGCGCCGGTCCGGATCCACACCCGTCTGCTTCAGGATCCGGCTCGATGTCGAATGCCCGATCCCGAAAATGTACGTCAGCGCTATCTCGATTCTCTTGTTGCGGGGCAGATCCACCCCGGCTATGCGCGCCATATCCTAACCCTGCCGCTGTTTGTGTCGCGGGTTCTTCTTGCAGATGATGCGGATCACGCCGGCGCGTCGGATCACCCGGCAATGCTCGCAAATCGGCTTGACACTGCTGCGGACCTTCATTCCCCGTCCTCGACCGTCCGTTTACAGAAGAGCTTTACAATATATCCCAAGACGCCTGTCCTTTCAAGCTGACACTCCCCCAACCCTCAATCCGTCAGGATCCGGGGACCTTCCGCCGTCACCGCCACCGTGTGCTCGAAGTGCGCACTCCGCGAACCGTCCGCCGTCACCACCGTCCACCGGTCCGCCAGCGTCCGGATGCTCGCTTTGCCCCGGTTCACCATCGGTTCGATCGCCAGCACCAGGCCCGGCAGCAGCCGTGGCAGCGTGCCCCGCCGGCCATAATTCGGAACCTGCGGCTCCTCGTGCGGGTCCCGGCCCACGCCGTGCCCCACCAGCTCCCGCACCACCGTCATCCCGGCGGCTTCCGCCACTTCCTGTATGGCCGCGCCAATGTCGCCAATCCGGTTGCCCGGCCTGGCCTCGCGGATCCCCGCGTTCAGCGCGCGTCGCGTGACATCGAGCAGCTGTTTTGACGATTTGTCGATTTTACCTACAGCGTAGGTCATCGCCCGGTCCGCACACCAGCCATCCAGCTTCACGCCAGCATCCACGCTCAGGATGTCGCCCTCGCGGACCGAGCGGCGGGCCGACGGGATGCCGTGGACGACCTCATGATTGATCGAGGTGCAAAGGGAGGCCGGGAACCCGTAGAGGCCCTTGAAGGACGGGACGGCGCCCTGGTGTGCGCGGATGAAATCTTCGGCGAAGCGGTCGAGCTGGGCGGTGGTGGCGCCGGGCTTGATGCGCTCTTCGATGGAGGTGAACAGCAGACCGAGGACGGAGCCGGCTGCGGCGATGGCGTCGATTTCGGCGGGGGTGCGGAGCGGGATCATCCCTGGAGCCGTGCCACGAGATCGCGCTGGACGTCCTCTATGGCGCGGTCGCCGGCGATGTGCTGGACGTTGGCGTTCGCGTTGACGTAGTAGTCGATGAGCGGGCGTGTCTGGTCGCGGTAGACCTGAAGGCGGCGGCGCACGGTTTCCTCGCGGTCGTCGCTTCGCTGGACCAGGGCGGCGCCGCAGTCGTCGCAGGTACCGTGCACGCGGGGCGGATCGGAATAGCGGTTGTGGAGTCGGCCGCAATTGGGGCAGGAGAGTCGTCCGGCGAGACGTCGGACGAGCTCTTCATCGTCGACATCGAGCACGAGGACGGCGTCGAGGGGCTGGTCGAGCTCGGCCATGAGGCGGGCGAGCGCGTCGGCCTGCGCGACGGTGCGTGGGAACCCGTCGAAGATGACGCCGGCTTCGGCGGCGGAACCGCTTCGGCCGGCAAGCACCTCGCGGACGAGTCCGAGGATCACGGTATCGGGCACCAGCTCACCGGCATCCATGAAGCTCCTGGCTTGGCGGCCGAGCGGCGTGCCGTCACGGACGGCATCGCGCAGCAGGTCCCCCGTGGAAAGACGCAGCATGCTGAACCGGGCAGCGAGCAGGGCGCCTTGCGTGCCTTTGCCTGCGCCGGGCGGTCCGAACAGGATGATGTTCATGGCTCCGTTCTCGAAACGCGAAGGGGCGAGGCGTGCGCCCCACCCCTGCGGTGGTCCATCGAGTCCCGTCGCGACACGGACGGAACGCGTGCGGCTGCGGACTACATGTACTTCTGGCGGCCGCGGAAGCGGACCCGGCCTTTCTTCATGAAACCTTCATAGTGCCGGAGCAGGAGGTGCTGCTGCGCCTGCTGCACGGTATCGAGGCCCACGCCTACGACGATCAGCAGCGAGGTGCCGCCGAAGAAGAAGCTCTGGATGTTGAACGCATCGAAGATCCAGAACGGCAACAGTGCGATTACACTCAGGTACGCGGCACCGGCGACGGTGATGCGGCTGAGCACGTGGTCGATGTACTCCGCGGTCTTGGCACCGGGCTTCACGCCGGGAATGAATGCGCCCTGCTTCTTCAGGTTTTCGGCGAGGTCGACGGGATTGAAGATGATCGCCGTGTAGAAGTACGTGAAGAAGAAGATGAGGACCGCATAGAGCAGGTTGTAGAGCCACGTACCGGGCTGGAGCGCGGTCTGCATGTCGCGCAGGAACGGAATGTTCTGGAAGAACGCGGCCAGCGTGCCGGGCACGATGATGATGGATTGTGCGAAGATGATGGGCATCACGCCGGACGAGTTGATGCGTAGCGGAATGAAGCTCTTCTGGCCTTCGCGCACGCGGCCGCGGCCCATGACCTTGCGCGGGATCTGCACCGGGATTTTTCTGGACGCCATGGTCATGGCGACGACGCCCATGACGACGCCGACGATGACGAGCCCGAGGACGATCAGCGCGACGACGCTGATCACATTGGTGCGCCAGGCCTCATAGGTGCGCGCGAGTGCGGCCGGGAAGCTCTCGATGATCGAGAAGAAGATGAGGAGCGACATGCCGTTGCCGATGCCGCGCTCCGTGATCTGTTCACCGAGCCACATCACGAAGATGGCGCCTGCGGTGAGCAGGAGCATGGTCGTGAGAATGAAGACGGGCCCTGGCCGGATCACGGCGTCGGCCAGGCTCTGGATGAACACGGCGTAGCCATAGCCCTGCAGCATGGCGAGGCCGACGGTGGCGTAGCGCGTCCACTGCGTCAGCTTCTTGCGCCCGACATCACCCTCCTTCTGCATTCGCTCGATGGCGGGGAACACGGCGGCCAGCAGCTGGAACATGATGCTGGCCGAGATATAGGGCATGATGCCCAGACCGAACACGGTCGCACGGGAGAGCGCGCCGCCCACGAACATGTCGTAGACGTTGAACAGCGTGTTCTGGTACTGTGCGAACGCCGCCTGCAGCGCGTTGTAGTCTACGGACGGCACGGTGATGTGCGCACCCACGCGATAGATCCCCAGCACCATCAACGTGAAGAGGATCTTCTGCTTCAGCTCCGGAACCTTGAACAGGTTGGGAATCGCGCTGGCCATGATCAGCCCCCGATCAGCGCAATGCTTCCACCCGCGGCTTCGATCTTGGCCCGGGCGGCCTCGCTCGCGGCGTGCGCGTGGACGACGACTTTGCGCTTGATGTCACCATCGCCCAGAATCTTGACGGGCCCGGACCTCGCATCGATCAGGCGATTTGCGTGGAGCACGTCGAGTGTGATCTCGGCCTCGGCGAGCGAGGCGAGCGAAGCCACGTTCACCACCTGGTAGGATGTGCGGAACGGGTTCTTGAAGCCGCGCTTGGGGACGCGGCGCTGGAGCGGCATCTGCCCGCCTTCGAACCAGGGGTGCGTGCCACCGCCCGTCCGGGCCTTGTGGCCCTTGTTGCCTTTGCCGGCCGTCTTGCCTATGCCGGAACCGGGCCCGCGGCCCAGCCGCTTGCGGCTGCGGTGCGCGCCTTTCGGCCGGCCGAGGTTGCTGAGATCGGTCATGGACTGCCTCCAGGGATCTCCTCGACGCGAACCAGGTGACGGACGCGGAAGATCATCCCGCGAATTGCCGGATTGTCCTTCTGCAGAACCACGTGCTGGTGGTGGCGCAGGCCGAGCGCGCGGAGCGTATCGCGGTGGTTGGCGGGCCGGCCCGAGGTGCTCCGGATCTGCTCGATGCGGAGCATCGCGGGCTGCTCGGCGGCCTTCTTCTTTCTAACCACGGCGCACCCCCAGTTCCGCGACGCTGATACCCCGTTCGGCGGCGGCCCGCTCCACGGTGATCATCTGCTCGAGGCCGTCCATGGTCGCACGCGCGACGTTGATCGCGTTGTTCGAGCCCAGGCTCTTGGTCAGCACGTCCGTGAAGCCGGCTGCCTCGAGAACGGCACGGACAGGCCCGCCCGCGATCACGCCGGTACCCGGACCCGCCGGCTTGAGCAGGACCCTGGCCGCCCCGTGTTTGCCCATGGCTTCGTGCGGGAGTGTGCCACGGAGCAGGCTGACCTCCACCATGCCGCCGCGCGCGCGCTCGACGGCTTTGCGGATGGCCTCGGACACTTCGTTCGCCTTGCCCAGCGCGATGCCGACGCGGCCTTCCCGGTCGCCGACGGCGACGAGGGCCGTGAACGAGAAGCGGCGCCCGCCCTTCACGACCTTGGCTACGCGGTTCACGACAATGACGTTCTCGACGAGCTCGGATTCGCCGCCGCGGCTGCGTCGCGGCCCCCGTGGCTCGCGCGAAACCCGGTCGCCGCCCCTGCCTCGCTGTTGCTGCTGGTTTTCCATTTGCGTTTGCCCCGTCAGAACTCGAGGCCGCCCTCGCGGGCACCCTCGGCAAAAGCCGCCACACGGCCGTGGTACGCGTAGCCCCCACGATCGAAGACGACCTGTGTGATCCCGGCGGCCTTCGCCTTCTCCGCCAGCAGCTTGCCCGCCACCTTGCAGAGGTCGCGCTTCCGGCCGCCGCCTTCCTTGCCCTTCTGCTCCCGCACTTCGGGTGCGAGCGTCGAAACGCCGAGCAGCACGCGGCCCGCGTCATCGTCGGCGATGTGCGCCTGGATGTTCTTGAGTGAACGGTGCACGACCAGCCGCGGCCGCGCGGCTGTACCCGCCACCTTGCGCCGGACCCGGCGGTGTCGGCGCAGCAGCTGCGCCTCACGGTCCTTCGATTTCATACTCATGACAGTTCATTCCCCTCGTTACTTCGCGCCCGTCTTGCCCGCCTTGCGGCGGACGTGCTCGCCCTGGTAACGGATGCCTTTGCCCTTGTACGGCTCCGGCGGCCGCACGGCGCGGATCTCCGCCGCCACCTGGCCGACACGCTCCTTGTCCGCGCCTTCGATCAGGATCGTCGTCGGCGTGGGCGCCGTGATCCTGATGCCGCGCGGCTCCGGGTAATTCACCGGATGCGAGTAGCCCACTGTCAGCACGAGCTGGTTGCCCTTCTTCTCCGCCTTGTAACCCACACCCTGAATCTCGAGCCCGCGCGAGTACCCCCGGGCTACGCCTGCCACCATGTTCGCGATCAAAGCCCGCGTAAGACCGTGCAGCGCGCGCTCACGCTTCGTTTCCGCCGAGCGCTGCACCACCACGGATCCGTCCGCCATCGCGATCTTCATCTCCGGGCGAAAGCTCTTCTCCAGCTCGCCTTTCGGTCCCTTCACCTTCACGGTCACGCCGCTGACGCTCACAGTGACGCCGGCCGGCACGACCACGGGTTTCTTGCCAATCCTCGACATGCGGCCCCCTACCAGACCAGCGCCATGACCTCGCCCCCGATGTTCTGGGCGCGGGCCTGCTTGTCCGTCATGACGCCCTTCGGCGTCGACACGATCGCTATGCCCAGTCCGCCACGGATCCGCGGCAGCGTGCGCGCACCACGGTAGACCCGGCGGCCCGGCTTGGACACGCGGTTCAGTGCGCGAATCACCGGCTTGCCCTCGTAGTACCGCAGATAGATGCGCAGTACGCCGTGGCGCCCGTCATCGAGCACCTTGTAGTCCTGAATGAAGTGGTTTTCCTTGAGGATGCGCGCGACTTCCGTCTTCAGCTTCGAGACCGGCATGTCCACGCGCCGCTGCCGTGCGCCCGCCGCGTTACGCACGCGGGTCAGCATGTCGGCAATCGGGTCGGTCATCATCTCGTTCTTCGCTCCTGGAGTATCCGGATCATCCGGACTTTCAGAATTCGTCCTCCGCCCGTTGTCTCCCGGGCTGGAGGCGCTCTCGAACGCGGGCGCTCCGCCCGCGCACGGTCACCAGCTTGCCTTGCGCACGCCCGGGATTTCCCCGTTCAGCGACATCTCGCGGAAGCAGATCCGGCACATGCCGAACTTGCGCAGATAGGCGCGCGAGCGACCGCACCGGCCGCAGCGGTTGCTCCGGCGCACGGGAAACTTCGGCTTGGCTTTCGCCTTCTCGATCAGTGCCTTTCTCGCCATTCGATCTCTTCCGCGTCAGTCCGCAGGACCCAGCGGTTCCTTGACCAGTACCGGCGTCTCGCCGCGGAACGGCATGCCCATCTCGCGCAGCAGCGCAAACGCCTCATCATCCTTCGGTGTCGTGGTCACCATCACGATGTCCATCCCATGGATCTTCTCGACCTTGTCGTAGTCGATCTCCGGGAAGATCATCTGCTCCTTGACGCCCAGCGTGTAGTTGCCGCGGCCGTCGAACGAGCGCGTGGGCAGCCCGCGGAAATCGCGGACGCGCGGGATCGCCACATTGATCAGCCGATCCAGGAACTCGTACATGCGCGCACCGCGCAACGTGACCTTGACGCCGATCGGCATGCCTTCACGCAGCGAGAAGTTCGAAATCGACTTTCTCGCCTTGGTCACCACCGGCTTCTGGCCCGTGATCGTCGCAACTTCCGCCACCACGGAGTCCAGCAGCTTCGCGTTCCGCGGCCCTTCGCCCAGGCCGACGTTGACGACCACCTTCTCGATCCGGGGAATGCGCAGCGCATTCCTGAACCCGAACTCCTCCGCCAGCTTCGCGCGCACGCGCGATTCGTAATGAACCTGCAATCTCGGCTTCATGGTCCGCTCTCAGTTACTTGCGCGGTGCGACAATCGCTTCGCCGCTCCGCGTCGCGATCCGTTCCGTCTTGCCGTCCGCATCGACGCGACGCCGGATGCGCGTCGGCTCGCCCGAGTGCGGATCCAGCAGCATCACGTTGGATGCGTGGATCGGCGCTTCGAACGTGATGATGCCGCCCTCCGGATTCGCCTGCGACGGCCGCGTGTGCCGCTTGCGCTGGTTCACGCCCTCGACCACCACCCGGTTCTCCTGCGGGATCGCGCGCAGCACGGTGCCTTCACGGCCCGCAAACGCACCGCGGATCACCCGCACCTTGTCACCCTTGCGCACGTTCATCTTGCGCACGCCAATGTCCGTGCGCTTGCGTCCCGTGCCAAACACCGTACGCGCCATCTCAGATCACCTCCGGCGCCAGGGACACGATCTTCATGAATTTCTTCTCGCGCAGCTCGCGGCCGACCGGCCCGAAGATCCGGGTCGCCTTGGGCTCGCCCTGCTCGTTGATGATGACGGCCGCGTTGTCATCGAATCGGATGTAGCTGCCATCGCGACGGCGCACTTCCTTGGCCGTCCGCACGACCACGGCCTTCGCGACTTCCCCCTTCTTCACTGTACCGTTGGGCAGCGCATCCTTGATCGCGACCACAATGACATCGCCCAGCGAGGCGTAGCGACGGCCGGACCCGCCGAGCACGCGGATGCAGAGCGCTTCCTTGGCGCCCGAATTGTCGGCAATCTTGAGAATCGATTCCTGCTGGATCATTGCGGCCTCACTTCGCCTTTTCGACAATGTCGAGCAGACGCCAGCGCTTGAGCTTGGAAAGCGGCCGCGTCTCGACGATGCGGACCAGGTCGCCCAGATGCGCCTGGCCCTGCTCGTCGTGTGCGTAGTACTTCTTGGTCTGCGCCACCTGCTTGCCGTACAGGGCGTGCGCGACTTTGCGCTCGACCGCCACCACGACCGTCTTCTGCTGCCGGTCGCTGATGACGCGGCCGACCCGCGTCTTGCGCGGGCTCTTCGCCTTCACGCGCTCAGACATGCTTGCCCCGCTCCCGCATCACGGTCTTGAGGCGCGCCACGTCGCGCCGGAGTTTGCGGATCAGCGAGTTGTTCTCCAGCTCCTGCGTGGCACTGCGGAACCGCAGCCGGAACAACTCTTCCCGGTTCTGTGCGATCTGCTCGGCAATCTCGGTGTCTGTGAGATCGCGGATCTCGTCGGCCGTCACGACTTGCTCCCTTCCGAGGCACGGTCACTCGCCACAACGCGGGTGCGCACGGGCAGCTTGGCCGCGGCCAGCGCAAACGCCTGGCGCGCCAGCTTCGCGTCAATGCCCTCGATCTCGAACATCACGCGGCCCGGCTTCACCACCGCCACCCACATTTCCGGATTGCCCTTACCTTTGCCCATTCGCGTTTCCGCCGGCTTCTTGGTGATCGGCTTGTCCGGGAAGATGCGGATCCAGACCTTGCCGCCTCGCTTGATGTGCCGGGTCAGCGCGACGCGCGCCGCCTCGATCTGCCGGTTCGTGACCCAGCCCGGATCGAGCGTCTGCAGCCCGTATTCGCCAAACGCGACCGTATTGCCGCGAAGCGACTTGCCCTTCATGCGGCCCTTCTGCTGCTTCCGGTATTTGACTCGCTTCGGTGCAAGCATTTCCGATTACACTCCCGTGGAGTACGTGCGGCCGCGCCGGTCCTCCACGACTTCACCCTTGAAGATCCAGACCTTGATGCCGATCGTGCCGTACGTCGTCTTGGCCGTGCTGCGCGCGTAATCAATGTCCGCGCGAATCGTGTGCAGCGGCACACGGCCCTCGTGATAGCCTTCGGTGCGGGCGATTTCCGCGCCGCCCAGCCGGCCCGCGACTTTCACGCGGATGCCTTCGGCGCCCGAGCGCATGGCGCCCTGCACGGCGCGCTTCAGCGCGCGGCGGAACGAGACGCGCTGCTGGAGCTGGTGCGCGATGTTGTCGGCAACCAGCTGGGCCTCGATTTCCGGCCGCTTGATTTCTTCGACGTTGATGGCAACTTCGCTCTTTGTCAGGAGCGCCAGCTCGTCCCGGAGCTTGTCGACTTCCGCGCCCTGCTTGCCGATCACGACGCCCGGCCTCGCCGTGTGCACGGTCACTACGATCTTCTGCGGCTTGCGATCGATCTCGACATCGGCGATCGCCGCGTGCGCCAAGCGCTGGTGCAGGTATTTCCGGATCGTCTCATCCTCGCGCAGCATCTCGCCAAAGGTCCGCTCCGCGAACCAGCGGCTCTTCCACGACTTGATGACGCCGAGCCGGAACCCGCGCGGATGGGTCTTCTGTCCCATGCTAATCCTGCTCCTTGCGATCGACGACGATGATCACGTGCGAGGTCGGGCGTCGCATGGGCGCGGCGCGGCCCATGGCGGCGGCGCGCCAGCGCTTGAGGCGCGGACCCTCGTTGATGTACGCCTCCTTGACAATGAGATCGTCCACGTCGACGGGCGATCCCTCGACTTCCGACTTGGCCTTGGCATTCGCGACCGCCGAGCGCAGCGTCTTGTCGATCGTCTCCGCCGCCTTGCGCGTGGAGAACTGAAGAATCGCGTACGCGTCGTTGACGGCGCGGCCGCGGATCAGGTCCACGACCTGCCGCATCTTGCGCGGGCTCTGGCGGTTGAACTTCGATTCCGCGCGCGCTCTCATGGCGTGCCCTCGGCCTTCACCTTGGTCTTCTTGTCGGCGGAAAGTTTGCCGCCATGGCCGCGGAACAGGCGCGTCGGCGCGAACTCGCCCAGCTTGTGCCCCACCATGTTCTCCGAGATGTAGACCGGGATGAACTTGTTGCCGTTGTGCACGGCCAGGGTGTGGCCGACGAACTCGGGCGAAATGGTGGACGCGCGGGCCCAGGTCTTGACGACGCGGCGCTCGTTCCGGCTGTTCATGATGCGGATGCGGTCCGCCAGCTTCGCATCGATGAACGGCCCTTTCTTGGTGCTTCGGCTCATGTGCGGTTCCGCCCTTCCTTACGCGGTGCCGGTCGACTTGCCGCGACGGCGCCCGCGGACGATCAGCTTGTTCGTGTCCTTCTTGCGCTTGCGCGTCTTCACGCCCTCGGGCTTGCCCCAGGGCGACGTCGGCGGCCGGCCGCCGGACGACTTGCCTTCGCCGCCGCCCAGCGGATGGTCGACCGGGTTCATGGCGACGCCGCGCACCTTGGGACGCCGGCCGCGCCAGCGCGTGGCGCCCGCCTTGCCGATCACCTGCAGCTCGTGGTCCGCATTGCCGACTTCGCCGATCGTGGCCAGGCAGCGCCGCAGCACCATGCGCACTTCCGTCGAGGGCATGCGCAGCGTCACGAGCTCGCCTTCCTTGGCAACGACCTGCGCGGAATTGCCCGCGGAACGCACGGCCTGGCCGCCCTTGCCCGGCTTCAGCTCGATGTTGTGCACCTGCGTACCCAGGGGAATCTCGCCCAGCGGTACGGCATTGCCCACCCGGATGTCGGCGCCCGGACCCGCGACGACGCTGTCCCCCTTCGCCAGCCCGCGCGGGTGCAGGATGTAGCGCTTCTCGCCATCCGCGTAATGGATGAGCGCAATGTTGGCCGAGCGGTTCGGATCGTATTCGATCTCGGCGACGCGGCCGACAACGCCGAACTTGTCGCGCTTGAAGTCGACCTTGCGATAGAGCCGCTTGGCGCCGCCGCCGCGCCGCCGCGACGTGACGTGGCCGTGGTGATTGCGGCCGCCGCTCTTCTTCAACGTTTCGACCAGTGACAGTTCCGGGCCCTTGCGGGTCACCTCGTCGTACTGCGAGACGAGGCGGAACCGCGTGCCCGGCGTTACCGGCTTGAATTTCTTGGTCGGCATGCCTGCCTCAAATGCCTTCGTAGACGTCGATGACATCGCCTGCGGCCAGGCGAACCATCGCCTTCTTGTACGCGGGCCTGCGGCCCAGGCTGCGGCCCATGCGGCGCCACTTGCCCTGGTAATTCGCTGTGCGCACGGACTCCACTTTCACGTTGAACAGCGACTGCACGGCCGCCTTGATCTCGAGCTTGTTCGCGGCCGGCGCCACAATGAAGGTGTACGTACGCATGTCTTCCTGCAGTGTGGTCGACCGCTCGGTGACGACCGGCCGCAGAATGACGTCGCGTGGCTCACGCATGCGCCACCTCCGTCGCGCGCTCGAGCGCCGCGTTCTCAATGATCAGCGTATCCGCCCAGAGCAGTTCGTACGTCGATTCCTCACCGAACGGCCGGACGGCGACGCCCGGGAGATTGCGCGAAGCCAGGTGCACGAGCGGCTTGTGCCCGTTCGTCAGGAACAGCACGTTGCCGTTCACGCCGGTCGCCTTGATCAGCGCAGTGATCACGCGAGTCTTCGCTTCGCCGATCTCCAGCTTGTCGATCACGACGACGCCGTTCTGCTGCGCGCGCGCGTTGTAGGCGGAGCGGCGCGCCAGCCAGCGGATCTGCTTGGGTATATCCTGTTTGTAGTTGCGGCCGAGCCTCGGCCCGAAGACGACACCACCGCCACGCCACTGCGGCGAACGGATCGAGCCCTGGCGGGCGCGGCCCGTGCCCTTCTGGCGCCACGGCTTCTTGTTGCCGCCGGACACTTCGGCGCGCGTCTTCGTCACGGCGTTCGCCTGGCGCTGGTTCGCCAGATACGCCTTCACGCTCTGCCACATTGCCGTCTCGTGCACCACGCCGTCGAACAGCGAATCGGGCAGCTCGCGCTCGCCCCTCTTCTCGCCGTCGGCGTTGTAGACCGGTGCCTTGAACATCGCCTCGTTCCTCTCGTTTCGAACGGACCGGGAGCCGTCGCCCCTAGCCGGCCATCTTCCGAATGACGACCAGACTGTTGCGCGCGCCGGGCACGGCGCCGCGAATGAAGATCAGGTTGCGCTCGACATCGACGCGCTCGACGCGCAGGTTGCGCGTCGTGTGCCTGTGGTCGCCCATGCGGCCCGGCAGCCGCTTGCCCTTGATCGTGCGCGACGGATTCGTGCCCGCGCCCATGGTGCCGGGGTTCCGCATCTTCGGGTGACCGTGCGATGCGGGACGGCCGCGGAATCCGTGGCGTTTGACGACGCCCTGGAAGCCGCGGCCCTTCGATGTGCCGACCACCTTGATCTTGTCGCCCTCGGCGAACTGCGTGACCGTGAGCTTCTGCCCGACTTCCAGCTCCGGCGTCCTGTCCAGCCGTAGCTCACGCAGTGTGCGCGGCGTATAGTCCAGGCCGGCCTTCTTCGCGTGGCCCATCTCGGCGCGCGGCGCCTTCGACGGCTTGAGCGCGCCGAACGCGAGCTGTACCGCGTCATAGCCATCGGTCTCGCGCTTCTTGACCTGCGTCACCGGACACGGACCCGCCTCGATCACAGTCACGGGCACGGAAGCGCCCGCCGCGCCGAAGATCTGGGTCATGCCCAACTTGCGTCCGATCAGTCCCGCCATAGGTATGGCCCTCAGTCCACCTTGATTTCCACGTCAACGCCCGCCGGCAGGTCCAGCTTGGTCAGCGCATCGATCGTCTGCGGGCGTGAGTCGATGATGTCGATCACACGCTTGTGCGTCTTCAGCTCGAACTGTTCGCGGCTCTTCTTGTCGATGTGCGGGGAACGCAGCACGGTCCACCGCTGCGTCCGCGTCGGCAGCGGGATCGGGCCGCTCACGCGGGCACCCGTCTTCTCCGCCGTACGCACAATGTCGGAGGCCGTCTGGTCGATCACCGCGTGATCGAATGCCTTCAGTCGAATCCGGATCTTGCCCGCCATCGCCTTTTTCCGCGCTCCGTGTCCGTTCCGCCCGTGACTACTGGATGACCTCGGTGACGACGCCGGCGCCCACCGTGCGGCCGCCCTCGCGGATCGCGAAGCGCAGCTCCTTCTCCATCGCGATCGGGCTGATCAGCTCGATCTCCATCTGCACGTTGTC
>Ga0187892_10003949_pt1 | contig 25988 bp, 18 predicted proteins | sample MA1701073metaG_FD_139345 | JGI IMG/M metagenome (GOLD analysis project Ga0187892, IMG submission 139345) | Bio-ooze microbial communities from a basaltic lava cave in the Kipuka Kanohina Cave System on the Island of Hawaii, USA - MA170107-3 metaG ... | reverse complement strand
GAAGCTGCCTAAACGAAACGTTGCTTGTCGCCGAGACGCTGTGCCGAGCTTACTTCGATTCGGCGGCTCCTTCTACCGACACATCGCAGCTGCCGAACTTAAGTCCGACAGGCTGCTAGGGCCTTGTGGAGGGAACCGAAAAGCGAGCACGGCTCGCCTGACAGCCAATAGGCAATCAAAAGCCGGTGGCCGCGTCCTTTGAAAATGAACACCAGGAACAGAGAGCTTTAGTTGCCGATGGCACTGGAGCCAGAGGTTGCAGCGGCACCCACCGCGAAGCGAATTACCTGGGTCTCATCGGAGCGATAGAAGCGGGCGCCAGTCTGGGTAACGCCGGTGGAAACCGTAGGGGTACTGGTTGTCACAAACTGGAGGTGGGTCGAGGTTCCCGGGGTCGCAGCAAAGGCATAGCCGCTCTTGGTTCCGCTGCTCAGAACGTTATCGATGATGCTATCGGCTGCTAGACCTGTCAGCGTAGTAAAGTTTCCGTGCGTGGAGCGATATAAGAGCTCACCGCTCCCAAGCGTTCTCATCGAAGCTGTGGCCGAACCCTCGTTAGCCGAACGGCGCGCCCTGAGCAGGTTGGGGATGGCAATCGCCGCTATGATCAAAATGATGGCCACGACGAGGGCAAGGTCACTGGATCAAGTATGCGCCTAAAGGCAGCCTTCGGGCCGTTTCGAGTGGGCTGGGACTTGGCTGCTTCGCAAGCAACTCAGCTTTGTTACCTCTGGCGTTTACCCCGGAATGCAAATGAACTCCTCAGAAGGTGTAATGATTCATTGCACCGTTCTAAGTTATTGATTAATTTATATTTATGGTGGAGCTGATGGGGATCGAACCCACGACCTCCTGACTGCCAGTCAGGCGCTCTCCCAAGCTGAGCTACAGCCCCAAGAATCTGGACAAGCTGGGTCTAATCGCAGAATGGATGACCCTGGAAGCGAAGCGGATTCTATGTCACGCGTTTTGTGATGTCAACGGGATTACCCTGCGGCCTCGTAGGGGTCGATGGCCAATCCGCCACTGGATTCCCGCTTCCGCGGAATGGACAACGTTAGCTTCGGCGCGACTGGGACGCCGGCATCGAACTCGTTGAAATGTATTTGGCCCTATTTTCAAAAACTGAATTGCAGCGTCAACTGCAGCGTGCGACCGTCGTTGAGGGTGTTGGTGATCTGGCCGAAGTTTGGATTCACCAGATCGCGTCCGGGCTCGGCAAACTGCGGAGTGTTGAACAGGTTGATGGATTCAGCTCGAAACAGCAACTGCCTTTCCGAGCCAAAGCTCCACGGTCGGGAAATTGAAGCATTCACGTTGCTGATGCCACCTTTTCGAAACGCATTGCGGCCCAAGTTCCCTGCCCTGTCGGTAGGCTGAATGAAAGCAAACGCGCCTCGTGGCAGCAAAAGGCGTGAGTCGTCGGGGTGACCGACGGTTCGCCCAAGGATCGAGGTATCCAACAGGTTTGGCCGATCTCCCCCATTGGCGTCCACATTACCAAACCCCGGCGCGTCAGAACCCGAACCAACCGTGAATGGCGTCCCTTTCTTCAGCAGCAGGATAGAAGAGAATGTCCATCCTCCCAGTGTGCGGTGAAGCCATGCCGAGCGCGTGCCCCATCCCGGAGCCGTGTTCGCACTCCTCACCAGCAGTGCGTGTGGCTGATCAAAGTCGCTTCGCCCTTTCATGTCACGGAACTGATCAAATTCCGACTGGCTGCGGGAGATCTGTGAATCCGAGTAGTACGCCGTGTTGGTGTAACTGCTCCCTAGATCCATGGCTTTTGAGAACCAGTAGCTGGCGTCCAACGACCAGCTATGCCAGCGCGGCAACACCAGCGACACGCGTGCGGCATCAAAGTAGCCGATCGAGCCGTTCAACACCTGGCGAATCTCGGCATACTGCGGATCGCGACGGCGCAGATTCACCGTGGCGGTGGTTTGCGGAATTCCCGGAACCGGATTGGCGCGATTGGTGTACCACATGAGCAACAACTTATGCGACCGGCTGCCGACATAACCCAATTGAAGGTGCCAATCCTTGGCGAGCGTCGTCTCCCAGCTCAGGTTGTACTGGTGCGAATAGGGCGTGACCAGCTCGGGATCCATGACGTAGGTCGTGCTGCGAATGTTGGGGTTTGAAACATCGAAATCTTCCAGCGGGTCAGCCAGGCTGGGATTAGGCACCACAATCTTCAAGTTGCGCGGCGGGCTGAAACGAACCTGTTGAAACGTGACGGGGAAAATCTGTCCGTAGTGCAGTCCGTAGGAGGATCGCAAGACCCCCCACTTCTTGGGCAACTGGTACGCGAGACCGAAATAGGGAGCCCAGTTGTTGCGATCGCTGGAATAAGGAAGGACGTTGAGATCGTTCACCTCGACGGGCCGCAACACCGGCTGGTATCGCAACCCAAAATTCAAGGTCAAATCGGATCGGACCCGCCAGGTGTCTCCCACGAAATACTGCATATCCCAGTTGCGGAACCCACGGCTGAAATTCCCGATCGCCAAAAGATACTGCGTAGGTGTGCCCATTCGCAGGTTGGTGATGGCATCCCGGCCGAAGTCATTGGCAAAGGAGAAATATCCGCGGTAGGAATCTGTCTCCAGTCCGTTCAATTGACGGCGCAGCAGTTCAAAGCCACCGCTCCAGGAATGGGTACCCCTCGCGCGCCGCACCTGGGCCGCCGAGCGAATCAGGTTTTGCGCGCGATCGATGGGAACGATGTTCGTGGGACCCAGGTTCTCCAGTGCGTTGCTGATGGCGACGGCCGGGCCCACGGCGTTCTTTTCCGGGACCAGCAACGATCCCACACGATCGAAACCAGCCGAAACGTCGGTCAGCGTGTGCAGTGACCATTGACGTGTCCAGGTCGCGCGCGCTTGATGCGATAGCGTTCGGGTATCCGGGTTTTGTCCTGCCACCAACTGGAACGCAATGACCTTCTGTGAGGTCAGTGCGTAGTGAAGGAAAAGCTTGTCCTTCGCCCAGAGGCCCTGGTCAAGGCGCCCGTTGAAATCCTCGCCATTGATCTTCTGCGTTGAATTCGTGTTCAACGCACGTTCGTTGATGTCGGTGCGATTGGGCAACTCAGCGGGATAGGCGTTCAGGAATCTCTGGACGATGGAACGGGTGGCAGGATCGTTCGTGAGCGGCGTGCGTTCGTCAGCCCTCGGCACGAGCACGTTGCCATTCACGTTGCCTCGAATTCTTTGCTGGCTGGCTTGAATGAAGAAACTGGCCGATCGCCAGGCGCGGGCGCCCAGCGCAAAGCCGTAGTCGTTCTCACGCGCGGGTTTGACGTCGCCCACCTGGAAGAAAGAGCGCGCACTGAAGACGCTGTTCTGATGCGACTCGTAGAGACGACCGTGAAGGTTGCGCTTGCCCGAAAACGTCACATGCAACGGAGCGCTGGGGCTATTTCCGAACTCGGCGCCAAAGTAGTTTCGATTCGGCTTGAACTCTTCAATCAAAGTCGCCGTTGTGCCCAGGCGAATGTTCAGCTCTTTCAGTGCGTTGTTGTCGATAAGGTTGAATTGAATGTTTTCGTTCCGGCGGCTTTCACCACCCTGCGTGTCAGTCTTCCCCAGAAGGTTGAGCTCAGTACGCTTGTTTACGTCAGTCGCAGCAGGAGTTGCGCCCGGTTCAGGCTGGGCCGAGCCATTGGCAGCAGCTTCCGAAGCAGAGTCTGCGGCTCCGGCGACGGCCTGCTGGCGGGTAGCTTCCTGCTGCGCCGATGGCTTTCTCTTTTCTTCTCCTTCGGTTCGAAAATCGGCTTGCAGCATCTGCACCGTGGACAGGGAGAACCCTGCGGTCAAAGCGAAAAGCAGGTGAAGACTGGTTCTCCATCCGCGCAGAGTCCTGGTCCTGTTCTTAGATCTGATCTTTGGGCTGATCATCAAGAAGTTCACAGTTTGTTCAGTCGGGCCACGCCTGTCCTTAGAAGCAAACAACCGTTGGTATGAGATCGCGGCCGAGGACAACGGCTCCCATATTACAATCGTCATTGTGGACGACTTTGAGGAGTCGGCTCCCCGATACTCAGGCAATGTACCGGATGTGCTCCAGCTCAAGCAAGGTATCTGGAAATTGAACCTGTCTCCAAGGTACTATACCGTTCAATCGTCGATCGAATCACAAGGAGGGACCCCGATGAGTCATCGGCGCTTGCGAATACTCGTCCTGGGTATCGCGCTGCTATTGAGCGGTCAGCCCGTAGACAGCCGGGGAGCGTCTTCCCTGGAAATCAACCGGCTCTTGCAGTTCTCGGACGTCCAATCTTGGTCAATGCAGCTCGCCAAAGGAGATACCGTCGAGATAGCGGCGGGTGTGGAGTCTCCCTCAAAGCTGCCCACAAACGGCCGCGTCGCGGTGGAGTGGGTCACACCTCTAAAAGGCGCCGGCATTCGAAAAGTCCTGCACGCGCTTGACCCTGACATCTTCCTGACCTACCGAGCTGCGGTCGCTGGCAGTTACGTCTTGATTCTTCGAGCGGTCGAGGACGAGGAACCCCTCTTCAACGGTCCGCGCTGGCGTGAGACAGGCGTCGTCGCCGAGATGAAACCCTTCCCGCGGCAAACCCCTTGGCCAGCCGGTCTCAAAGTTCCCGTGCGCGTTCTGGTGCGTCCCGTCGACTTGGGCCACGCCACACGCGGAGCGGTTCTCGAAACCGAGCCGAACAACTCCATCCAGCAGTCACAAGCAATCCCCCTGCGGGAGGGCAATGCCGACCAGACAATCCACATCAGCGGCGGTGCCGATGACATCGAATATTTCGACAATGGACGCTACGGCGAATCTGGCGACGACTGGTACCAAATCGCTTTCAAAGGTTCCGAGCCGCGTCTTCTGACTTGCAACCTGACGATGACAGACCCGTTCGTAACAGCACGTCTTCGCTTCTACACCGGAGATTCAAGTGAGGGCGCTCACACAGAGTACACCGAAGGCAGGAATGCCAACGAGACGACGCATGAACAGGTTGAGGAACACCGAACGGCCATCGCCCGCTTGCTCAAGCCGGGCGGAGTGTATTTCCTAAGGGTCGAAGCCAACTCGCCCGGTTATGACGTGGAGTTGCGCATCCGAAAGCCTGCGCCTTTCACTGACGTTCGGGAAGCTGTGCGCATGGGGATGTACGACCATATCGCCCAGGTAGACGCGTGGCTCCTGAACCGCCCTCGTGGCAACAGCCTGGACCGGCGCTTGCGCGACACCGGCAGTATGTATGGAACGAACTGTATGAGTTGCCATACGCAGTCGGGAGTCTGGGGACCGGCAGTGCCAATTGCCTTCGGATATCGCATCGAGAACGCAGGCAACTACCGCCATCTGATGAACGTGATGTACGAGTCTTTGCGGCCCACCACAACGTTCAAGGACGCGGCTAACAACACCAGCCTTCCGCCGCACGACCTCGGTGATGGCCCCGCGGGCACACGCGTGGCCGGTCACAATGTCCGCACTCTGGAGAGCGTCATCCCGCCGCGAAGGCTGCACTCGGCTCAGCAGATCCGAACTGCAAACTACATTCTCCAGTCAACCGATCCCACTGGCATCAACGCCGCCGGCAAGGGCTCGAACGTCGGGCAGGCGGTGGTGTTCCACTATGCGGCAGAGATTCTGCGAACAGCCTGGGACAAGACTGGGGAGCGGCGCTACCTTGAGGGCATCGTGGAGAAGGCCAGGAAGCTGCTCGACCTGCAGCCGAAGTTCACCGACGACGTGGCGCATCGGATTTTGTTTTTCCAGGGCGTGTTTCCCTCTGCTGGCCCCAGTATTCGGGAACGACCAGAAGAGTTACAGAAACTTGTGGAGCGAGCTCGAAGCCAGACCGAACTGGACGAGCGAGCGTTACGTGCTTCGCAGCGAGAAGACGGCGCCTGGGGATTCACTCCGGCAATCGTAGATCCTGTCGCCGACCCAGCTCCGACGGCTCTGGCGATCGATGCGCTTGTATCGCTGGGAGCTGGACAACAGGATCTAGCGGTAGCCAAGGGGGTACGAGCTCTTCTGGCGCTGCAAGATCCTATGGCCGTTGGAACCGCGCAGCCAAGACCGGTTTCGTGACCACATCGTACGTCCTAAACACGCTGGCACGTTTGTATCCGGAAACACCGCAGCCTACTCCCCGCAAGGATTTTGAACCGGAGCCCAATGAATCTCTTCAAGACAGCGTGGCTCGCATGCGCCGCCTGGCACATCTGGACACGTGGAGCACGGTCTCCACTGAAGTGCCGACAGAGCAGTTGCTCGATCTGGTGCAAGTGGGGGCCACCCATCGCAGCCCGAGTGTGCGCTACTGGGCGATGGTCGCACTGGGCGCTCGCCACAACCCGAAGGCTGTGCCAGCTCTCATCAAAGGACTCGGCGATCCCGTAAAAATGGTACGTGAAGCAGCGCGCTGGGGAATCCGGCAGACGCTTCTGGATGACATCGGCTGGGAGCAAGTCTTTCAGGCGCAGGCCAAGGCGGGCGACCTGGCTCGCGAACAACTGGCTGCAGCACTGGTGATGCGAGCCGACGCTGTGATGACCCGCTCGCAGGTAGACCTTGAACGACTCGCAGCGACGCTGGACCGAATGATGAACACGGATCCGAGCCCAGCCGTTCGCGCCTGGGCGTCCCGAGCGGCGTGGAATTGGTGGGTCTGGAACCCTCCTGCGCGGCGGCGACTGAACGAGGCGTTCCTGACTCTGCTCGAAACACCCGAGCCTTCAGTTCTGGCAGAAAACGCCAAGCGCTATCAGTTGCAAGCCTTGTTTATCGTGAACGGCAATCGCGCCAGCGCCAACTACGATCAGCCTTATCCCGAGTTGGCCCAGTTGTTTGAGGCAATCGGAAAAAGAATGCAAGTTGCTTCCGTGCGTCGCCAGATTGGCGAGCGCGTCACCGGCGTGGCTGCGACTTACTACAACGCTGCCTATGGATCGAACGGAACCGGCCAGCTGGGATATGCAACGCCGCATGCCTCTGAGATGGTCGGCGAGGCTGTACTCGGTTACTGGGAATCCGCCGAAGCCGCCGGAAAGGACAAAGCTGTCCAGCTTGCCATCGAGGCAGCCGCCAACGTGATTCACGAAGGGGTGCAGAAGAAGCTGCTGCACTACGCTGTGAAGGGACCCGAAACGCTGCGGCCCATCGCGTCGAGTTCCCTGTCGGATCCAAGGGCGGTACTGCTGCCTACCTCGCCCGAGTTTGTCGAGCCTTTGATGGAGCGCGTGCAGCGCGCGGCTACCGATGAGACAAACCGCTCGCAAGCGGCTCGAACTGTGATTCGCCAGCTTTCGCGAGCGCGCTGGGACATGCCGGTTTCCGTCGAACGGCAGCGGGCGGTTTTTGACCTGCTTATTCCACAGTTTCGCGATCCGGCCGATGATGCACAATGGTTCCTGGCCGAGCAAATGGGCGGAGTGCTGGCCGCGAATCCCGACCTTCGAACAGAGACGCTCGTGTCACTGGCGCCGAAGTCCTTCAAGAATCGCCTGGAAGAGCTCCTTTGGCTGCCGAGCGCAGGTTGGATGTTGAAGATCGACACTCCCATTCCCGAAATTGGCCAACCGTCATGGCCTCAAACGCGTGCCGAACTCCGTCAAGCGGCACTCGACATGGTTGTTAAGAACCTGTCGCCCGATGCAGACAAGCGACTGAGAGAAGCGGCACTGCGATTGATTTCCCAGGCCGAATTGCGATCGCATCCCGAAGTGCTTGCGGCTGCGTCCCGAGTCAAAACCGGCGAGGCAGCACGACTCCTTCCAGAGGCATTCGACCGTGAGCTACGTGAATCCGTCGAGCGTGACGCCGCCCTTCCCAAGCTTGCTCTGACCCCAGAGCGTACTCGCAATTTTTCGTACTTCCGCGACTATGTCATGCCGGAACTGAATCTGGAGAACCGGGAAGATGCCCAGTCCTGTTTCACCTGCCATGGTTCCGGCCGCGTACCGTCGATGGAGTTGAAGGCCCCTGACCGGAGAACGGGATTCCTGGCCGCCGACGAGGTCTGGAAGAACTATCGCACGTTGCTGGAGCGGATTGACCTGAATGCGGTGGAGAGAAGTAAACTGCTTGTGAAGCCGCTCAACCTTCAAACCGGAAAAGAGGACGGTCATCAGGGCGGCCGCCGCTATAAACCGGGAGATCGCGGTCACGAGATCTTGAAGCAGTGGGCCGCGGATGTGGTGAAGCTTAAGTGAGGGACTTGGTCAGGTCGAATTCCAAGTTTAGCCCCGCCACAAAGGATGGCCCGTCCGTTGCAGTCATCATCACCGTTGAGTTGAACTTCAGTCTGGAGTAAGTCAGTGCAACACCCGTCCTTGCTGGCTTTCAGGACCATGCACTCGTCTTGACAGCTCACCGCAGGAAGTGGTAGAAAACGGCCTCTGTCAAGCTAAATGCCCTGCAGTACCAAGCGTCGTTCCCGTCGCGGAAAGTCCATTGACACTTGCCTTCAGGTTTTCAACTCTCTTGACACCACACCAAACCCCGGCTTGAAGGACTCGCCGGATTCAGCGGGAAGGAAAACACATGTCTTACAACGGAATAAGCGTTCCTAAAGAGGGCGCCAAGATTACTTCTGTCAACGGGAAGCTCGTGGTTCCCGACAACCCCATCATCCCTTTCATCGAGGGCGATGGAACAGGGCGTGATATATGGAAGGCCTCGGTTCGAGTTTTCGACGCCGCCGTGAAGAAAGCCTACAGCGGGAGACGAAGCATTCATTGGTACGAGGTTTTCGCCGGTGAGAAGGCCTACAAGAAGTTTGGTGAATGGCTGCCCGATGACACCTTGGCCGCAATCAAGGCGTTTCGGGTTGCTATCAAAGGCCCGCTAACAACGCCGGTCGGTGGTGGTATTCGAAGCTTGAACGTAACGCTTCGACAGGTGCTCAATCTCTTCGCTTGCGTGCGCCCGGTGAAGTACTACCAGGGCGTGCCTTCGCCGGTGAAGAGTCCCGAGAAGATGAACATGGTGATCTTCCGTGAGAACACCGAAGACGTGTACGCCGGCATTGAATGGCAGCAGGGAACGCCGGAAGCCAAGAAAGTCGTCGATTTTCTGGCCAAGGAGATGGGCAAGAAGGTGTTGCCCGATTCGGGCATCGGCATCAAACCCATTTCGATCACTGGCAGTAAGAACCTGGTCCGCAGTGCGATTCGGCATGCCATCGACAATCAGCGCAGAGTGGTCACCCTGGTTCACAAAGGCAACATCATGAAGTTCACAGAGGGCGCGTTCCGCGACTGGGGTTACGAGTTAGCCCGTGAGGAGTTCGGAAGCCAGACAATCAGCGAAGATGAGGTAGCCAAGAACCATGGCGGAAAAACGCCGACCGGCAAAATCCTGGTCAACGACCGCATTGCCGATTCGATGTTTCAGCAGGTGCTCACGCGCGCCAACGAATACGAGGTGGTAGCGACCCCCAATTTGAATGGTGACTACCTTTCGGATGCCTGCGCAGCGCAGGTCGGCGGCTTGGGCATCGCACCTGGAGCCAACATTGGCGACGAGTATGGCGTTTTTGAGGCAACGCATGGGACAGCGCCAAAATACGCCGACCAGGATCTCATCAATCCTGGCTCTGTGATTCTGTCGGGTGTGATGATGTTCGAACACCTGGGCTGGATTGAGGTTGGCAACAGCATCGAAGAGGCTTTTGCCACAACGATTCAGCAAAAGAAAGTGACCTACGACCTCGAGCGCCTGATGGCGGGTGCTACGAAGCTCAAAACAAGTGAATTTGCAGACGCGATTATCGCGAACATGAAGTGAAGAGTTTGGTTTTGGTTGTTCCGATCGAGTTGTGACCTCACCAGGATGCGTCATTCGGCGGAAGAGTGTCACTGAGGTCTGGACTCCGGCTTCCGCCGGAATGACGAGATAGATTGCGCTTCCGGCTTGACCGGTCTAGCGTTGTCTGATGAAAGGAGCAGGAATGAAACGCAAGAAGGTAACCGTTGTGGGTTCAGGGAACGTCGGCGCAACCGCAGCCCAGCGGATTGTGGACCAGGATCTAGCCGACGTCGTGTTGATCGATATTGTTGAGGGTGTGCCACAAGGCAAGGCTCTCGATCTGCTTCAGTCGGGCCCGGTAGAAGGCTATGACTTCACCATTACCGGCACGAACGACTACAAGGACACCGCCGATTCAGACGCGGTCATTATCACCGCCGGACTTCCACGCAAACCGGGAATGAGCCGCGACGACCTTCTCATGAAGAATTATGAGATAGTGAAAAGCGTCACCGAACAAATCGCGAAGTACTCGCCCAATACCATTCTGATCGTGGTTAGCAATCCCTTGGACGCAATGGTTCAGACGGCACTGAAAGTGTCTGGTTTCCCGAAGAACCGCGTGATCGGTATGGCCGGTGTACTGGACTCCGCCCGTTTTCGCACGTTCATCGCCATGGAACTGAACGTCTCGGTGGAGAACATCCACGCTTTTGTACTGGGAGGGCACGGGGACACCATGGTGCCGCTGCCACGTTATTCGACCGTCTCAGGCATTCCGATCACGGAACTGATGTCTAAGGAAAGGATCGATGCGCTGGTCAAGCGGACTGCCAACGGGGGCGCCGAAATCGTCAGCCTTCTCAAAACCGGTAGCGCCTACTACGCGCCGTCGGCGGCCAGCGTCGAAATGCTGGAAGCGATTTTCAAGGACAAGAAGAAAATCCTCCCTTGCGCCGCTTACCTCGAGGGTGAATATGGCATTCACGGACTCTACGTAGGCGTGCCGGTCAAACTCGGCAAGAACGGGATCGAAGAAATCATTCAGATCAAGCTGACCCCGGAAGAAGATGCGGCCCTGAAGAAGTCCGCTGCCGCCGTGAAGGAGCTCGTGGATATTATCAAGGTATAGAGAATCGGAACCGGCAAGCATCGCTCTTGGACAACCTCAGGGGCAGAGTGGAGATTTGCTCGCCAAACCTGTCTAGAATTTCCGCAAGCGCGTCGATGATGTCCAGAAGGTCGACGCAAACAGGGCACCTGGCCGCCCTGGAGGTTCCGATGAAATCTTCCCCGCCGAAGGTGATGGGACTCCGACTCTCGCCAAAGCAATTCCTCACCGCTAATACCCGCAGTTTCTCGGGCACAAGTGGATCGTCCTCTCTCGAGGCCCGTCGTCCTCTATAGGTCGCCACAAGCCCTTACCCTGAGGTCAAAAGTATGAAACCCTGGCGCATGCTCTGTCTGCTCTTCTTCAGCGTCGTCGCAATCTCATCGGCTCAGAACAGCCCCAGCACATCCCCGAATGCCCTTTCGCCTGAGAAACGTTTCAAAATGGGACACTCGGTTCACGGAGAGGCTTTCGACCGTGGGCCGCGCGAAAAACCTTGGGAGATGGAAGGCATCGGCAACACCCACTTTGCGATTACTACAAGGCATCCTGAGGTGCAGAAATGGTTTGACCAGGGGCACACGCTGCTCCATTCGTTTTGGTTCTACGAAGCTGAGCGCGCCTTCCGCTGGTGTTTGAAGCTCGATCCGGAGTGCGCAATGGCCTACTGGGGCCTGGCTCGAGCCGTGGAGGATCAGGATCATAGCCGGACGCTGATTCAGGAAGCGGTCAAGCGGAAGGGCAACGTGAGTGAGCGGGAACGGTCCTTCATCGAAGCCTGGGCAGAGCGCTGGAAGGACAACATCGCGAACCCCACAAGCAACGAGGCTGCAGGAGACTTGCGCGAGAAACAGTTCAAGGCGCGGCTGGAAGGCATTTGTCTCAAGTATCCGGAAGATCTGGAAGCTCGAGCTCTCCTGGCGCTGGAAAATTTAGGCAGTGGTAACCGGCTTGGGAGCGAGCTGCTCCTGCAGCAAGTGCTGGAGCGCAATCCCGTTCACCCCGGTGCTCATCACTACCGCATTCACAACTGGGATGGTCGGGAAGGAGAAGTGGCGGTTGACAGTTGTGCTCAGTATGGACGCATTGCTTCCCAGATCGGGCATGCTCAGCACATGCCAGGCCATGTTTACTCCGGCATCGGCATGTGGCACGAAGCCGCCATTTCCATGGATTCAGCCACGCGGGTGGAAGCGGCTTATATGCGGCGCCGTCTGACTTTTCCTTTCAACACCTGGAACTATGCACACAATCGCAACTACCTGAGCTATATCCAGGAACAACTCGGTATGAGTGAAGCGGCCCTTGCCGGGGCGCGTTCGCTCCTCGCCGCGCCATTGGATCCCAAGTATGACGACGCAGAAAAGTATGGAACGCATTGGCAGGGGATGATCGCTCTGATGCGCGGCTCGATCAAGTTCGAACGCTGGAAAGAGATCCTCGATACCAAAACCTTCCCTTGGCGCGATGTGACTCGCGACAAGATGTACCGCGCCTACTGCGAAACTCTGGCGCATCTTGGGTTAGAGGAATCCGGCAAGGCTTTGAAACGTTACGCTGACCACGCGGCGTTGAAAAAGGAGATGGAGAAGCCGGACAACAAGTGGCTGGAAGAAACGTTTGCAGTTCAGTCGTTAGAACTGCAAAGCCTGATTGCGCTTGGGCAAGGGGAAACGCTCAATGGACTCGGACTGCTGGCCGACGCTGCCAGGAGAGAACTGAGAATGCGCGAACAAGGGAATGACCCACCGTCTTACCCGAATGTGCTCTACAACACCTTGGGACGCGCCTACCTGCGGCACCGCAGCCCCGCTTTTGGCAGCTGAAGCCTTTGAGAAGACGCTAACGGTAACGCGCAACGACGGCTTTGCCCTAGCAGGCCTGGTGGAGGCCTCTGCCGCACTGGGTGAAGGCGAGAAAGCCAAGAGTGCCCTCGGTCGACTACTCCATGTTTGGTCTGGAGCGGATCCAGGGCTGAAGTGGTTGGAGCGCGCACGGAAAGTGGGGATTGAGGCACAGGCTCAGGACTCCTCGCCGGCAAATCAGCGCAAATACCAGGAGACCCGGCTCGACAGTTTGGGACCGGCACTCTGGGAACCCTATGAGGCACCTCGCCTCGAGGCGCTTGATTCATCGGGGAAACGCGTGACCATGGAAGAGTATCGAGGCAAGAACGTTCTGCTAATTTTCTTCCTTGGAAGCGAGTGTCCACACTGTATGGAACAATTGAACGAGGTCAGCAAGCGTCAGAAGGAGCTCAAAGCAGAGGACGCCGAGGTCTTGGCGATCAGCTGGAACCCTCCCGCGCAGAATGCTTCGACTTCAAAAGCCAAAGATCTACCCTTTCGTTTGCTGTCGGACACCAACTTTGAGAATGCACGCCGGTTCAAGTCCTATGACGATTTCGAAGAAACGGAACTGCACTCAACACTACTGGTTGATCGGAAGGGCAAGGTGCATTGGGCTCGACACGGTGGGGCACCATTCAAGGATTTGGATTTCCTGCTCAAGGAACTCAAGCGCCTCAATGGGATGGTGACGAAGCCAGGCGCCTGAGCCATTATTCTCGGCAGAGTCGTTGCGGTTCCCTTTGGGTCGGTTAGTGGCCCGTTCTCACACGAGGAAGTTGGACTATTGCGCTCGCGAACTGCGCTCGATGCTGCTACCCTGTTGCGGTTTGCCAAGTCGAGCGTTCTTGCCTAGTCGAACGGAATGCCCATGTCGTGAGTTTTCGAAAGGACCATAAATTCTGTGGCGTCAAACAGGGTCGATGATGAAGTACGCCTCACTCAGATGGCAAAGCGGGCGGGATGTGCCGCCAAGCAGCCTCCTGGCTATCTGATTCCTCTGCTCGGTAAACTGGCTGAAGTCTCAGACCCAAAGGTCTTGGTGGGAAGCTCAACGGCTGACGATGCCGCTGTCTATCGACTCAGCGATGATTTGGCTCTGGTTTTGACCACCGATTTTTTTACTCCAATCGTCGACCGGCCCTACGACTTTGGAGCCGTGGCAGCAGCCAACGCCTTGAGTGATGTTTACGCCATGGGAGGTCGCCCGCTGACGGCTCTGAACCTGGTCGGATTTCCCGATCATCTCCTTGGGCCGGAGGTGCTAGGAGATATCCTGCGAGGGGCCAGCGATAAAGCTCGAGAAGCGGGGATCGATGTTGTTGGAGGACACACGATCAAAACCGACGAGCCCATCTTCGGACTGGTTGTGGTTGGAACCGTACATCCAAAGCAGGTTCTTACGAATGCGAAGGCAGAAGCAGGGGATGCCCTCATCCTCACGAAACCGCTTGGATTGGGTATCATCACGACGGCTGCGAAGCAGGGAGAAGATCATCTCGACGCTATTCCACAAGCCATTGAGGTGATGAAAACCCTGAACCGGACGGCTTCCGATGTGCTGGTATCCGGCGGAGCGCATGCGCTCACTGATGTCACCGGCTTCGGTCTACTCGGGCATCTTCGCAACATGACCACGGCGAGCCGTGTGGGAGCGAACGTTTGGCTAGCTGAAGTTCCGGTGCTCCCGGCAGCCTGGGAATATGTGCGTGCGGGGATCGCCCCCGGTGGGACCCACGCGAACTGGCGCTTCCTGAACAGCTGGGTGGACTACGCAGCGGAAGTGACGAAGGAAGAACAATTGGTGCTCTGCGATGCTCAAACCTCCGGAGGGCTTCTGGCAGCGGTTCAAAACAGCGATGCTAAGCGAGTGGTGACCTCACTCCATGCATCCGGTCTCACGCAGACTGCCATCATTGGAATGGTGACCGCAGAGGGCTCCGGTCGTATCCAAGTCTCTCATGGTCCTTAGTCGGTACCGATCGAAACTCGCGAAGGGCCAATTCCCCCCTTGGCAAAGAGGCCAACACCGAAGGCGTGGGGGCTCTTTCGAGGTGTGGTAATAAGAATTAGGCGTTCGTAACTTGTAGCACAACCCCCTGGCGGCTACGCAACGACCGTCGCTGCCCCGTCGCCTTCTTTGATAGGAGGGAATTCTCGCGGGCATCATTCGCGTCGCGAAAATCTGCCCGAGCTTGTAGTCAGGAACTGGCCTCGGACTAGCAACCCAACGATCTCATCATGTCCTTTCAAAGGAGCGAAGACGTTGTAGCAATCATCCAAGCCTTGAAGCACAAGCCCGGTGCCCTCTTGCCTATTCTTCATGGCATTCAAGAGAAGCTTGGCTATATTCCTCCAGAGGTCATTCCAATCATCGCCAGCGAACTCAATCTGACGCGCGCAGAAGTTCACGGCGTGGTGACTTTTTACCACGATTTTCGCTCCAAGCCGCCGGGACGACACGTAGTGAGAGTATGCCAGGCTGAGTCTTGTCAAGCCATGGGAAGCGTAGCCCTCACAAACTATGCCAAGCAGCTCCTGGGCGTGGACTTTCACGAGACCACGCCGGATGAGGCCTTCAGTTTGGAACCGGTTTACTGTCTCGGGAACTGCGCCTGTTCGCCAGCTGTGATGGTGGATCAGGAAGTCTACGGCCGTATCACTCCGCAGCGGTTTCAGCAAATCCTGCAAGAGGTGTCGACTCAGGAAGAATGAAAGCCACGGTTTACCTCCCTCAAGATTCCGGCGCGTTATCGCTGGGCGCAGAAGCTGTTGCCAGCGCCGTGCGGCTGGAAGCTAAGAAACGCGGCCAGGAATTGCAGCTTATTCGAACTGGCTCGCGAGGCATGTACTGGCTCGAGCCGCTGCTTGAGGTGGCGACAGCCAATGGTCGCGTTGCTTGCGGACCCGTGGCATCCTCTGATGTATCGTCTCTGTTTGACGCCGGTTTCTTGCAGGGATCGAGCCATCCGCTACATCTCGGGCTAACCGAAGAAATTCCCTATTTCAAAAATCAGGAACGAATGACCTCCGCGCGCGTCGGCATCATTGATCCGACCTCGCTGGAAGACTATCGCGCCCATGGTGGCTCTGTTGGACTGCAGAATGCGCTGTCGCTCACGAACGAGCAGATCATCATGGAAGTGGTCGAATCAGGCTTGCGGGGACGCGGGGGAGCGGCTTTCCCAACAGGGGTCAAGTGGAAAACTGCTTTCGACACGCCTTCAGAACAAAGGTATATCGTCTGCAACGCGGACGAGGGGGATTCCGGCACGTTCTCCGACCGCATGATTATGGAGGGCGATCCCTTCGTCCTCATTGAAGGCATGGCCATCGCCGGGATCGCTGTCCGTGCTAGGCAGGGTTATATCTACTTGCGTTCCGAGTATCCGCACGCCTACCGAGTCCTCAATCTGGCAATCGAGAAGGCGTACCAGGCAGGCTACCTTGGTGAAGACGTATTGGGCAGCGGCAAGACTTTCCACCTGGAAGTTCGTCGCGGCGCGGGTTCGTACATCTGCGGAGAAGAAACTGCGCTTCTCGAAAGTCTCGAAGGCAAGCGTGGAGAGATTCGTTATCGGCCCCCGCTTCCCGCCGTGGTTGGGCTCTTTGGCAAGCCGACGGTCATTAACAACGTCATCACCCTAGCCTCCGTCCCCGTCATTTTTGAAAAAGGTGCGGCCTTCTACAAGAACTACGGAGTCGGGCGCTCTCGGGGCACGCTTCCCTTCCAACTGGCCGGCAACATCAAACGCGGAGGGTTGGTAGAGAAGGCCTTCGGGCTGACACTGCGCGAATTGCTCTACGACTTCGGAGGAGGGAGCTTCACGGGCAGACCGATTCGAGCAGTCCAGATCGGTGGACCGCTGGGCGCCTACCTGCCCGAATCGCAGTTTGACGTGAAGATGGACTACGAAGCGCTGAGTGGGATTCAGGCCATGCTGGGTCACGGCGGAGTCGTCGCTTTTGACGATACTGTCGATATGGCAAGAATGGCACGGTTCGCCATGGAATTCTGCGCTATCGAGTCCTGCGGCAAATGCACACCCTGCCGCATCGGCTCGACTCGCGGCGTGGAAGTGATTGATAAGATTATTCAAGATCGCAATCGAGCCGCTAACCTGCATCTTTTGCGCGATCTTTGCGATGTTATGCTGAACGGCTCGCTTTGCGGGTTGGGGGGTCTGATCCCGAATCCGGTGTTGAGCGCTCTGAAGCACTTTCCCGGAGACTTTGGGATCGCAGATGTGGAAAAATTGAGTTTATCTTGAGCGGAATCGTTAAGCCTCGAAAGGACCTTGTCAATACGAGTCGAGACAGGATCCAAAGGGGAGTGAGGAATCGATGCATTCCATAACCGACGTTGATTTTGGAACTCCCAAAAGAAATTCAGACACCACCGTTTCACTGGAAATTGACGGCATTCCCATCACGGTTCCCGCTGGAAGTTCAGTGCTCTACGCAGCCAGCGCGGCAGGGACACGAATTCCCAAGCTGTGCGCAACCGACAGTCTGGAGGCGTTCGGCTCTTGCCGTCTCTGCCTGGTGGAGATTCAAGGCCGTCGCGGCTACCCTGCGTCGTGCACCACTCCCGTTGAAGCCGGGATGAAAGTGCGCACCCAGTCCCCAAAGCTGGCGGATCTGCGGCGCGGCGTTATGGAGCTCTACATCTCCGACCATCCTCTGGATTGTCTCACCTGCCCTGCCAACGGCCATTGCGAGTTGCAGGACATGGCTGGGGCCGTGGGTCTCCGGGAAGTGCGTTACGGCTATGACGGCGCGAATCACCTCAGTGCGCCCAAGGATGATTCCAATCCGTATTTTACCTTCGACCCCAGCAAGTGCATCGTTTGCAGCCGTTGCGTGCGTGCCTGCGAAGAGACTCAGGGAACCTTTGCTCTGACGATCGACGGCCGCGGCTTTGCTTCGCAGGTGTCTCCAGGCCAGATGGACAGCTTCATGAATTCTGAATGTGTTTCCTGCGGAGCCTGCGTGCAGGCGTGTCCGACGGCAACGCTCATGGAAAGCTCTGTCTACCGGCTCGGCCAGCCCGATCGCGCCGTGGTGACCACTTGCGCCTATTGCGGCGTCGGTTGCTCGTTCAAAGCGGAGATCAAAGGCAACCAGGTGGTTCGCATGGTCCCGAACAAGGATGGTCACGCGAATCACGGCCACTCCTGTGTGAAAGGCCGCTTCGCCTTTGGCTATGCCACCCATTCCGAGCGCATCCTCAAACCAATGGTTCGCAAGAGCATTGAGGATCCCTGGAAAGAGGTTTCCTGGAACGAAGCGATTGGGTATGCCGCCAGCGAATTCAAACGCATCCAGGCTAAGCATGGCCGCTATTCCGTGGGCGCCATCACCTCCTCACGCTGCACCAACGAAGAAACGTTCCTGGTGCAGAAGTTGGTGCGCACCGTCTTTGGCAACAACAACGTGGACACGTGTGCACGCGTGTGCCACTCACCGACAGGCTATGGCCTCAAGACCACTCTTGGGACTTCAGCCGGCACACAAGCATTTGACTCTGTCGGGCAAGCCAACGTCATTATGGTGATCGGAGCCAACCCGACGGATGGCCACCCGGTTTTCGCTTCCAGTATGAAGCGGCGGTTGCGCGAGGGCGCCCGGCTCATTGTGGCCGACCCACGGGCCATCGATCTCCTTCGCACCCCACCGCACATCGAAGCAGACTATCATCTTCAGTTGGTCCCCGGAACCAACGTAGCCTTGATAAACGGCCTCGCTCACGTCGTCGTGACGGAAGGGCTGGCCAACGACGCGTTTGCGCTGGAGCGCTGTGACCTCGAGGAGTATGGCAAGTGGAAGGAGTTCGTTTCTCAATCCAAGTATTCTCCTGAAGAGGTCGAAAAAATCACGGGAGTGCCCGCGGAACGGATCCGGGGAGCGGCGCGTCTTTACGCCGCGGGTGGGAACGCAGCCATCTACTTCGGCCTTGGCGTAACAGAGCATAGCCAGGGTTCCACGATGGTGATCGGGATGGCCAATCTGGCCATGGCTACTGGTAACATCGGGCGCGAGGGCGTCGGCGTCAATCCACTGCGCGGGCAAAACAATGTTCAAGGGTCCTGCGACATGGGTTCCTTCCCGCACGAATTGTCGGGCTATCGCCACATTTCGGACGCCAGAGTCCGTGCGCTATTTGAGAAGGATTGGAACGTTACGCTCGATCCGGAACCGGGCTTGCGCATCCCCAACATGTTCGATGCCGCATTGGACGGAAGCTTCAAGGGAATGTACATCCAAGGCGAGGATTTCGCGCAATCTGACCCCAACACCCAGCATATTGAAGCCGCGCTCAGATCCCTGGAGTGTGTGGTCATCCAGGATTTGTTTCTGAATGAGACTGCCAAGTTTGCGCACGTGTTCCTGCCGGGTTCGACCTTTCTCGAGAAGGACGGCACGTTCACGAACGCAGAGCGTCGCATCCAACTGGTCCGCAAAGTGATGCCTCCCGCCAACGGCATGGCAGACTGGGAAATCACCATGGCCCTTGCGAACGCCATGGGTTATCCGATGCACTACAATCACCCGTCGGAAATCATGGATGAGATTGCCCGCCTCACTCCAACTTTCAGCGGAGTCAGTTTCGAAAAACTGAATCACCTCGGCAGCATTCAATGGCCGTGCAACGACAAGGCTCCCGAAGGTACACCTACGATGCACGTGGGACAGTTTGTACGAGGCAAAGGCAAATTTGTGATTACCGAATATGTGCCTACGGAAGAGCGCACCAGCCGTAAATATCCGTTGATCCTCACCACGGGTCGCATTCTTTCTCAATACAACGTTGGGGCGCAGACGCGCCGCACCGAAAATATCCTCTGGCACCATGAAGACGTCCTCGAGATCCATCCCCACGACGCGGAACAGCGCGGGATCAAGGATGACGCTCAGGTGGCCATCACCAGTCGGGCCGGAAACATTGTCCTAAGAGCAAGGATCTCGGACCGTATTCAGCCGGGCGTGGTCTACACAACGTTCCATCACCCGGTTACGGGCACCAACGTCATTACCACCGACAACTCAGATTGGGCGACCAATTGTCCGGAATATAAAGTCACTGCGGTTGAAGTGAGCCTGGTGACGCATCAATCGGAGTGGCAGGAGCGGTATCGCGACTTTGCCAGTCAGCAGGAAGCGTTGTTGAAGAAGCGTGAAATGATCGAGGCGTAGGCGCTGGCCTATGGATATTCAGCATCTGGTCAAGATGGCAAACAATATTGCTTCCTTCTTTGAAGCCGAACCCGACACTTCAAAAGGCGCGAAGAGTGTGGCTGAACATTTAAAGAATTTCTGGGATCCTCGCATGCGTCGCCAGATTCTCAGCCATGTCGACGAGCAACAAGGCGCCGGCCTGAAATCCATTGTTCTCGAAGCCCTCCGAAACCATCGCCTGGAGCTTGGTGGCAGGTGACTCACCTCTGGTGGTAGCTCACTTCTGGTGCTGACTCATCCTCTGGGTTCATATCTCTCGAAGCTGATTTCACAATTTTTCAGGGCTTTCGCTGTTGACTCCTGAATGGCTCCTCAGACCTATTAACCTTCGTGAGGTCAATCACGATGCAAACTCGATCCAGACGCAAGTTCTTGCGCGATGGCTCGGTAGCCGTCGCTTCTGGAGTTTTGGCTTCTCAGCTCAGCGGTTCCGCCAGAGCAGCAAATAATGAGCGCATTCGCGTGGGAATCATTGGCCGCACGGGCAAAGGGGACTATGGACACGGCGTCGATGTCGCTTTTACAAGACTGTCCAACGTTGACATTGTCGCGCTTGCCGACGAGCACCCAGAAGGGCGCGCGGCGGCTCAGAAGCGGACGAACCCCAAGAGAGTCTATGCGGATTTTCGCGAAATGCTCGCGAAGGAAAAACTCGACGTGGTTGCCATTTGTCCAAGATGGATTGACCAGCATCACGACATGATCGTGGCGGCGGCTCAAGCAGGTTGTCACATCTACATGGAAAAGCCCTTCTGTCGAACTCTTGCCGAATGCGATAGCGCGATCAAGGAGCTGGGGAAGCGGAATCTGAAGCTGGGAATCGCACACGTCACCCAGTACTCGCCGGTTCTCGAAGTCGTCAAGTCGCTGATCGAGCATGGTGAAATCGGCGAAGTTCTGGAACTCCGGGCGCGCGGTAAGGAAGACCAGCGCGGCGGTGGCGAGGACTTATGGGTACTCGGTTCGCACATGTTTGGATTGATGCGTTCGCTGGCCGGAGGAAATGCAACCTCGTGCACGGCGGTCGTCACCCATCAAGGTCACCGTGTAACGAAATCGGAGGTCGTGACAGGCGCAGAGGGAATTGGGCCGCTGGCTGGCGACAACGTGCAAGCACGATACTCATTTCCCAGCGGGGCATATGGCCATTTCGCATCGCGACGAGGCATGGTGGGCAATCCCTGGCGGTTTGCGATTCAAGTGTTTGGGGCGAAGGGCATCGTCGAAATGGAGAGTGGTTATCTTGCGAAGGCCTACATCCTGCGTGACAGCAGCTGGTCTCCAGGGCGGTCTGGCAAGTCTTGGGAGCCGATTACTTCGGCTGGCGTCGGCCAGCCCGAACCACGCACGGACGGCACCTACGAAGGAGGACATATCGCTGCGATCAATGACCTGATTGACAGCGTCAAGCAGAATCGATCAACGAAATGCTCTGCTGAAGACTGCCGAAGCATCATCGAAATGATCGCGGCTGTATTCGAGTCTCATCGTATCCGTGGTCCGATCGCGTTGCCAATGACAACTCGCGTGAATCCGCTGACCTTGATGACCTAAGATCGCGAATCTCGACACCTACGGATGCCGTTTTAGAAAACTGCTCGAAGGCTGGTTGTGCGGGACCACACAGTCACGACCCTACCTCACCAATGGAGCCAAGCGATGTCAAGATACTGTTACGCCGTTACGACTCTGTTCGTCCTCTGCTTCTGCCAAGACGCACTCACTGCAGAGCCGGTGAAGTACCTCCGCTTTCAGAAAAGCGGCAAAGTTGCCTACGGATTGTTGGAAGGTTCTCGGGTGCGAGAGCTCTCAGGCGACCTCTTCGGTGCGCATGCAAAGACTGAGACCACATATGCATTGAGCGAAATCAAGCTGCTTCCGCCCACCAAACCGTCTCAAGTTCTGGCACTCGCCGGCAACTATCGCAGCCATCTGAAAGACGACGCGGTTCCACCCAAGTTTCAAATCCCACAACCCTTCTTCAAGAGCCCTTCCTCCATCGTGGGACAGGGGGAAGCGATCGTGATACCGAAGGATGCCAAGACGGTTCACTATGAAGCTGAACTGGTGATCGTGATCGGGAAGAACTGCTCGAAAGTGTCGAAGGAAAGAGCCATGGACTACGTGTTTGGGGTTACTGCGGGCAATGATGTCAGCGAACGTATTTGGCAAAACGATGCAGGCGTCAAGGATGTGCAGTGGTGGCGTGCCAAAGGTGCAGATACGTTTGGACCGGTAGGACCTTACATTCTTACTGGAGTCGACTACGGCAAGCTGATGTTGCGCCTGCGACTGAACGGCGAAGTCAAACAGGAGGAGCTGACGGACCACCTCATCCACGATATTCCGACAACCGTGAGCTTCATCAGCAAGTACGTTACGCTGCAACCCGGCGACCTGATCTTTACCGGCACTCCTGGAACGACGTCGGCCATCAAGCCTGGGGACATCGTCGAAGTTGAACTGGAGGGAGCAGGTGTCCTGCGCAATCCCGTTGTGGCAGAGAAATAGTCGAGCTCAATTTCTCGAAGGCTGGCCTTGTTCCTGTGGGGACTGAAAACTTCCCTCCTTGGATGAGGAGGGGATGTGGCCAGCAGCGACGGATGTCGTGCTGCGGCATAGGAGTGGTGCGACTCGTTGCAATCCCGCTAACTGACGGCTTTTCCGCTGCCTTTCGAACCACCCCTGCCGCAGCTCGTAGCCGCGGCTTCCTCTCCTTGTCCAAGGAGGGGACCCTTGCTGTCGAGTATCGCGACAGACAAACTCAAGAAAGGAATCGATCATGCGAACCCAATCTCGACGAGAGTTCCTAAAGCACAGCTCCGTGGCAGCCGCTTCTGGAGCGTTCGTTTCGCAGTTCGGGCAGACCGCCAAAGCCGCGGCCAGCGATCGAGTTCGAGTGGGAATTGTGGGCGCAGGTGGACGAGCGGCTTCGCTGATCGCGTCATTCTCGGCCAACAAGTGGGTTGAAGTCGTAGGAATCGCGGATCTGGACTCCAATCGCTTACCGAAGGGGCTCGAGTCCGCCGCGAAGCTACAAGGAACGAAACCGCGCGGCGAAAGCGATTTTCGGAAGTTGATCGACGACCCATCGATCGATGCCCTGGTTGTTGGGACTCCCGACCACTGGCATGCGATTCCGACGATTCTGGCCTGTCAAGCCGGGAAAGACGTGTACGTTGAAAAGCCGGACAGCCATAACATCGTCGAAGGGATGCGGATGGTGGCGGCGATGCGAAAGCACCAGAGGATTGTGCAGATGGGTTCCCAGCTCCGCGCGACGAAGGGGCTTCAGTCCGCCATCGAGTGGGTCAAGAGCGGAAAACTCGGACGCGTTGTCGTCGCCAAGGCTTGGGAGAGTACGAAACAGGGCCCGATTGGTTTTCCGAAGGACGGGACGGTGCCATCCGGTGTTGACTACGAGATGTGGATGGGACCAGCGCCCAAACGGCCATTCAATATCAATCGGTTTCACGGACGATGGCACTGGCTTTACGACTACGGGACGGGCGACCTTGGCAACGACGGCGTCCATCGTCTTGACATGGCAGTCGCGCTGCTCAACGTGGCCTGCGAGGCTCAAGGCGACGCGCCAGTTGGACTGCCATCAACGATATTCGCCAATGGCGGTAAATGGTATTTCGATGATGCGCAGGAATTTCCCGATACGATGCAGGTGAACTTCGAGTTTGGCTCCGGCCCAAAAACCAAATTGCTGACCTACGAAATGCGCGTATGGACGCCGTACGACTATCTCGGTGAATCGGAAGGGTCTGCCGTGTTCGGGGATCAGGGATATATCGTGACCGGCAACACACGCTGGGCAGCCTACGGCAGAGACGGCCACGTGCTTGGACGAGGAGAGGGAGATAGCCACGAAGCGCCTCACGTTCAGAACTTCATTGACTGTATCAAGTCGCGTGCAAAACCCTACAGCGATCTCGAAACCATCGGCCATCCGGCGTCTGTGTTGTGCCACGCCGGAAATATTTCTGCGAGACTCGGCCGAAAGTTGACACTGGACGCAGCCACCGAAACCTTCGTCGGCGATGCCGAAGCCAATGCGCTGCGAACTCGTCCAGAATATCGCAAACCGTGGCTTTTGCCTGAAGTGTAGTGCTCAGTTCTGCATACTGAGCCCCTGGTGATGGTGTGTTCTTGATTCGTGTATTCCTTGTAAGCGCTAGACTGGCGATGGAATGAGGATTGAGAAACGGTTGCGCGGCGAAGGTGCTGAAGTGAAAAGTAATCCCCCAATTTCCCTCCAATGCTATACTGACGATCACGTAAGTCCTTGCGGGCCTGTAGCTCAGAAGGATAGAGCAGTGGTTTCCTAATGGGCCCGGACGGGTTCTCGAAAGGTCACGCCTAAGGATGCAGGGAAGCGCAAGAACCCCGTCAGTAGCGGGTTTCCGAGGCTTCCCTTTTTATTTTGCACTTGCGCCGATTAGCACCAAAAAGCCCTAAATCACGGGGCAAAACGGCACCAGAACCGGCACCAGAAAAAAAAGCCCATAACGGTGACTGAAATAAGAGGAGAAAGAGTTGGAATTCAGCTGAAACATTGATCCGCGGGAGTCCAAACGTCCTCATCGCTTCTTGCACGATATTCGAACGAGCAAGTAGAGGAGCTCTCGGCATCCGGTGCTCGAAGAAAAACCAGCTCCTGTTCAAGAGAGTCGACGCTCGCAGTCCGACAGGATGATTGACATCTGTGCAGGTTGCCCCTATCATTGGGGCATTTGCCAGGAGGCTGCCCTATGGAGTCAGCAAACCAATCTGTCTTTGAGCTAATTCAACAGAGGCTCGGCGTATCGGACATCAATTCAGAAATCGATCTGGCTGTGCTTGTGGAACAGCGGCTTCCAGTTCGCTCCATTAAGGCTCTGATTCGAAGTGGTCTTTCTGTTCCTGAGGTTCACCGGTTAGTGGTGCCGAGACGCACCTTGGCGCATCGCACCGCGAAACGGGAAGCGCTCTCCCAGGAGGAATCTGACCGCGCGGTGCGGGTCGCGCGGATCACTGCTTTGGCGGAACGGACTTTCGGTGATCCTGCAGCGGCATTTCGATGGTTGCGAAAACCGAAACACCGATTTGAAGGCCGCGCACCGCTGGACCTTTTGGCAACCGATGCGAGCGCTAGGCTAGTCGAAGAGATGATCCATCAGATCGATGACGGAATGGCTGCGTGACCGTCTGGCGCGTTTCCAATCATGCCACCTTGGATGGCGGTGGGGGCCTCCGCGCTTCGCATCGCTGGCATACAAAGGGACGGCGTATTGTGTATTGTGCGCCGAATCCTGCCACTTCGCTGCTAGAAATCCTCGTACACAATGAAGTTGACGTGCAAGATCTCCCCCGCACCTACCAGTTCCTCGAAATTTACCTTCCGGACTCTGTTTCTTTTGAAACAATCGAGCTGAATTCTCTCTCCCCTAACTGGAAAACCAATGGCGAGATTACCCGGCAAAAAGGGGATGCCTGGCTGGAATCCATGCGAAGCGCCCTCCTCTTGGTACCTTGCGTTATTGTGCCAGAGACCTGGAACATCCTGCTGAATCCGCGGCACCGGGATTGCTCGCTAGCCTCAATTCGGCGGGTGCATCAACAATCGCTGGATCCACGGCTTCTCAAAGCAAGTCCATGAGTAGAACCATCCTGGCGGCAGCTTAGGAGCTGGTGATCCAGCGGTACCGCCGGTGTATTCTCATCAAGCATAATGAGATTTGAGTCTCCCTCCGGCGATTTTGAACCGAGTGACTAGCGCAAGCACTCGCAAGAACCGCTCCAGACCAGGGTTTCAAGCAAAGTTGGTGGGGACCGATTTGAGTGGGTGTCATCCAAGCCATTCCAGGAGCGATTCAAAGAGCAAGGTGAACCATCAAGGAATCCAAGGCCGGGGAACCCCGGCACATGCCGATGAATCAGGTGGTGACGGGTGTGCGACAAATTTGTGGGTAGAGGCCGTCAGCTGATCCGGCGAGATTCCCAGAAATCTTCCCACTGGTTGCTAAGGTCCAAGCAGCGCAGGGCAATAATGGCGTTAGCCCCTGGCACGG
>Ga0187892_10003948_pt1 | contig 25995 bp, 29 predicted proteins | sample MA1701073metaG_FD_139345 | JGI IMG/M metagenome (GOLD analysis project Ga0187892, IMG submission 139345) | Bio-ooze microbial communities from a basaltic lava cave in the Kipuka Kanohina Cave System on the Island of Hawaii, USA - MA170107-3 metaG ... | reverse complement strand
CGCCGCCGGCCCAGTGCGGGGGCCGGGCGTCGAGCACGACGCGGCCCGCCCCGATCTCGGCGAGGGCGAAGGGCCCCGTCCCGACCCAGCGGGTGCCCCCCGCGCGCAGCACGATCGAGAAGGCCGGGTGCGCGAGCACCGCCGGCAGCGGCGCGTAGGGCAGGAACAGGCTCACCTGCACCGTGCGGGGGTCCGGCGCGCGCACTTCCCGGACGACGCCGGGGGTGCCGCGGAGCAGCCGCACGGCGGCGCCGGGGACGGGCGCCATCGGATGGCCGGGGACGACCAGCCGCTCGAGGCTGGCCACCACGTGGTGGGCCGTCAGCGGCGTCCCGTCGTGAAACGTCACCCCCTCCCGGATGCGGAAGGACCACGTGAGGCCGTCGCGGGCGGGATGCCACGACAGGGCCAGGCCCGGCTCCAGCTCGCTCGATCCGTCGGCGTAACGGACCAGCGTGTCGAAGACCTGGCGGATCACCAGCACCTCGGCCCCCTCCAGCACCGCGCCGGGCTCGAGCACGGCGGGCACCTCGGGAATCCCGATGCGCAGCGTGACGCCCTGGCCGGAGACGGGCGACGCGGACAGGACGACGAGCGCGAGCGTCAGCCACGCGCGCATGGGGCAGTTATACGACGGAACGGCGACCGGCGGAACCGGGGGCGCGCGCGCGTGGTTGTCCAGAGTGAATGCATCGGACACACCCGCGCGACCGATCGGGAAACGCCAGCGAATCGGGCAGTTGGAGGGCGCGCAGCGGGGCAAATCCCTTGACTTCACAAGAACGCGGTTCCTATACTGAGGGCACCCTCGGCGCCGCGAGCGTGTCAGTCCACGCCCCGGCAGTCCCGGCGCTCCGAGAGAGGGACGGGCACCATGAAGGAGTTCGACAAGAAGGGGAATCCTGGCCGTGAGCCCTCGTCCGAAGGGATGAAGGGGCTGTCCAAGTTCCTGCCCATGACCGACTCCAACTACCGCCGCCGGCTGACGGAGTACGAGGTGCAGCTCCAGGACCTGCAGGCCTACGTGCGGTCGCTGGAGGCCGAGACCGGGCGCCTGCGCAAGAAGATGGAGGACGTCCCCAAGGAGTTCATGGGGCTGGAGAACAAGCTGCGCGAGGCCAACCGGCAGCTCGTCCAGGCCTTCAACCAGAACGAGAAGCTGGTCAACGCGCTCTACGAGGCGCGCGAGCAGATCACCTCCCTCAAGGAGGAGGTCGACAAGCTCTGCGCCCCGCCCTCCACCTACGGCGTCTTCCTCTCCGAGAACGCGGACGGCTCCATCAACGTCCTCGCCCAGGGCCGTAAGGTCAAGGTCAACGTCCACCCCACCATCAAGCCCGACGCCATCCGCCCCGGCCAGGAGCTCGTCCTCAACGAGGGCCTCAACGTCGTCGCGACCGCCGGCTACGAGATCCAGGGCGACGTCGTCATCCTCAAGGAGATCCTCGACCACGAGCGCGCCGTCGTCACCCAGCGCGCCGACGAGGACAAGGTCGGCATCATCGCCGAGCCCCTCCGCACCGAAAAGCTCAAGGTCGGCGACCACATCCTCATGGACGCCCGCTCCGGCTACCTCCTCGAAAAGCTCCCCAAGTCCGAAGTCGAGGACCTCACCCTCGAAGAGGTCCCCGACATCGCCTACGAGGACATCGGCGGCCTCACCACCCAGATCGAGGCCATCAAGGACGCCGTCGAGCTCCCCTACCTCTACGCCGACTACTACCGCGAGCACCACCTCACGCCCCCCAAGGGCGTCCTCCTCTACGGGCCCCCCGGCTGCGGCAAGACCATGATCGCCAAGGCCGTCGCCAACAACCTCGCCGCCCGCATCTCCGAAACCCGCGGCGAACAGGTCAAGGGCTACTTCCTCTCCATCAAGGGCCCCGAGCTCCTCAACAAGTACGTCGGCGAGACCGAGCGCAAGATCCGCGAAATCTTCGTCAAGGCCCGCGAAAAGGCCGCCGAGGACGTCCCCGTCGTCATCTTCTTCGACGAGATGGACGCCCTCTTCCGCACCCGCGGCTCCGGCATCTCCTCCGACGTCGAAACCACCATCGTCCCCCAGCTCCTCGCCGAGCTCGACGGCGTCGAGTCCGTCAAGAACGTCATCGTCATCGGCGCCAGCAACCGCCAGGACCTCATCGACCCCGCCATCCTCCGCCCCGGCCGCCTCGACGTGAAGATCAAGATCGAGCGCCCCGACAAGGCCGCCGCCCTGGACATCTTCGCCAAGTACCTCACCCCCGCCCTGCCGCTGCACACTGCCGTCGCGGCCGGGAGTTGCCGGTCGAATCGGTAAATTCTCGCCTCCGGGGAGCGGTAGGGTTTACCGGCCCGCGCGGAGGCGATGGCGACACAGGAGGCGTGACGATGGCGACTGGACTGTTGACGATCTACTGCCCCGTCTGTGATGCCGTCCGGCAGATCAAGGACTGGCACGATCGGGAGGACGTCCTGTTGATCGAGGTCGAGCCCTGCGGCCACGTCGTCCGCCGGTGCGCCACGCTGGAGTGGTTCGCCGAGCGGGTGCCCGCATGACGCCCGCGACGTCGGAGCGCCCCGCGCGGCGTACGGCCGCGGACATGATCACGGACTGTTTTCGCCACCAGCACCCGGAGGCCTATGGCCGTCCCGAGGTCGGTGACGTGGCGCTGCCGCGGGAGCTGCGCTACGGAATGGAGGAGATCATCCTGCCTACATCGGTGCTGCCCGAGATGCCCATGGGGTATCCGGACGCCCGAGACTACGACGGAGGCGCGACATGAACAAGGACGTGTTCGCAGGACGCTGGAAGCAGATGCGCGGCCGGGTGCGCGAGTGGTGGGGCCAGCTCACCGACGACGACCTCGACGTGATCGACGGCAAGATGGACCGCCTGGCCGGCCGGCTGCAGGAGCGGTACGGATGGGCCAAGGAGCGGGCCGAGGAGGAGATCGCCCGGCGGCTGCGGGACGTGGAGGCGGCCGAGCGGGAGCACCCCGTGCGGTAGCACCCGATCGACAGCGGGTCCGGCGCGTTCCGGGGCTCCACGCCCCGGACGGCCGGGCGGGGCCAGGCCGCGACCGCGGCCTGGCTGGCGGCTCCGGGTCCTCATGGGCCCGGAGCCGTCCTGGCGCTCGGCGCCGGCGCCGCCCGCCCCGCGACCAGGGCGGACTTACCGGGTAAGGTTGACACGGCTCCGACGCGCCCGGCCCCGGCGCCGCGCCGCGCTGCGCGGGATCCGGCGCCGGATGGCCTCCAGCGGAGCCGGGCGCCGCCTGGCAAGATCGTTGCTCGCGCTCCAGGCATGCGCGCGGCCCTGCTCGCCCTCAAGCCCTGGCTCGCCAGCAAGCCCCGGCTCGGGGTCGCGCTCGCCGCCGTCGCCGCCCTCGGCGCCCTCGTCGTGGTCGTCTTCGCGAGCTGGGGCGTGGCCCGCTACCGGCTGCCGGATCCCGCGGCCGCCGTACAGCCGACGGTGACCCTGTACGCGGAGGGCGAGCCGCTGGCGACCGTCCAGGGCGACGGGCGACGGGCCCAGATCTGGGTGCCGCTCGAGCGGATCCCCCGCGTCGTGGTGGACGCGGTGCTCGCCGCCGAGGACCGCCGGTTCCTGGGGCACCCGGGGATCGACGTCCTCGCCATGATCCGCGCGGCCGGCGCCAACCTCCGCCGGACGGAGATCGTGCAGGGCGCCAGCACCCTCACCCAGCAGCTGGCGCGCACGCTGTTCCTCGATCGGGAGCGGCGCTGGCAGCGCAAGCTGCAGGAGATCCGCATCGCGCTGGCGCTGGAGCGCCGCTACGACAAGGCGCGGATCCTGGAGGCCTACCTCAACACCGTGTACCTCGGCCACGACCGCGACGTGGCCGTCCACGGCGTGGCCGCGGCGGCCCGCCGGTTCCTCGGCAAGGACCTCGCCCGGGTGCGCCCCGAGGAGGCGGCGTTCCTGGCCGCCACCATCCGCGCGCCCAACCGGCTGCTGGCCGACGGCGGCCGGCAGGCGCGCGGGCCGCGCGATCGCGTGCTGCAGGCCATGGTCGACGAGGGCGGGCTGCCGGCGCCCGTGGCCCGGGAGGCCATGGCGCGCCCGGTGCGGGTGCGCGCCGACGGCGCGGCGACCCGCCACGGGTACTTCGTGGACCTGGCCGCCGACGAGGTCGCGCGCCGGCTCACGCTGCCCCGCGCGCCCGAGGTTCGCGTCGGCACGACCCTCGACCCGCGCCTGCAGGCGGCGGCGGAGGCGGCCGTGGCCGACGGGCTCCCCGCCCTGGAGCGGCGGCGCCGGCTGCCGGCCGGGACGCTCCAGGCGACCGTGGTCGCGCTGGAGCCCGCCAGCGGGCGGATCCGCGCGCTGGTCGGCGGTCGCCGCTACGCCGACAGCCAGTTCAACCGGGCCACGCGGGCCCATCGCCAGCCCGGCTCCCTGTTCAAGCCCTTCGTGTACCTGGCCGCCTTCGAGGGGCCGCCGGCCGGCGTCGTCCTGACCCCGGCCTCCCTGGTGGCGGACGAGCCCGTCGCGATCCCGGCCGCCGAGGGCGTGTGGGCTCCCCGCAACACCGACGGGCTGTTCCACGGCCCGGTGACGGTGCGCCGGGCGCTGGAGCAGTCCCTGAACGTGCCGGCGGCCCGCGTGGCCCAGTCGGTCGGGCTCGCGTCGGTCAGCCGCGTGGCGCGGACGCTCGGCATCGAGAGCCGGCTGGCCGAGGTGCCGTCCCTGGCGCTGGGCAGCTCGGAGGTGACCCTGCTCGAGATCACGGCCGCCTTCGCCACCATCGCCAACGACGGCGTCCGCGTCGCGCCCACCACGCTCGACCCCGAGGCCGGGCCGGGGCCGGCGTCCCCGATGCTGAAGCGCGCGGCGCCGGCCCGGGCCGTCTCCCCCGTCTCCGCCTTCCAGGTCACGCACCTGCTCCGGGGCGTCATGCGCAGCGGCACCGGCAGCGCCAGCGCGCGCTACGGTCTCCACGAGGTGACGGCCGGCAAGACGGGGACCACCGACGACCTCCGCGACGCGTGGTTCATCGGCTACACGCCGGACCTCGTCATCGGCGTCTGGGTGGGCAGCGACGACGGCCGCTCCATCGGGCTCACCGGCTCCGAGGCCGCGCTGCCCATCTGGGCGACCATCATGCAGTCGGCCGTGCGCCGGGCCCCGCCCCGCCCCTTCACGCCGCCGCCCGGCGTGGTGATGGCCGAGGTGGACCGCGAGACCGGTCGCCGCGCGGCCTGGTGCGCCGACGGGCCCGCGGTGGCGGAGGCCTTCCGCGAGGGCACGGAGCCGCCGCGCGCCCACTGCCCGGGGCCGGCCCTCGTGCGGTCGGCCGCCGAGCGCGTGGTGGACTGGTTCCGCGGCCTGTTCCGCTAGCCCGCCCCCACGCGCGGCACGCGCCGCTCCCGCCCGCCGGGGTCTTCGGGCCGGCCCTCAGCGCACGCGGCGGGTGAGCCAGAGGGCCATCTCGGGCCAGGCTGTCAAGAGCGCCAGCAGCACGATCATGGCCGCCAGGAACGGGAGGATGCCGCGGTAGATGCTCTGCAGCGGCACGTCCCGCGCCATCCCGCCGATGACGAACACGTTGAGGCCCACCGGCGGAGCGATGAGGCCGATCTGCACAACCACGACGATCATGACGCCGAACCAGATCGGGTCGTAGCCGAGCGCCGTCACCACGGGGAAGAAGATGGGCACGGTCAGCAGGATCATGGCCAGCTCGTCCATCAGGGCCCCGAGCAGGATGTAGGTGGCGATGATGGCCCACAGCACGACCACCGGCGCCACCTGGAGCTGGCCGAGCCAGGTGGCGAGCTGGATGGGCATCTGGGACAGCGCCATGAAGTAGCCGAACAGGTCGGCGCCGATGATGATGAAGAAGACCATGGCCGTGGTCCGCATGGTCTGCTCGAGCGCCACGAGGAGCCCCCGCCAGCCCAGCGTCCGGTTCAGGAGCCCGAAGCCGAGGGCGCCCACGGCGCCGAAGGCGGCCGACTCGGCCGGCGTGGCGAGACCGCCGTAGATGCCGCCGATCACCACCAGGAACAGGACGCCCACCTCCCACACGTCGCGCAGCGCCGTGAGCCGCTCGCGCCAGCTCGCCGCCTCGGCGGGCGGGGCCAGCGCCGGCCGCCAGGCCGTGACGAGAGCGATGGCGAGGATGAACAGGAGCGTCTCCACGATGCCCGGCACCACGCCCGACAGCAGGAGCTTGCCGATGGACTGCTCGGTCATGATCCCGTAGATCACGAAGATGATGCTGGGCGGGATCATGATGCCGAGCGTCCCCCCCGCCGCGATGGAGCCGGTGGACAGCGCGTCGGCGTACCGGTAGCGCCGCATCTCGGGCAGCGCCACCGAGCACATGGTGGCCCCCGTCGCGACCGACGAGCCGCAGATGGCGCCGAAGCCCGCGCAGCCGGCGACGGTGGCCATGGCGAGGCCGCCGCGGCGGTGGCCGAGCCAGACGTGGGCGGCGCGGAACAGGCCCCGGCTCAGCCCCGCCTGGGAGGCCAGGTACCCCATGAGGATGAAGAGCGGGATCACCACCAGCGTGTACGACGACGCCCGCTCGAACGGCCCCTGCTTGACCGTGGCCAGCGCCGTGGTCCACCCGCTGAGCACCGTGGTCCCCCCGATGCCCACCAGCGCCATGGCCACGGCGATGGGCATCCGCGCCAGGATCAGCCCGATGAGGGCGACGAAGCCCAGCCCGGCGACCAGGAAGGGGCTCACGGCGGCGCGGGGGGCGGGGGGACGTCGGGGCGCCCGAGGCGGACGAGGGTGCCGGCCGCCTGGACCACGAAGCCGAACGCGGCGAGCCAGGCGGCGGCCGTGACCGGCAGGATGAAGGGCGGCACCGGGATGCGGGCGACGAGCGTGGTGCGGCCGGTGCGGGCGTACTCGGCGGCGAGCAGGCCCATCTCGTAGGCGACGAGCCCGAGCACCAGCGCCGAGACCAGCGCGTTGGCCGCCACCATCAGGGACTGCCCGCGCCGCCCGAGGCGGCTCGTCAGGAGGTCCACCGACACGTGCCCGTCGGTGAGCCCCGTGTAGGGCAGGGCGAGGAAGATCACGGCGGCCAGCAAGAGCTCGGTCGCCTCGAAGGCCCCCTCGATGGGCCGCGACAGGAACTTCCGCAAGAGCGCGTCGGCCACCGTCGCCAGCGCCACCAGCAGCAGGATGGCGCCGCCGAGCACCGCCAGCCGGCGCGTCCAGGCGAGGGCGGCCCGCTCGATGCCGAGCACCAGGGTCAGCATCGAGCGGGCCCCCGGCGCGCCGCCGCGCGCAGGCTAGTCGGCCTCGCCGTACTTCGCGGAGAGCGCCCGCACCTCCGCCACCAGGGCTCGGCCGGGCAGGCCCTTGGCCTCCAGCGCGGCCGCCCACTTCTCGTCGAGCGCCCGGACGGCCTCGCGCCAGCGCCGCCGCTCGTCCTTGGGCAAGGTGTAGATCTCGTTCTTGCGGTCGGCGACGGCCTTGCGCGCCACCACCTCGTAGCGGTCCCAGGACTCGCCGATCCGCTTCCAGTAGCCGCTCTGGGGGGCGGTCGTCTCGTCCAGCACCTTGCGGACGTCGGGCGGCAGCGACTGGTACTTGGCCTTGTTCATGAACGTCGCGAAGGTGGTCGTGTACATGCCCACCTCGGTGTGGTACCGGGAGACCTCGTGCAGCCGGAAGGGCGGGAGCGCCTCGAACGGCATGCCGAAGCCGTCCACCACCTTCTGGGACATGGCCTCGTAGATCTGCGGCGCCGGCATCCCGACCTTGGTGGCGCCCAGCATGTCCAGAAGGTCGCCCACCGTCGCCGTCGGCGTGCGGATCTTCATGCCCCTGAAGTCCTCCAGCGACCGGATGGGCTTCGAGTGGGTGTGGATGTGGCCGCCGGGGTGCACGTTCATGGCCAGCACGTGGACGTCGTCGTACTCCTTCTTGAGGTGCTTGTCCCAGAGGTCGGCCAGCATCTGGGAGCCGGTGGCCGCCGTCCGCATGACGTAGGGCAGCTCCAGCACGCTCGTCATGGGGAACCGGCCGGGCGTCCAGCCGGTCACGCCCCAGGCGATGTCGGCGATGCCGTCCCGCGCGCAGTCGTACTGCTGGGGCGGCTTGCAGAGCGAGGCGCCCGGGAACACCGTGATCTCCACCCGGCCGCCCGTCCGCTTCTTCACCTCCTCGATCCACGGCAGGATCACGGCCTGGTGGTGGTTGTGGGCGGGCGGCAGGAAGTGCGAGAACTTGAGCTTGATCTCCTGGGCCGCCGCGCCGGGCGGGAGCCCGAGACCAGCCAGGGCCAGCGCCAGCACGAGCCGGGTGACGAGCGTCCTCATCGATGCACCTCCGGGTGCGGGGGCCCGATCGCGCGGTGCGCGGGCCCATCGGTGTACGCGAGGGAACGGGTCGCTCCGCCCCGGCCCCGGGGCCCCCGCCGGCGTCGCCGGACGTCCCCGGCGGGCCGGCTCCCCTCGCGAGCCGGGCGCGTGGTCAGGTCCACGCCGACCTCCTCACGGCCCCCGAGCATACGGGCGCGTTCCGGAGCAGGTCAAGCCGCGCCCGCGCGCCGGGAGGCTCCGCCGCCCGCGCCGTCCGGGACCTGGCGGTACAATGGCGGCGCCTCATGAGCCCGCCGTTCGTGGAGCTCCGCCGCGTCAGCAAGGTGTATCGCGAAGGGGACAGTGAGCGCGTCGTCCTCCACGAGGTCGACGTGGCCATCGAGCGGGGCGAGATCGCGGTGGTGCTGGGACGGAGCGGCTCCGGCAAGTCCACCCTGCTCAACCTCCTGGCCGGCATCGACCTGCCCACTGCCGGCGCCGTCCTCGTGGACGGGATCGACGTCGCCCGGCTCGGCGAGCGGGAGCGCACGCTGCTGCGCCGGCGGCGCGTGGGCTTCGTCTTCCAGTTCTTCAACCTGATCCCGCTCCTGACGGTGGCGGAGAACCTCCTCCTGCCGCTGGAGCTCACCGCCCAGGCCGACGCCCGGGGCCGGGCCCGGGCCCAGGCGCTCCTCGAGCGCGTCGGGCTCGCCGACCGCGGCGACAGCTTCCCCGACCGCCTGTCCGGCGGCGAGCAGCAGCGGGTGGCCATCGCGCGGGCCCTCGTGCACGACCCCGCCCTGGTCCTCGCCGACGAGCCCACCGGCAACCTGGACGCCGACAGCGCCCGGAGCGTGCTCGACCTCCTGGACGGCCTCGCCCGGGAGCTGGGCACAACCGTCGTCATGGTCACCCACAGCCGCGAGGTGGTGGGGCTCGCCGACCGCGTCTTCCTGGCCCAGCACGGGCGGCTGGTCGAGCAGCCCCGGTGACGCCGGCGCTCTTCCGGACGAGCCTCCGCCACCTGGCCCGCCATCCGTGGCAGGTGGGGCTGTCGGTGGTGGGCGTCGCCCTCGGCGTGGGCGTGGCGCTGGGCATCGACCTGGCGACGGGCAGCGCGCGCCGGGCCTTCGAGCTGTCGGCCGAGGCGCTCACCGGCCGGGCCACGCACCAGATCGTCGGCGGGCCGTCGGGCGTGCCCGAGGCGCTGTACGTCCGGCTCCGCCTCGCGGAGGGCGTGCATAGGGCCGCGCCCGTGGTGGAGGCGGACGTGAGCGCGCCCGCCTACCCCGGCCGGGCGTTCCGGCTGTTCGGGGCCGACCCGTTCGCCGACCGGGCCTTCCGGCCGGATCTCGGCGTGCCGACCGGGGGCGGCGCCTCGCTCGACGCGCTGGCGGCCCTCCTCACCCGGCCCGCGGCCGCCCTGCTCGCCGCCCCCACCGCCCGCGGGCTCGGTCTCCGCCCCGGGGACACCCTCACCATCGCCACCGGCGGCCGCGACGTCGCGCTCCAGGTGGTGGGCGTGCTGGAGCCCGCCGACCGGCTCGGCGCCCAGGCGCTGGACAGCCTCGTACTGACGGACATCGCCACCGCCCAGGAGGTCCTGGGCACGGGCGGCCGTCTCTCGCGGGTGGACCTCGTGATCCCCGACGATCCGGCCGGCGCACGCCTCGCCGAGCGCATCCGGGCGGCCCTGCCCCCGGGCGTGAGCCTCGTGCCGGCCGGCGCGCGGGACGCCGCCCTCGGCGCCATGACCCGGGCGTTCAGCCTGAACCTCACCGCGCTCTCGCTCCTGGCCCTCATCGTCGGCATGTTCCTCATCGGCAACGCGATGACGTTCTCGGTGGTCCAGCGGCGAGAGCTCCTGGGCAGGCTGCGGGCCCTCGGGGTGACGCGGGGCGAGGTGTTCCGGCTGGTGCTGGCCGAGGCGCTGATCGTGGGCGCCGTCGGCGCGCTCGGCGGCGTGGGCCTCGGCGTGGTCCTGGCGCGGGGATTCCTGGGCCTCGTCACCCAGACCATCAACGACCTCTACTTCGTCCTGTCGGTCCGCGAGGTCACGGTGACCACCGCGGCTCTCACCCGGAGCGTCGGGCTGGGCCTCGGCGCCACGCTGCTCGCGGCGGTGGCGCCGGCGCTGGAGGCCACCGGGGCCCAGCCCCGCGAGACGCTCAACCGCTCGCGGCTCGAGGCGCGCGCCCGCCGGGCCGTCCCGCGGGCGGCCGCGGCCGCCGGGGCCCTGGGGGCGGCGGGCGGGGTCCTGTGCGTGTGGCCCGCCCGGAGTCCCCTGCCCGGGCTGGTGGGCCTGTTCGCAGTCCTCATGGCCGCCGCCCTCGCCGTTCCGGCCGCCACGCTCGTGACCCTCCGCGCCCTCGCCCCCGCCCTCGGGGCCGGCGCGGGCCCCCTCGGCACGATGGCGGCGCGCGGCATCGCCGCCGCGCTCTCGCGCACCGGCGTGGCCATCGCCGCCCTGACCGTCGCCGTGTCCGCCACCGTCGGGGTCGGCGTGATGATCGAGAGCTTCCGGGCCGCCGTCGCGCGCTGGCTCGACACCACCCTGCGGGCCGACGTCTACGTGTCGGCCCCGAGCCTGCTGGGCAACCGGCCCGACACGACGCTCGACCCGGCGGCGGCCGCGCGGCTCATCGCCACGCCCGGCGTGGCCGCGTGGAGCTCGTCACGCGCGGTGCCGATCGCGGGGCCGGCCGGCCCGGTGCAGCTCGTCGCGATCGCGCTCGCGCCCGGGCGGGCGCCCGGCTTCACCCTCACCCGCGGCGACGGCGCCGGCGCGTGGGCGGCGGTGGAGGGCGGGGCGGTGCTCGTCTCCGAGCCCTACGCCTATCGCCACGGGGTCCAGGCGGGCGGGCGCGTGACCCTCGCCACCGACGGCGGCCCGCGCGCGTTCACCATCGCCGGCGTCTTCCGCGACTACGGCGCCGCCGGCGGCGCCGTCGTCATGAGCCGGGCCACCTACGACCGGCACTGGGACGACCGGGGCGTGACGGCGCTGGCCCTGTACGCGGGGGACGCCGTGGCGGTGGCCACGCTCGTGGAGCGGTTGCGGGAGCGCGCGGCGGCCGGGCCGGCCGTGGTGATCCGGGCCAACCGGACGCTGCGGGAGGCCTCGCTCGAGGTGTTCGACCGCACCTTCCGCATCACGGGGGTGCTCCGGCTCCTGATCGTCCTGGTGGCCTTCGTGGGGGTGCTGAGCGCCCTCATGGCCCTCGAGCTGGAGCGCATGCGGGAGACCGGCGTGCTCCGCGCCCTCGGCCTCACGCCGGGCCAGGTGTGGGGGCTGGTCACGGCCCAGACCGGGCTGATCGGCGCCCTGGCCGGGCTGTTCGCGATGCCGCTCGGGCTCGTGCTGGCGGCCATCCTGACCCACGTCATCAACCGGCGCTCGTTCGGCTGGACCATGCCGCTCGTGGTGGACGCGGGCGTGCTGCTCCAGGGCCTCGGCCTGGCCGTCGGCGCGGCCCTCCTGGCCGGGCTCTACTCGGCGCGGCGGATGGCCGCCGTCGAGACGGCCGAGGCCCTCCGCGGTGAGTAGCGGGCGCCGGCGCCTCCGCTGGGGCGCCGCCGTGGTGGCTGCCGGCGCGCTGGCCGCGCTGGGGTGGGCCCTCCTGTCGCAGAGCCCGGAGCCGGACAGCGGCCAGACCCGCGCGACCCTGTCCGTGACCGAGGCGCTCGGCGCCGGCCCCGAGGGCTACGCGCGGGCCGACCGTCCCCGCGCCTTCGTCTTCCCCGACGACCACGGCCCGCATCCCGACTTCCGCACCGAGTGGTGGTACTACACGGGGAACCTGGAGACCGCGGGCGGCCGCCACTTCGGCTTCCAGCTCACCTTCTTCAGCCACGCGCTCGCCCCCGGGCCGCCGCCCCCGGGCTCGGCCTGGCGGACCACCCGCGTGCACTTCGCTCACTTCGCCGTCACCGACACCGCGGCGCGGCGCTTTCACGCCTTCGCCCGCACCGGGCGTCCGGCGCTCGGGCTGGCCGGCGCCCGGGCGCGGCCGTTCCGCGTGTGGATCGACGGCTGGGCCGCCGAGTCCGACGCCCCGGAGGCCCTGCCCGTGCGGCTTCGCGCCGCGGAGGACGGCGTCGCCATCGACCTCGTCCTCGGCTCGGCCAAGCCCGTCGTGCTCCAGGGGGACCGCGGCCTCTCCGCCAAGGGGCCCGAGCCGGGCAACGCCTCCTACTACTACTCGCTCACTCGCATGCCGGCGCGGGGGACGGTCACCGTGATGGGCGAGCGCTTCGAGGTGGCGGGGCTCGCGTGGATGGACCGCGAGTGGAGCACGAGCAGCCTCGGCCGGGACCTCGAGGGCTGGGACTGGTTCGCGCTCCAGCTCGACGACGGCCGCGAGCTGATGGTCTATCGCCTCCGCCGCCGCGACGGCCGCCCGAGCCCCGAGAGCGGCGGCGGCCTGGTGGACGTGGGGGGCGCCGTGAGGCCGCTCGGCGCCGGGGACGTCGCGGTCGAGGCGACCGGCCACTGGCAGAGCCCACGGAGCGGCGCGCGCTATCCGTCGGGCTGGCGGCTTTACACGGGCGACCTGCGCCTTCAGGTGACCCCGCGCCTGCCGGACCAGGAGCTGCGCGTCGGCCCGCGCTACTGGGAGGGCGCTGTCACCGTGCGCGGATCGGCCGGGGACAGGCCCGTCGCCGGCGTCGGCTACGTGGAGCTGGTCGGCTACGCGGAGGCGTCCGGGCGCCCCTGAGCGATGGCGGCGCCGGCCGCCCGGCCCGAGGCGCCTTGACCAGCGGGAGCCGTGGCACTAGAATGGCGCCAAACTGGAGCAGATACGGATGCCGGTGAACCTGTCGGTCAAGAACGCCCCGGACGAGGTCGTGAGGCGCCTCAAGGCCCGCGCGGCTCGCCACCACCGTTCGCTCCAGGGCGAGCTCATGGCCATCCTGGAGGCCGCCGTGTCCGACGAGTCGCCCTTCCTCACGCCGCGCGAGGCGCTGCAGCAGGTGCGCACGGCCGGGCTCTCGACGCCGGCCACCTCCGCGCGGCTGATCCGCGCGAGCCGCGACGCTCGTGACCGCCGTCGTCGTTGACGCGTCGACCGTGGCTGCCGTGGTCTTCGGGGAGCCGGCCGCCGAGGCCCTCGTCGAGCGGCTGGGCACCCGGGAGCTCGCCGCGCCATCTCTTCTCCCCTACGAGATCGTCAGCGTCGCCGCCGGCAAGGTACGACGCGGCGAGGTGTCAGCCGACACGGCGACGGCCGCGCTGGCCGCCTTCGCCCGCATGCGGATCCTCTTGCACGCCACAGATCCCATGTCGGTGTTCCGGCTGACGGTTCAAGTGCGGCTCACCGCCTACGACGCCGCCTACCTGTGGCTTGCGCGGTCCCTCTCCGCGGACCTGGTGACGCTGGACGCGAAGCTCGCGCGGGCGTGGTCGCGGCGGGGCCGGTGAGGCGCCGACCACGTGTAGAATGGCCGCGTGACGACAGCGTGGCCTGGCGCGGCCGACCCGGACGCGGCGATGCTCGACCGCGTCCGGGCCGTGGTGCTCCGCTCGCTCGGCGGGCACCGCGCCGTCGTGTACCTGTTCGGTTCATGGGCCGCAGGTCGCCCCCACGCCACCAGCGATATCGACGTCGCCATCGACGCTCCGGAGCCCCTGCCGCCGGCCCTGCTCGCCCGGCTCCGCGAGGCGCTGGAGGAGAGCGCCATCCCGTACCGGGTCGACGTGGTGGATCTGGCCGATGCGGACCCGCCGCTCCGGGATCGGGTTCGCCAGGAGGGCATCGTCTGGACCGCCTCCGCGAGCGCCTGACGATCGCGAGCCGCGCCCTCGAGACCCTTCGCGAGGTGGCGCTGCTCGCCCGGCCCACCAGGATCGAGCGGGACGCCGCGATCCAGCGCTTCGAGTATTCGTTCGAGGCGACCTGGAAGGCGGCGCAGCGGTACCTGCAGGTTGTCGAGGGCATGGTGGTCGGGTCCCCCAAGGCGACGATCCGCGCGTCTCGCGAGTCGGGTCTCCTCGACGTGGGGACGACGGAGCAGGCACTCGTCATGGCGGACGATCGAAACCTGACCGCGCACACCTACAACGAGTCCGTGGCCGCCACCATCGCGGCTCGCCTGCCCCGTCACGTCGCGACGCTGGAGGCCTGGCTGGGCGCGATGCGCGATCGCCTGCCTGGGCGTGGCAGCTAGGCGCGGCGGCGGACCCGGTCGTCGGTGCGCCCGACGCGCCGTGGCGCGTCGCCTCGGTCGGCTTGACATGGCCTGCACATGCAACTAACCTCTCGCCATGCCGAAGATGATCCAGCTCCGCCACGTCCCCGACGACCTGCACCGCGAGCTCAAGGCCAGAGCCGCCCTCGCCGGGCTGTCGCTGTCCGACTACCTGCTCGATGAGATCCGGCGCGCGGCCGAGCGGCCGACGATCGCCCAGTTGCGACGGCGACTGGCGAGCCGGGCGCCGATCGCGCCCCGGGTCTCGCCCGCCCGGGCCGTCAGGGCCGAGCGAGAACGCCGGTGATCGTGGTCGACACCTCCGCCATGCTCGAGGTTCTGCTCAACACGCGCGCCGGCGCTCGGGTGGCGGAGCGCCTGTTCGCCCCGAATGAGACGGTGCACGCGCCCCACCTGCTCGACGTCGAGGTGGCGCAGGTGCTGCGACGGTATGCCCGGACCGGCGCACTCGAGCCGGAGCGGGGCCAGCAAGCGCTCGAGGATCTGGCCGGCTTCCCTCTCTTCCGCTATCCCCACGACCTCTTTCTCCCTACGATCTGGCAGCTCCGGGCGAATGTCACCGCCTACGACGCCGCGTACCTCGCCCTCGCCGAGGCCCTTCGCGCGCCGCTGGTGACCCGGGACCGGCGCCTGGCGTCCATTCCCGGACACCGAGCCCGGGTCGAGCTTGTCTGATCGGCTCGGCGCCGCACTTGTTCAATGTGCCGTCGTGTACCTGTTCGGTGGCAGACCGAGCGTGTCCAGCGTCCCGTCCTGATCCTCAGACAGCTCGACGGGGTGCTCACCGGGATCCACCAGCTCCGCCGCACCCGACCGCTGGAGACCGAGGAGGTCGCCGGGCTCCGCGTGCCCACCCGTTGCGGAGATGATACAGTCGTCCTGCTCGAGCGGCTGGGCGAGGAAGGCGCCGCGCGCGCGATGTGCCCGTTCGACGACATCTACCGCCAGCCGACCGGCGCTTCGCCGCTCGCCGAGGTGGTCGAGCGTCTCGCGGCGGCCGCACCGACCGATCGTGCGGAGATCGACCTCCAGCACTACCGAGTCCTCCAGTCGCCATGGAACCGGTGGGAGCATCTGGCCGCCCGGGGCCGGCACTGGGCGCCGATCCTCGCTCGTGTCGCTCTGGAGGGGTGCGCAGGATGACGCCGTCCAACGAGCGATCGCGAGCGCTCTGGAACCAGACCGCGCTCGACCTGGGGAGCGACGAGGCACTGGCCTAGATCCTGGACCGTGGCGAGATGGAGGCGTGGCGTGACCTGTACCGGCTGGCGCGGGCCGACGCGCACCTCTGCGCCCGGATCCGCCGCATCGTGACGACCGCGCCCGTGGCCTTGCCCCGCCTCTGGCTGGCCGCGCTGGCCAGCCTCGGGGAGGCCGTGGACCTCGGGGCGCCGGTGCGCGATTACTTCGAGGCCACGTCCGTCTGAAGGGCTGCTGGCCTGACAAAGGCGACAGGGTCACCGTCCACGGTGCCATCGACGCTCAGCTGATGGCCACCGAGACTCCAGACGGCAGATCCGTCGAGACCCCAACCCTACAAGACCGCGTTCGGGGTCTCCACCACGAAGCCCCGGTTCTTCTCGCCACCCCGGAGCCAGCGGCTCACGCGAGCCCGCAGCGGGGGCGGGGGCGCGCCCGTGATCCACACCTTCCCCGCGGTCACGCGGGAAAGCGGAGGAACATACCGAGGAAGATCGGTGGTCTGGCCCATGGTGCCGCCGCTGGTCGAGATCTGTAGTTCTTCTTTTTGCTTGTCCACCTTGGCCCAGATGGTTCCCGCCTTGGTCCAGAACTCGTGCCACTTGCTCTCGTAGACGACACGCGCATGCAACTCGTCACAAATCACCACGGTCGTGTTCTCGTTGATGCCGGCCTCGCCTCCTAGGAAGAACCTGATGTTACAGTAAGCGCCGTGCGGTCCTCAGTGACTAGTACGCCGACATCCGGGTCGCGCTCGGCTGGACCGCTCCCGGCCCCCGAGGGGGGATGCTACGGCTGCGCCTCGTGGCCGCCCTCCGGCGATTGTGGTGGACGCGACGGCCGCAGGGGGAGGCGCGCGCCTGGGTCGAGCGGATCCTCTCCGAGACTCCGGCCGAGCCCTCGGCGGCGCGGGCGGCCGCGCTCCGGGTCGCGGGAGTGCTGGCCCGGCGCCGTGGAGACCTGGAGCGGGCCCGGGCCTACCACCAGGAGGCGCTCGCCGCTCACGAGGCCCTGGGCGACCCCGTCGGCATCGCCGCGGCGACGGACAACCTCGCCAGCGTGGCGCTGGACCAGGACGGTCTCGTGGAAGCGGCCACGCTCGCCGGGGAGGCGGTCGAGGCCTTCGCGCGAGCGGGGGCGGCCCACCTGGGGTGGGGGCCGCTCCAGCACCTCGCCCAGGCGACCGCGCTCCAGGGCGACCCCGAACGGGCGCGGCAGCTGGCCGAGGAGAGCCTCGCGATCTCCCGCGAGGCCGGTCAGGCGGTCGGGGTCGCCCACGCCCTGCAGATCCTCGGCGACATCGCCGGCGGCCTCGACGATCGCCACACGGCCCGCGCTCTACTACGCGGACAGCCTGCCCTGGTGGCGCCGAGTTGGACACAACCACGGCCTGGCCGAGGTCCTGAACAGCCTGAGCGAGCTGGCGCGGCGGGACGGCCGGAAGGAAGAGGCGGGCGATCTCGCACGCGAGGCCCTCGCGCTCTGCCGAGCCCGGGGCGACCGGCCGGGCATCGCCAACGCCCTGCTCACCCTGGGCCTCCTCGCCCACCACGACGACGCCCGGGCCCCGGACGCCGCGCTCGTCGCCGAGAGCCTGTCCATCCGGCGAGACGTCGGCAGTCGGCGCGCCATCGCCCGAGGCCTTGCCGGGGCCGCCGCCGTGGCGGGTGCCGAGGGGGATCACGAGCGCGCCGCCCGGCCGCTCGGGGCGGCCGAGGCGCTCGGCGAGGCCGTCGGCGTGACGCTGCCCCCGAGCGCGCGCGCCGACCGGGAGGCCGGGGCCGCCCGGGCGCGGGCGGCGCCGGGGCGAGGCGGCGTTCGCCGCGGCGTGGACCCGGGGCGTGCGCTGGCGCCCGATCAGGCCCTGGCCGAGGCCCTCGAGGTCTGCGGGCGCCAGGCGCCCGTCACCGGGCCCGGGTAGGGCGACGGTCCTCGCCGGAGGCCATCCGCGCCGGCGCGCCCCCGGGCCGACCGACTCTCGACGAGGAGAGGCGCGCGGCCGCGGCGGGCGCCGAGGCTACGTCCCGGGGGGCAGGCGGCCGAGGGCCCGGGACACGATCGGCCAGATGCCCGCGGCGCTCAACCCCCGCCAGGCGCCTTCCTCGCCGAGACGGCGCATCAGACGGACCCGGCCGGACGTCGCGCCCACGGGCTCGGCCTCGTACCCCCAGTCCCGCATCTCGCGGCCAGCGCGCCACTGGACGTAGCGCACGTCGCCGGGGTGGAGGTCGGCCCGGAAACGCCCCACCGGCCGCGGCGAGATGGGCTCGGCCAGCCGGCCCGAGCCCCCGGCCTCCCGGGGTGGTCGGAGCAGCCGGCCGGCGACCTCCACCATCGCGGGCCGGTACGTGAGCCCCAGCGCCGGGCAGATGTCCCGCACGACCCGCGCGGGGTCCCTCACCAGGTCCTCGTAGCGCACGGCCACGTAGGCGCCCGCGTGGGTCAGGGGCCCGCGACGCGCCTGGCGGGCGGAGCGGCGCCAGGCCTCGACGGTGGAGACGACGTGCTGGGCCAGCCGGCCCGACGCGGCCCGCTGCGAGGCGAGGACGTCGCGGGGATCGCGCACCAGGTGGACCAGCCGGCAGGCCGGCAGCTCGGCGAAGATCCGGTCGGCGAGGAACTCGCTGCGCGGGTCCTTCACCCCCCAGCGCGCCTTGCCCGCCCGGCGCGCCACCTGGCGGAAGGCGTGGGCGAAGACGGTGCCGAGCGTCACCGCGGGCTGGCCGGCGAGCTCGTCGGCCAGGAGGACGCCGTCCGGCGCCACCGCCGCGCGCCGCATGTTCGGGTGCCCGACCAGGTCCTGGATGAGCCGCTGGCGCGGGCCGGGCTGGCCGAGGTCGCTGCCCGCGTGGGCCCGGGCGATCTCCCGCCAGAGCGGCAGCTCGACCTCCAGCATGGCCACCTCGGGATGCGACCCGAGGATGAGCCGCATGAGGGAGGTCCCGCTGCGCGGCATGCCGGCCACGAAGATGGCCGCGTCAGGGGGCCGGCCATCGGGGGCCGGCGCGGCCGGGGGCATCGGCGGGCTCAGCGGGTCGCCCCCGCCCGGCCGCGGGCGACCCGGCCCGCCCCTACCATCGCGCCCGCCGCATCCGGGCCAGGAGCAGCGCCTGGATGGCGAGCTGCACGCCGAGCGCGAGGGCGAAGGCTCCCGCGACGCCGAGGGGCTCGAGACCGACGGCGAGGACGTAGCAGAAGGCGGCGAAGCTCCCCATGCTCGGCAGGAAGCTCTCGAGGAGCCGCAAGAGCCCCGGCGGTCCCTGCTGGGCGTGGGCGAAGGCGGCCAGCACGGAGATCGCCACCGGGAACGGGGTGAGGATCCCGGTCAGCGACGGGCCGAGCCGCGCCGCGAGGCTGGTCGTCACGAGCACGAGGGCGACGGCCGAGGCCATGCGGAGCCCCAGGTCCCATGGCGGCCACGCCGGCGTGACCCCGGGCCCCGGCCGCCGCGGCAGCAGGGCCCGGCCGGCGGCGAAGCTCAGGAGCGTGGCGGCCAGCGCCGCCCACGGGCGCCACGGCACCGCGTGCACGGCCGCCGCGCACACGGCGAAGGCCGTCCAGCCGGCCACGAGGCCCACCGCCCACGGCCGCTGAAGGGCGGTCCACGCGTAGGCCACGCAGAAGCCGGCCACCCCCACCAGGGCGGCCAGGGCCGAGAGGGCGGCGCCGGCGGCGAAGCTCACGCCCTGCTCGAGCGCCAGGAAGAGGAGCACCGGGCCCGCCACCATCGGCAGGCCGGCGAGCAGCCCCCCGATCCGCGGGCCCCAGCGCCGCCCCGCAAGGCTCACGACGGCGATGAGGCCGGGGACGAGGAGGAGCTTGAGGGCGAGCAGCATGCGGCCCGCGACCCGACCTCGCCCGCCCCGGCCGGCGGCGCGGGCTCAGGCCGGCGCGAAGACGCCGTCCGCGCCGCGCGTGACGCCGCCGAGGGTCCCCGGCGGCCCGGCGCGGAAGGCCGGGTCGCGCTGGAGCACGGGCATGACGCGATCGGCGAACAGCCGCATGTTCAGCTCGGCCTCCTCGTGGGGCATGCCGCCGTAGCCGAACTCGGTGATGAGGTGGTCGACGCCGGTCAACCGGCTGAGCTCCGCCACCTGCTGCAGGCAGTCGTCGGGCGTGCCGACGATCTGGATCTTGACGTAGAAGTCGGTGGCCTTCTGGCGGTAGGCCGCGTCCTTCATCTTGGCGTACGTCTTGACCATCTTGCCGTAGAACTCGTACCCCTTCACGGAGGCCAGGTGGCCGTCCGAGAAGTGGTAGTGGTTGTCGATGGAGTCCCACTTACGGCTCAGGTAGGTCCCCGCCCGCTCGCGGGCCTCCTCGCGGCTGTCGGCCACCGACACGTTGGTGAGGATGATGGGCGGGCGCGGCGGGTGGCCCACGCTCTCGGTCAGCGCCCGGTAGCGCTCGATGTCGGCGGCGGCCACCGGCCACTCGTTCTGCATGATCACGAGCATCCCGAAGCCCAGCCGGGCCATGATCTCCGCGGACTCCGGGCTCACCGACGAGGCGTAGAAGCGCCGCTCGGGGTGGGAGATGGGACGCGGGCGGATCGTGGTGGGAGGGATCTTGTGGAAGGCGCCGTCCCACTCGAACACGTCCTGGGTCAGCGCCTTCACCACGATCTGGGCCGCCTCCACGAAGCGGGGGCGCGCTTCCTCCATGGCCACCCGCATGCCGGCGTACTCCACGCTGGCCGCGCCGCGGCCGAAGCCGAAGAGACAGCGCCCGCCTGAGTAGATGTCGACCAGCGCGATCTCCTCGGCGACCCGCACCGGGTCGTGCCACGGCAGCACGATGACCGCCGTGCCCAGGAGGATCCGGCGGGTCCGCCCGGCGTAGTAGCACAGCAGATGCGTCGGCGACGGCGACATGGCGTAGCCGGTGAAGTGGTGCTCCAGCGCCCAGAGCGAGTCGAACCCGAGCGGCTCGGCCAGGTCGCCGAGCGCCAGGTGCTCGCCGAACACGGCGGCGTCGGACAGGCCCGGCTTGGTCAGCATGTTGAGCGCGATCCCGACCTTCATCCCGGAGTCTCCTTCCCGGACGGCGTGCCGGGGCCCGGACGCCGACGTGCCCCGATTGTACGCCGGACGGCTAGGCGGGGACGCCCTCGATCACGCTGGCGCGGACGGCGGTGGGCACGATCCGGGTGAGGCGAAGTCCCGCCGCCGCGTGGAGCGCGCGGAACTCCCGCTCGCAGCGCTGGCGCCCGCCCGTGCACACGAGCATGTTGACGTCGTTGGCGGCGGCCCCCCGGCTCGCGTCCGAGCCGTCGATCCGGGGCGGGTAGATCGCCTCGACGACCAGCAGCCGGGCGGCCGGCCCCATCGCCGTCCGGCAGGCCGCGAGGATCCGGGCGGCCCGGGCGTCGGCCCAGTCGTGGATGACGTGCTTGAGGAGGTAGGCGTCGGCCCCGGGCGGAACCTCCCGGAAGAAGTCCCCCCCGACCGCCTCGGCGCGATCGGCCAAGCCCGCCTCCCGGAGACGGTCGGCCGCGCGCGCGGCCACGTGGGGCAGATCGAAGACGGTCCCCCGGAGGCCGGGGTGGGCGGCGAGGATCCCGGCCAGCAGCGTCCCGTTGCCGCCGCCGACGTCGACGACCGCGCCGAGGCCCGAGAAGTCGTAGGCGGCCGCCACCGCCGCCGCGATCTGCCGGCTGAAGTCGGCCATGGCCTCGTCGAACAGCGCCGCCTCCTCCGGGTGCTGGGCGAGGTACGAGAAGGAGTCCATGCCGAAGCGGTGCTCGAGGGCCGGGCGGCCGGTGCGCACGCTGTGGGCCAGGTCGCCCCAGACGTCCTGGGTCAGCCCCCCGAACAGGAGCGCGGCCGCCCGCATCGAGCCGGGCACGCCCGCGCAGGCCCTGCCCGAGCGGCATGAGCGCGAAGGCCCCGTCCTCCTGCTCGTCGAGGACACCCACGCTGGCCAGCAGCCGCAGCACGCGATGGAGGGCGGGCGCGTGGGCGGCGCTCGCCGCCGCCAGGGCCTCGGCGCGCCGGGGACCGGCGGCCAGGCGGTCGGCGATCCCCAGCGCGGCGGCCACGTGGATGGCCCGCGAGACGTGGTAGCCGGTGATCAGCCGGAACAGGACGAGCGACGGCGGCGCCGTCTCGCCGGTCACGGCGCTACCCCGCCGCGGCCGACGCGCGGCGGCGCCGCTCCTCCTCGGCCGCGCGGCGCAGCAGCTCCTCCTCGGGGACCTCCTCGATGGGCGTGGACAGGGTCCACCGGAACCCGAAGGGGTCGGTGACCTCTCCGTTGCAATGGCCGTAGAACCGGTCGGCCACGGGCCGGGTCACGGTGCCGCCGGCGGCCACCGCCCGGGCCACCACCGCGTCCACGTCGGGCACGGTCACGAAGAACTGCACGGGGCTGCCGCCGAGGCTCGGCGGGCTCACGAAGCCCAGCTCGGGGTGCTCGTCGGCGAGGTAGATGGCGGACTGCCCGATGCGGATCTCGGCGTGGCCGACCCGTCCCGTCGAGTCGGTGATCCGGGCCATGGTCTCGACGGCGCCGAAGGCCCGGGCGTAGAAGTCGATGGCCCGGGCGGCGCCCTTGATGCAGAGGTACGGCGTCACGGTGCTCATGGATGTCCCCCCTGGTCGGTGTGGAGCGCACGCTCGGCGTGGCGCTTGGCGGCGGCGAGCAGGTCGGCCCACCACCGCCCCTTGAACAGCACGAAGTCCCGGCCGACGAAGCCGTGGCGCGCGGGGTGGGCGGGCGGCACGGCGTCCCAGCCGTCGTGGACCACCGTCACCCGCGTGCCGGCGGCCACCGGCTCGAAGTCGACCGCGACCCGGGTCACCTGATCGGGCGCGAAGCTCGGCAGCCGCCAGGTGAGCCCGAGCCGCCGCGGCGGCTCCCACGTCTCGACGCGGCCCACGACGAAGACCCCGCCCGGCGGGTCCGCCACGTGGACGAGCCGGCCGCCGAGGCCGGGCTCCAGGCGGAGCGTGCCCCCGTAGGGCGCGAGGAAGCGGAAGCGGGGCCCGCGCCCCCACCAGAGGTCGATCTCCGCCGTGAAGACCTCGAAGGCGACGGCCGGCGGGACGGCCACGTCGATCGACACCCGGACCCCGTCCGTCGCGCTCACGCCCAGCGCCCCGGGCGGGGCTGCTCCGCGTGCCGCTTGAACGCGGCGAGCTGCCCGCCCCAGAAGCCTTCGACCGCGTCGAGCCAGGCCCCCCCCGCGGCGCCGAGCGCATCGCCCGCTTCGCCTGCGAAGTGGCCCGCCGGCGGCAGGCCCGCGGCAAGCCGGGCAAGGTGACGTGCGTGACGAAGTCCAACGTGCTGCCCCGGACCGACGGGCTCTACCAGGAGATCGCCGGGCGCGTCGTGCAGGAGGCCGGGCTCGCGTTCGAGCACTTCCACGTGGACGACGCCGCCCGGCGGCTGGTGCGCTTTCCCGGATCCATGGACGTGGTGCTGTGCATGAACCTCTACGGCGACATCCTGTCCGACCTCGGCGCGGAGACGGCGGGCGGGCTCGGGCTCGCCCCGTCCGGCAACTTCGGCGACGGGTGGGCCTACTTCGAGTCGGTTCACGGCTCGGCGCCGGACATCGCGGGTCGGGGGATCGCCAACCCCACCGCGACCATCCTGTCGGCCGCCCTCATGCTCGAGCACATGGGGCTCGGGCCCGAGGCCTTGCGGCTCGAGGCCGCGGTCGGGCGCGTCTACCGCGACGGCAAGGTCCTCACCCCCGACCAGGGCGGCGCCGCCCGGACCCGGGAGATGGCCCAGGCCATCCTGGGCGCCTACCGCTAGTCTCGGTAGAATGGGCGGGTGGCGTTGACCTGCTCAGGCTGCGGATCCGCAGCCTCCCCGGACTTCGCGTTCTGCCCGCGGTGCGGGCGCCGGCTGCCGAGCCCCTGCCCGGGGTGTGGCTTCGCCTGCGAGCCGGACTTCGCCTTCTGTCCCCGGTGCGGGACCCCGCGGCCCGCGGCGGCGGGCGGCGCGCCCCCGACCGGGGCGCCCCCACCCCCGGCCGAGCCCCGGACGACTCCGGCGCCCGTGGCGCGGGATGGCGTCAGGCGGGACGGCGCCGCCCAGGACGCCGACCGCCGGCAGGTCAGCGTCCTCTTCGCCGACCTCTCGGGCTTCACCGCGCTCGCCGAGCGGCTCGACCCCGAGGAGGTGCGCGCGTTCCAAAATGCCCTGTTCGAGACCATGAGCCAGGCCATCACCCGCTATGACGGCTTCGTGGAGAAGTTCGTGGGCGATGCCGTGCTCGCGGTCTTCGGCGCGCCCGTCGCCCACGAGGACGATCCGGAGCGGGCCTGCGAGGCTGCGCTGGACATGCTCGCGCGGAGCGCGGCGCTGAGCCGGAAGTGGGTGGCGCGGCTCGGCGAGCCGGTCACGCTTCACGTGGGCATCCACACGGGCCCGGTCGTGGCCGGCAATCTCGGCGGGGCGGCGGGCGCGGCGTACGCGGTCACGGGCGACACCGTCAACACCACCGCGCGCCTGCTCGCCGCGGCGACGCCGGGAACGATCCTGGTGTCCGAGGCCACCCAGGCGCTCGCGCAGCACCGTTTCGCTTTCGAGCCCGGCGGGGAGCTGGCGCTGCGGGGCAAGGCCGAGCGGATCGCCGTTCACCGGCTGCTGGGCGCACACGCCGAGCCGGCCTCGGCCCGCGGCCTCGCCGCGCTCGGGCTCGCCGCGCCGCTGGTGGGCCGGGCCGACGAGCTCGACCAGCTGGTGGCGGCATGCGGCCGGATGCGGCGCGGACAGGCCCAGGTCGTGAGCCTGGTTGGCGACGCGGGCACGGGCAAGTCGCGGCTCATCGCCGAACTGCTCGCGCGCCTCGACACCGAGGGGCGGCTGGCCGACATCACCGTGCGCCGGGCGGCCTGCTCGTCCCTGGGCGAGCCGACCTACGGAGTCTTCGGAGCGCTCTTCCGCGAGGCCTATCATGTGGATCCGGCGGACTCCCTGGACGTCGCCCGCCAGAAGCTGGCCGATGGGCTACGGACGCTCGGCGGCCGCGACGAGGAGGCGCGCGCCATCGCTCCGGTGCTGAGCTATGTGCTCGGGCTGGAGCGGGAGAGCCACTCCGAGGTCGAGCCCGAGCAGCTCCAGCGCCAGATCGTGCTGGCGGGGCGCGCGTTGCTCGAGCGCCGCCTCGAGAACGGACCGCTCCTCATCGTCGTCGAGGACGTCCACTGGGCCGACTCCGCCTCGCTCGACCTGCTGCGCCAGGTGGTCGATCAGCTGGCCAGCCGGCCCCTCATGCTGCTCCTCTCGCACCGGCCCGACGCCCGGCCGCCGGTCGTCGCCCGCGCCCCGCAGTCGATCATCCGCCTCCTCCCGCTCTCCCCGGACGACACGCGCGCGCTCGTGGCCGTCCTCCTCGGCACCCGGGCCGCTGGCCCCCTGGCGGAGCTCCAGGATTTCGTCGCCACGCGAGCAGGCGGCAACCCCTTCTTCGTCGAGGAGATCGTGCGGACCCTGGTGGGCAAGGGCGTCCTGGTGCGCCACGGCGACGACTGGGCGTGCACCACGGCGTGCGAGGCGGTGGACGTCCCGCCCACGCTACACGGGCTCCTGCTCTCGCGCGTCGATCGGCTCCCCGCCGACGCCCGGCGGGTGCTCCAGGAGGCGGCGGTGCTCGGCACGACGTTCGACGAGGCCCTCCTCCGCGCCGTCACGGCCGACGCCCATGCCGTTCCCGCCGCCCTCGAACGGCTGGTCGAGGCCGATCTGATCCAGGCGGCCGGTCACGGGCGCGAGGGAGCCCGCTACCACTTCACCCAGGCGCTCGTGCACGAGGTGGTCTACCAGAACTTGCTGCTGTCACGCCGCCTCGAGCTGCACGAGCGAGCGGGGCAGGCGTTCGAGCGCGCCGTCCTGCCGCACCCCGAGCGACTCAGCGACCTTGAAGCGCTCGGCCGCCACTTCAGCTTCAGCTCGGATCGGCCCCGGGGCGCCCACTACCTGCTGGCCGCCGGCGACTGGGCGCGGACCGTCTACGCCAACGACGACGCGATCCGCCACTACGGGCGCGCCCTCGAGGTCCTGCGCGAGTGCCAGGCCAGCGACGCCGAGCGCGTGGCCGCGCGCGAGCGGCTCGCCGACCTCCTCGGCCTCGTCGGGCGGCGCACGGACGCCCTCGAGCACTACCAGGCGGCGCGCGAGGAGATGGACGCGGCGGGGGATGGCGCGGGAGCCGCGCGCATCGAGCGGAAGATCGGCGCCTTGCACTGGGAGGCCGGCGACCGCGAGCGCGCCGGCGCCTGCTTCGCCGCGGGTCTCGAGCGGCTGGGCGACGATGGCGACCCGATCGAGCGGGCGCATCTCTTCCAGGAGATGGGG
>Ga0187892_10003947_pt1 | contig 25997 bp, 17 predicted proteins | sample MA1701073metaG_FD_139345 | JGI IMG/M metagenome (GOLD analysis project Ga0187892, IMG submission 139345) | Bio-ooze microbial communities from a basaltic lava cave in the Kipuka Kanohina Cave System on the Island of Hawaii, USA - MA170107-3 metaG ... | reverse complement strand
TTTTCCGCCTGCGCCAAACTTCTCAGTTCTCAGTCGGACCGCGAACGCGTTCATTGCTGACTACTCAAGGTAAAAACGGCTAATGATCACACTAATAGTCGTTAAGCCGACAGACTCCTAGAACTCCTCGCTGAAAAGGTTCCCATTGTTCCGAGGCCCGACTTCGATGACCCTAAGCGGCAGCCCGGCATCAAACCGGCAGCCTTTAACCTTAAGAGTCCGAGAGCCTACCTAAAAAATGCACGGGCTTTTAATCTTCAAAAGGCGAAAGATCAGTTGTCCATTGAAGAATGGACGAAGGAGAAAGGAGGTTGGGTTGGGTTGCGGAGCCGGCATGGAAAAAAGAGTTCAGACTCGATCAACTGGACGAGTTGATTGATCACTTGATCGAGAAAACAAGTAACGAGTAAGAAGTTGGCTTTTTTCACGGCATGGGTGGGAGTTCACAAACCATCAGCGTCAAGCCGCCTCAGACCAAAGCGGCGACAGGTCGTCGCACTCCAAAGAGTTCCGTCTCTCCCTGTCATCAGTTTCCAGGCTCTAATTTCGTTTTGCCAGCTCGAACTGTTTGGTCACCGGGGTGCTGTATCGGTCGCCGCCGGAGTTCTCGATCGTCAACCGGACGGTTCCGCCCACCAAATCTTCCGGCAGCCTGACAATCAGACCTTCGGTTGAAAAGGAAGAGAAGTCAGCGGGCGTGAGCGTGAACTTACGGTCCGCTTGCTCGAGCGTGACGCGAACGAAGCTGGGGTTGTAATCGACGCCGCGGACGCGAATCGTGAGATATCTTCGGTCTGGATCATAAGAGGTAAAAGTCTTTCCAGCCTGCTTTTGAATCTCGTACATATTACGCAAGCGAGCGAGATCGGCGTCGGTCGATTCGCTAACACTCGTCAATTCAGGCGGAATCACTTCTTCTAGTATCTCAAGCGGCACCGGCGCACTCAGTCCGGTTTGCTCACCGCGCAGCGGATTGAGCACGCGAATCTGAGCCCGCCCGATGATCTGACGCGTCGTTCTTACGAAAAGTCCAACTGGAGCATCAGGCTCCTTGCTCGGACCCAATAGTGCTGAGTTCTGTTCTATGGTCGCAAAGTAACGACTGTTGTCCTGCTCGATAATCACCTGTGTTTGTTTCGGTGAAGGCTCGAGTGTGCGTCGCTGGTCGACTGAGATCAGGAGCGATTGCCCGGCGCCGACCCGGTTGGGAGTGACCGCCAGCAAGCGTGGGGCACTTGCGGTCGGGGCTTCCACCGCCCGGGTCGTGTCCGTGATGGTTGCGGTTATGGTCACCGCGTCGCCCACTTGTCCATTTGCTTTGAGTCGTATTTCGACTTCGGCTCTACCCATCGTCAGCGCCGCCGGAACATCCACCTCCAATTCTTCTCGGGGAGCGAAGAAGCCGACGCCTCGGCTGCGGTTCTCGACTTTGGCGGGACTGCTGGTAATCCGGGTAACTGCTTCGTGGAATACCTCGCCTTGCTTGAAACGAATCAAGACCGCGGAATTCGGGTCATCTGGATCCACCAGGGGATTCACAAAAACCCTCGCCGTTGTTCCACGCTCGAGACGCCAACCCAGGTCGTTGCCTTCCAGCTTCATTCCTGGAGTGCTTTCGGGCGGCATGCCTCCAACGGCCATCACCGACATGGTTCCCACGACCGGAAGCAATGGCTTGTCGACGATCTCCATGCCAATTGAGTTTCCACGGCGGCCCTTATAAGACGCAACCACTTCTGCGGCGCCCGTATGCAAGCCTTTGGGAACCACAAAACTAACGGCCTGGTAAGGCGTCATCTTCATCCCGGCGAATGAAATGGAAGTGCTCTTTGACATTTCTGGGTTCGCTTCTCGGATCATCGTGAACTTGACGATTTTGACCTTCGCTTTCTGGGAGACGCCGTCTTGTGAGACTTCAACTTTGAAATCTGTGGCCGGAAGCACTTCTGGTGCGGCCCCGGAGCCCAAACCCTCAATCAAGACATCCAAGACCTGTCCGGGCACACCTTTGTCATAGGGTTTGATGGCGGTAACGCGGAAAGGTGATTGTTGCGCGACGACGACGCACGGGCTCACGACGAGGAGTAGGAGCGAAAAGGAAAAAAAGTGTTTGAGTTTCATTTTTACCTCTGTGTGAAAGGGCGACACATAACTCGATAATGAAACTAAGACGAGGAGAGCGTGGGAGATTATAAGCGTGGGTTCAAAGGCCACTCAAGATTCGGCGGGAAGTTTAACAGGGGCAAGCGAAAGTCATTCAACCTACATAAGCTTGTGTCAGGAAGGGGGCAAGCGAAGCGCGCACCCGCTGAGTTTCATTGCATCTCAACATTACTGAAATCAATTTTTCTCACCTTGAATGGTTCAATTGGAGTTCATGGGTAATGGAAGTTGAGCGGGGGCGCGCTTCGCTTGCCCCCTTCCCAACACAAGCTTATGTAACTTGCGCGAGACTTCGCTTGCACTTCCCTGGCTGGCGGATTGTGAAGTGAGACTACTTCGGTTGCGAAGCGCGGCGTTTCAACAGCGCCCAGCCGGAAGGCAGGACTGCTGCGGCCAGGAGGATCTTAATGATGTCACCGGGAATAAACTTCAGGACGGTGAGTTGAAAAGCGGTAGTGAGTGATGAGTTTGTTACGATCGAAAACCAGACCCAACCACTGAGCATGATCAGCAACGACCCGACGAACATCGCCGCCGCGGCGGTTAAGAAACGCCGGTCCCAGCCATGCTCGGCGAAAGCGCCCGTGATATACGCGGCCGCCGGAAACGACACGAGATAGCCGCCGGTCGGTCCGAGTAGGTGAGGGATGCCGCTGTTACCACCGTAGAAAAAGGGCAAGCCGCTCAAGCCTTCAATCAAATAGACAATCAAAGCCATCGCGCCGAGACGTGACCCCAGCAGCGCACCGGTCAAAAGTACTGCGAACGTTTGCCCGGTGATTGGAACGGGCCCGAAAGGAATTACGATCTGAGCTGAAAGCGCAATCAGGAGACTGAAAGCGAAGACCAGCGAGACCGATCGGGTCCAGTCGAGTGGCTCCAGCGCGGCGGCGATTAAGGTGTCGGGTTTGGCGTACGATGTAGACATAGTTTTCGAGTTCCGATCTGACTAAAGCGCAACTTTTAGGAGTGCGTCCCGACGCGTCGGGACGCTTTAACCATACGCGACCTGTCGCGGCTGCAGTCAAGTACTTTCTAGCGAATCAACGGCGTCAAGCCGCCTCAGACCAAAGCGGCGATCCCGACACGTCGGGACCGCACTCCAAAAAAACTAATCCGCTGCCATCGCTTTAGCGGGCGCTTCCGCTTCTCCGGCTTTCAAGTTTCCGATTCTCATCTTGTGGAACGAGCGCCAGACAAAGAATGTCGACACAAGGAAGAAAACCGCGGCCAGGACGTGGCTAATCATTGGACCATTCTCACCAAATTGCCCGAGGGGATCTGCGATCGACACGGCCAACTCGACTGCCAAAAGTCCAAACAGCGTCGTGAACTTGATAACCGGATTCATAGCTACTGACGAAGTGTCTTTGAAAGGATCACCAACCGTGTCGCCTACCACAGTCGCATCGTGCAATGCTGTGCCTTTCTGTTTTAGATCGACTTCAACGACCTTCTTAGCATTGTCCCAGGCCCCGCCGGCATTGGCCATGAAGATCGCCTGGTAAAGACCGAACACCGCGATCGAGATCAGGTAGCCGATGAAAAAGAACGGCTCCAGGAATGCAAACGCGAGGGTCGAGAAAAAGATCGTCAGGAAGATATTGAACATTCCCTTTTGCGCATACTGGGTGCAAATCTCCACCACCTTCTTACTGTCTTCCACAGAAGCTTTTTCCACTCCCTCCAGCCGGATGTTTGCTTTTATGAATTCGACTGCGCGATAGGCGCCGGTCGTAACTGCCTGGATGGAGGCGCCCGTGAACCAGTAGATCACTGCACCGCCGGTAATCAGACCCAACACAAACGGCGCGTGTAGTAACGAAAGTCTTTCGGCGTTGGTGGTTAATCCGTTTGTGAGAGTCATCATGATCGAAAAGATCATCGTGGTGGCGCCGACGACTGCGGTGCCAATCAACACGGGCTTCGCGGTGGCTTTGAAGGTGTTTCCCGCGCCATCGTTTTCCTCGAGCAGATGTTTAGCCCGTGAGAAGTCGACCGTCATGTTGAAGTCTCGCTTGACCTCTTCTTCAACATTGGGCACCTGCTCAATTAGCGAAAGCTCATAAACCGATTGGGCGTTGTCGGTCACCGGCCCATACGAGTCAACAGCAATAGTAACCGGGCCCATGCCCAGGAATCCGAACGCCACCAGACCGAAAGCAAATACCGGTGCGGCCACCATCAGCGGATCAAGGCCCGTGGTGCTGAAGAGATAAGCGATCGACATGAGGATAACGATGCTGATACCCAGCCAGTAAGCCGAAAAGTTTCCCGCCACCAGACCAGAGAGAATGTTGAGTGATGCCCCGCCTTCACGCGACGACGTAACCACTTCGCTGACGTGCCGCGACTCGGTAGACGTAAACACTTTCACCAACTCTGGAATGATCGCGCCCGCCAGGGTGCCGCAGGAGATGATCATGGAAAGCTTCCACCACAAGGTTGTGTCGCCGCCGAGCGAGGGAATAGTGAGGTAGGAAATAATGAAGGTGACGGCCACCGAGATCAGCGAGGTGATCCAAACCAGCGACGTCAACGGCGCTTCGAAATTCATCTTGTCGGCTTTAGCGTAACGGGCTTTAGCGATGGCGTCGTTGACGAAGTAAGAAACTCCGCTGGCAATGATCATCATGATGCGCATCACGAAGATCCAGACGAGCAATTGCACTTGCACCTCAGGACTGCGCACGCCCAGGAGAATGAAGGTGATCAGGGCCACACCGGTCACGCCGTAGGTCTCGAAGCCGTCGGCGCTCGGTCCGACTGAATCGCCGGCGTTGTCTCCGGTACAGTCGGCAATCACGCCCGGATTGCGCGCGTCGTCTTCCTTAATCTTGAAGACGATCTTCATCAGGTCGGATCCGATGTCCGCAATTTTGGTGAAGATACCGCCGGCAATACGCAACGCAGCTGCGCCCAATGATTCGCCAATCGCAAACCCGATGAAGCAGGGACCTGCGTACTCGCCCGGAATAAACAACAGAATGCAGAGCATGATTAGTAACTCAACGCTGATCAGCATCATGCCAATGCTCATGCCGGCCCGCAGCGGAATTGCGTAAAGCGGAAACGGTTTACCTTCCAGACTCGCGAAGGCAGTGCGCGAGTTGGCAAACGTGTTGACGCGGATGCCGAACCAGGCGACACCGTAGCTGCCCGCAATACCGACCAGACTGAAGAACAGAATAATTGCGACGCGTCCCGGTTCCATCCCGGACAGCACGCCAAAGTAAAGAACAATGATGATGCCGATGAAGATCTCCAGAATCAGAATGAACTTGCCCTGTGTGATCAGATAGGTTTTACAAGTCTCATAAATGAGCTCAGAAATCTCACGCATGGCGCGGTGTACGGGCAGTTTTTTCAGGTTCATGTACATCGCCATGCCGAACAGCAGCCCAAGCGCGCAAACGACAATGCCCACCAACAGGAGGTTGTGACCGTTAATCCCGCCGAAGAAAGTGACGTCTGAAAGGTCGGGCAGTATCAGATTCGCTTCGCCGCCGTGGGATTGGGCGAAAGCCGGCGAGGCGCACCCTGCTAAACCAATCAATAGTGCTGACACTGTTAAGAACGGCCCGCGGATGCGCGAACCGATGCCTGCTAAACGACTGAGAAATAGATTTGGAGTCATGGTGTTTTTGAATAGAAACGCTGCCGCACAAACTGACAGCTAGCTGATTGAAATCAGCATTTGTTCCACCTTGGAGATTCCTTTCTGGTTTTAAATGATAGCGAGATTAGTGCTTTTTGCCTTGATTTCAGGGGAAGCTCGCCGGAGAGGGTCGCTTTGGTCCCCTGTGACCGAACATTCCGAGCTATCGAAACTGCGTATTATTCCCGATTACGGGGGAAACTGTCCAGACGGGCAGAAAGCGGCCGCGGATTTGCGCGGATGAACGCGGATCTGAAAGGCAAAGAAACAGCCACAGATTTTCACTGATTGAAACGGATCAGCAGAGACAGATCAGAAAGGAGACAGCAGATATTAGATATAACGGCCCCACACGGATGATTGTTGTTTTTCGATCAGTGCTATCCGTGTAATCTGTGGCTGGGATTCCTTTGTTCTTCCGATCCGCGTTCATCCGCGCAGATCCGCGGCTAATTTCCTGCTTTTTCTAAAGGACTAACCGGAGTAAGCAACATGCCCCGTTTCAGAGTAATCACGTTTGACGGTGGAGGAGTCAGAGGCTCCTTAATGGCTACATTGGTCAAACGATTGGTAGACGAGTTTCCAATTCTACTTGACCAGGTTGATCTCTTTGCCGGCACTTCCACTGGCTCAGTGGTGGCTCTTACTTTTGCCTCGGGGAAAAGCGCCGACACGCTCGTTGACTTCTATTCGATCGAGAACCTGAGATCGGCATTCTCACCGTCTCATTTCAATCTGTTTCGACCACGCTACAGCAACACTCATTTCAAGCGTCTCCTGGAAACACATTTTCCCGGCAACCCTCGGCTGGGAGATCTGAAACACAAAATGTTAGCGCCGTCCTTTAAACTCGACGACCCCAAAACGGGAGACTGGCGGCCGGTCTTTTTTCATAACTTTCCTGGTTCGCATCACCTGGATGAACCGGTCGTTGATGTTGCTCTTCGCAGCGCGGCGGCGCCGACGATCTTTCCTTCTCACCAGGGCTTTATCGATGGCGGGGTAATGGCAAACAACCCCAGCACTGCCGCAATCGCTTACGCCCTGGGGCATGCTCAGCCGCCTCGGGGGCTTGAAGACCTGTGCGTGCTCTCGATTGGAACGGGATTGAGTCCGTCAATAATTAAGCGCGACACTCAGAACTGGGGTGTGGTGCAATGGATGCTGAATCCTTTCCACTCACCGTCCGAACCGCTGCTCAATGTGATTATGGATGGTGTGGTTGAGGCCGATTGCATGACGAGCCACCACCTGCTCAAACCGCGTTACTGTCGACTGAACCCACCGCTGGCAAGACCCACCGCTCTTGATGATTGGAAAGCCATCCCGGAACTGATCAGCACGGCACGCGATTTTGATTTGGCTCCAACCTTTGATTGGCTAAAGAAAGAATGGCATTAGGATCGCACTCAAGACAGCGAAAGCGAGCGCCAGCATCCATTGGCTACCGCAAACGGTTCTGGAGGGGCTGTGTCCTGTTATCGGTAATCAGTCACTCAACTTCATCTTTCGTAGGATCTCTTGGAAACGGGGGTCGTCGCGCAGTGGGTCAAGGTACTAGCCGCGGATTTTCGCGGATTAACGCCGATTGGAAGGAAAGATACAAGGAGAAATAAGCCACAGATTTGCACAGATAAAACGGATCTGAAAAATTCACAAGCTAACAAGCCTTTTTTTTGGATCAGTGTTTATCCGTGAAATCTGTGGCTTATTCTCTCTTGCTCTGATCCGCGTGAATCCGCGTGAATCCGCGGCTAGTTCTTCTACTCCAAACTTGTAGCCGGGTGTGCGGGCACAAGCGTGTCGCGTTGACGGTCGCTGCGGAGCTTTACCAGAGCGAGGATGGCGAGGTAGAGAGCCAGTATCACCAAGGCGGCGGCGGCGATCGCGTTAATCAATTCGATATCTAGCTGACCGGAGCCGATCTTAGTAATTCTTAAGTTGCCGATGACCAGAGAGGTCAAGGCCCACAGCGTGATCACCAGCACGAAGATCATCGGGAACAGCGTGAAGGCGATACGCTGACGCGCCTGATACAACCAGACCGTGATCGAAAGCAGCGTTAGCCCGGCGAGCAACTGATTGGAAGCGCCGAACAGGGTCCAGAATTTGGCCCAGGAATTGGGCGGCGCGAAAAGAATGAAGTAGAAAGGTACAGCCATCGTCCCGATAGTTCCCACCACCGCGCCCATCCTGCCCTTCCAGCCGCAAAGTTCCTGGACAATATAACGACCGAGACGTGTACATACGTCGAGCGTGTCAAAGACAAAAGTCGAAAAAGCCATCGCGCCGAAAGTGATCGCGAAAGCAAGCTTGTCCTGGCCGATGATCAGTGTCAGAAATTGGCCGATGCCGTTACCGTAGATCGTTCCCGGCGCTTTGCCGCGCAAGGCATCCTGGGCCACGATCATTACGGTCACTAACGCTATCAAGGCCACAAATCCTTCGGCCAGCATTCCACCATAGCCTACCGCGCGTATGTGCGACTCGCGGTCCACCTGCTTCGAGGTTGTGCCTGAACAGACTAAACCGTGAAAACCGGAGCACGCGCCGCAGGCAATCGTGACGAATAGAAAGGGAAAGAGCATGCCGGTCATGCCACCAACGTCAAATGCCTTGAAAGCCGGCTGCTGAATCTCGTAGCCGCCGAAGAAAATCCCGATTATGCCGAGCGCGAGAGCTGTGTAGAGGATGAACCCACCGAGGTAACCGCGGGGTTGGAGCAAAGCCCAGACCGGCACAATCGAAGCAATGCCGCAGTAGAGAATGATCAAGACGCCCCAGGTTTTGTGATCCAGCACGAACGTGTTTGAGATCATCGTGCCGACCCAGGAGAGCGCGAAGGCTGCCGGTACAAAAATCACTGTGACCAGCCAGAGCGGTGGATTGAGATAACGTTGCACCAGCCCGAGCATTATCGAGAGCAGCAGATACAAAATGCTGGCGGCAGCGACGGCCCCGCCGGGATTGAAATTTAAGGTGGTTGCGCGCAACTCTGCTGAGCCGCCTACGAATGTACCCGCGGTGATGTCTGCGAAGGCCACGATTACGTAGAGCAGTGCGATCCAGATGAAACCCATCATCGCTCGGCCGGCGCGGCCTCCGAGATGTTCGCGAGTGATTTCCGCAATCGAGGTAGCGCCGTGACGGACCGATGCAGTCAGGGCCGAAAAGTCGTGCACGGCGCCGATCAGCACCACGCCTAAGCCAATCCAGAGCAGACACGGAAGCCAACCGAAAGCCTGACACGCGAGGATTGGTCCGGCGATGGGACCGGCAGCGGCGATGGCTGAGAAGTGTTGACCGAAAAGATAGAAAGGTCTGGTGGGAACGAAATCAACGCCATCGTTGACCTGGTTTGCAGGTGTTGGGCGCGCATCGTCGAGTTGAAACTGACGCGCCACCCAACGGCCGTAAAGACGGTAGGCCGCAACGAGCAGCAAGAGAAATCCCACAGCAATGAGCGTTAACGTCACGCCAGAAAGTCCTCCAGGTTCATTGTCCGTTGTGAGCCAGACAAACGATCCACGCGCATCACACGAACCATGACGAAGAGTTTGGTGTTATTTCGTGTGTTTTATCCAATTGGTCCGGACGGGAGTGCGCCGCGGAGTTTGTCACGGAATCCGGGCGGCGTAAAGAAAAAGTTGAAGCACAAATTCGAAAGAGGCGAGCAACATGAAAGGGCAAAGGATCAAAACCGAGGAGCGATAGCGACCGGGCCGCTTCGCCTCCGCTCAAGATCTCCTTCGGAAGTCTCGACCGTTCGTATCAACGGGTTACGCACTCCACTTCGCCACGTCGTTTGTGAGGAGGCTCAACGACGAACTGAAGGAACCTTTGATTAAGTCCAGCAACTCTTTGGAGTGCGGTGACCTGTCACCGCTTTGGTCTGAGGCGGCTTGACGCGGTGATCCGCTGGAACGTGACCCGCGGTAGCCGCGACAGGTCGCGTAATACGAAAGCGGTGACAGGTCACCGCACTCCAAAGAGCTGCGAACTCCACTTAATTAGAGTTCCTGAAGTGTGTCGACTGTCGGCCTGGTTTGTTTGTCAAGCTTGATTGGCTGTAAGGTTAACTCCTACGAAATCGCACATTCGACAATATGTTGCCAGGAATAATCGGAGCCGAAATAGATGAATAGTGACAGCAAGTTCGTAAGCGGTGAACACCCCGAAATTCAAACCGAGAATCCGCTTGAGAAGGTTCAACTCTCATTCATAGGCACAGGCATTATGGCCGAAGCAATAATCGCCGGGCTGTTGCGGCGCAAACTTGTCCAGCCTGACCAGATCGTCGGTAGTCATCCTCGAGAAAATCGTCGAGGCGAGCTTTCGACAAAATACGGAATTCGCATGACCGCTAGTAATCGTGAAGCCGTAAGTGCGACCTATTCGGAGTCGCACGAATCCGGCGTGGTAAGCGGCTCGATAGTGGTTCTGACCGTTAAGCCGCAGCGCATCACGAAAGTCCTTCAAGAGTTGAAAGGAACAATGCGCCCGGATCAGTTGGTGGTATCGGTGGTGGCTGGAGCGAGCATAAAGACAATAGTCGGGCAATTGTCTCATCCGTCTGTAGTGCGTGCGATGCCGAACACGCCAGCTCAGATTGGGCATGGCATCACGGCGTGGACAGCGAGTGGTGAAGTAACGAAAGAACAGTCCGACAGGGTTTGTGCCATGCTGGAAGCTCTTGGCAAAACCATACAAGTTGAAAACGAAAGACAGATCGACATGGCCACTGCTCTGAGCGCCACCGGACCCACTTATCTTTTTCTGGTGATGGAGGCTTTAATTGACGCCGGCGTGCACATGGGCTTTTCGCGACATGTGTCTGAGCAGTTAGTGATTCAAATGATGCTTGGTTCAGTACTGTTTGCCAGAGAGTCGGGAAAGCATCCTGCAGAGTTGCGCAATATGGTTACCTCGCCCGGGGGCACTTCGGCGGCAGCCATATATCAAATGGAAAAAGGTAGTCTGAGAACGGTTTTGTCGAAGGCCGTCTGGGCTGCTTATCAACGTGCGGAAGCCCTTGGTAAGGACCTTCAGGCGAGTGAATTGAAGCCCTCAGCAGCGAATCGCGAGTGAATTTCGGATTTCGGATTTCGAATTGTAAGTGAAGCCGGATTCAATCGCTTCCGCCACTACATTTTGCTCAGTCTATTTTTTCTTGTTAGACTCCCGGCCGGAAAATCGAATTTCGGATTTCGAATTTCTGAGCGACGACGCGATTCTCTGGAATCGACGGTGACACTCTTACCGGCGTAAGACGAAATCCGAAATTCGAAATCCGAAATTCTCATGTATCCCTTCCGAAACATTCTCTTCCCAACTGACTTTACGCCACACGCGCGCGCGGCTTTGAAATATGCCGCGGCATTTGCGCGCAGCGGTGGTGGCCGGGTGGTGCTTTTCAGCGTGCAAAGCGCGAAGGTGCCGATGAATCTCCTGACCATGCCTGAACATGTCTTCGAGGACGACGAAAACAGATGGTTGCTGCAAGTCAGGACAGAGATCCGAAATCTGCTCGCCGATCAGCTTTTCGATGGTTTGGAAGTTGAGCCGGCAATTGTCGAGGGAGACGCGGCGCCGGAGGTAGCGCGCGCGGTGCGCGAGTATGAGATCGACCTGGTGACCGTCGTAACCCACAGTCGCAAGGGAATCACGCGCAAGCTTTGGGGCTCGACAGCTGAAACCATCATCGCCGAGGCGCCTTGTCCGGTGTTGACGATTCGTCCTCCGCAACACGATTTTGTCGAACATCGCGGCAGTCACAGCGAAGTTCGTTTGAATCGAATTCTGCTGGCGACAAATTTCCGGCCTTCGTCGAGCGCGGCTACGCAACTGGCAACGCAGCTGGCGGGAGAAACTGGAGCTGAGTTACACGCGGTCTATGTGATTGGTGACTACTTCGAACAGATATCAGTCATGTTTCCGGAAGGAGGGTTGACGGCGCTGAAACGCCTCCGCGGTTACGTTCAGGAACGGATGGCGCAACTGGCGCGCGAAGATGGCGCGCGGGCGATAACCCACATCGCCGAGGGAAGACCTTATGAACAGATTGTAAGACTGGCGGCGGAGAAAGACGCCGACTTGATCGTTATCGGTACCAACGTTCATGCCTCACTTTTCGGCGGCACGCCTGTGCTTGGATCCGAAATTGAACGTGTAGTGCGCAACGCGCCTTGCCCGGTGCTTTGTGTTCCAGCGAGTCGAGTGCTGACTCCCCTGCCGGCGCTGGTCACGCAGCCGGTGCAGCAGATGTAGTGCGCGTTGAGCTGAGACGAATGGGGAAAAGAACTCATTTTCCATTTGTCATTTCTCATATTTCTCATTTGTCATTGGTCAGAGGCACCAGCCAAGTATCAAAAGCTTGGGTTGGGAAGGGGGCAAGCGAAGCGCGCCCCCGCTCAAGCTGCATCAGAATACAGAAGGGAGTAGCCGCGGACATTGATGGTGTAACCGAGTGGTCGATGGTTGGGGATCTTGAGCGGGGGCGCGCTTCGCTTGCCCCCTTCCCAACACAAGCTTTTGAACCTTGGTTGGTTCCTCAATGAGAAATGAGAAATGAGAAATGGAAAATGGAAATAGACCTTTTCTTCCAGACTCAGCCACCTGACGCCACTGGCATTTGCGCACTCTTCCAGGCGTCGAGCCCACCCAGCAGCGCTCCCGCGTTTTCTATACCTTTTGTCTTGATTTCCTGCACCGCACCGGCGCTGGTATGTTCGGCCGGTCAAGAACAGTAGGTGACAATTGTCTTGTTGCGTGGTAGTTCGTTCACGCGATTCAGGATTTGGCCGGTGGGAATTAGAACGGCGCCTGGGATGTGTGCCAGGTTGTAAGCGGCTTCGTTTCGCACATCAACGACGAAGGCCTGGCCCTGGTCAATCAGCCCCTTCAATTCCGCAACCGTAATCCGGCGGACACCATCAGCTGGCGGTTTGGGCTTCGCCGGCGAGCCTGTCGAAGTTGCAGGTGAGCTCGATGCTCTTCTTTCAGTAGAGTTGCAAGCTATTGAGGTGAATACCAAAGCCACAATTGCGATTGAGATAAGAAAGCGCATCGATTAACCCCGCGGCGACGAAATTAGTTGGACGACATTCGACCAGGCACTAATTTCTTATGCTGCCTGCCTTTTGTCAAATGACGCTCGACGAAACTGGTCACGCTTAGTAGCCCGCAGTCCGGAAGGGGCAAGCGAAGTGTCGCGCAACTTGCATAAGCTTGTTTCAGGAAGAGGGCAGTTCAAGTTACATAAGCTTGTGTTAGGAAGGGGCAAGCGCAGCGCGCCCCCGCTGATTTTCATTTGCAGCACAGCACTAATGATGAAAGGTTTTCTCACGTTGAATGATTCAAGTTCGACTTTGTGGTAATGAGAGTTGAGCGGGGGCGCGCTTCGCTTGCCCCTTCCCAACACAAGCTTATCAACCTTGAGCTGCTCCTCCTGCCCCCTTCCTGAAACAAGATCATGTAAGTTGCGCGTCACTCGCGGCGTGATATAGTCTGCGCTCGCCAAAATTACTTAGCTGTCTTCCGCGCCATTTGCAACTCTAAACGGAGCCTAAATGCTCGAGCAGCAACAGACCCAGCCTATCAAGTGGGCAAAAGTGATCGACAACACTCGCTGCATTGGTTGTCACGCGTGTACCACGGCCTGCAAATCTGAAAATATAGTTCCTCTGTCCGTTACCAGGACTTACGTCAAGCATGTCGATGTCGGCGTTTTTCCGCAGACTCGACGCGCGCACCAGGTGACGCGTTGCAATCAATGCGCTCACGCTCCGTGTGTTACCGCCTGCCCGACCACCGCGATGTTCAAGCGGGCCGACGGCATCGTCGACTTTGACAAATCGATCTGCATCGGTTGCAAAGCGTGCATGGCGGCTTGTCCTTACGACGCCATCTTCATTAACCCGGAAGATCATTCTGCGGAAAAATGTAACTTCTGCGCGCATCGGATTGACCAGAATCTGGAACCGGCATGCGTGGTGGTTTGTCCTACTCAGGCGATTCTGGTGGGCGACCTCAATGATCCAGACTCGTATGTGACGCAGATCGTCAATCGTGAACCGGTGACGGTACGTCGCCCGGAGAAAGAGACTTTGCCAAAGCTCTTCTATAAAGGCGCGCACCAGGCGACGCTGGATCCGCTCGCTGCTCGTCGGCCGGAGGCGGGTCTATTCATGTGGAGTGAGCAACTTGAGGACTCGTCGCACGTCGTCTCGGGAAATCCAAACTACAACAACTCCTCGGCAGCGGCGTTGCTTTCATACGACGTCGCGCATTCGATTCCCTGGGATTGGAAGGTTAGCCTCTACACCTGGACCAAAGGAATTGCCGCTGGTGCTTATCTGGTTGTCGCCTTGCTGGTTCTATTTGGACTGCTCTCTCCAGCCAGCTCCTTGTGGTTGTGGGTAGCTCCAGTTGTTTCAGGAACATTTCTGGCGATTACCGGCGGATTACTGATCTGGGATCTCGAACACCCGGATCGCTTCTATTTAATTTTTACTCGACCGCAGTGGCGGAGTTGGCTGGTCAAGGGAGCATTCATCATCGCCGCGTATACCTTGATATTACTGATTCACTTCCTCGCAAGTTGGGCTGGCTCAGAAGACGTGCAGCAGTGGCTGATGATTGCGGGCATCCCGCTGTCAGTCATGAGTGCGGTCTACACCGCGTATTTGTTCGCGCAGGCTAAGGCGCGCGACATGTGGCAAAACCCCCTGTTGCCACCTCACTTGCTAGTTCAAGCGCTGTTAGTCGGGTCAGCGATCTTGTTGCCATTGTCGACGCGCTTTGAACCTGCAGCTGGATCTGATCCCGGGGTTATGTTGCCGTTACTCTGGATCATGGCGGTCGCTAGTCTCGTTCACGTGCTGATGATTTTAGGTGAAGTTTCCTTGACGCATTCGACCGCCCACGCACGCCTCGCCGTTTGGGAGATGGTGCGCGGCCGTTACAAAAGCGACTTTTGGATGGGAATGGTTTTGTCGGCCATCGGCGGACTGCTGCCGTGGCTGGCGCTCTTCGGTTATCTCGGCATCTCTCTGGGCGCGGCCGGGGCTCCGATGGCGTTGATTGGCTTGATGCTTTACGAGAATGCTTACGTACAGGCAGGACAGTCAGTGCCCTTGGCGTAACCCAATCGATGATGGAGACTGCCAGTTCAAGTCACATAAGCTTGTGTTGGGAAGGGGGCAAGCTCAAGTTTCATAAGCTTGTGTCAGGAAGGGGGCAAGCGAAGCGCGCCCCCGCTCAAGATTCATAAGATTCAAGCTTGAGTTTACATTTTGCGCGAAGCTCGTGATGGAAAGTGTATGGTTCTTGAAACAACAATGAACAGCGAAAAAGAAACCGAGCACACCGGCGAGACAAGGGACGTCAGCGCGACACGCGGCGAAACTTTCTATCCGGGCCCTTCGCGCATTCATCTCGCGGCGTTTCCACCCAAGGAGCGCTGGGATGATTGGACCGAACTCGATCCCCAAGCCTGGCCACGTCGCAAAGATCGTCACTACAGACTCGTACCTACCACTTGCTTCAACTGTGAATCTGCTTGCGGGTTGCTGGCCTACATCGACAAGGCCACCGGTGAAGTGCAGAAGTTCGAAGGAAATCCGGAGCATCCAGGTTCGCGCGGAAGAAACTGCGCGAAGGGCCCCGCCACGCTAAATCAGATCAACGATCCTGACCGCATACTTTATCCACTCAAACGCACTGGCAAACGTGGCGAAGGTAAATGGGCACAGGTAAGTTGGAATGAAGTATTGGACGAATTGGCAGGACGAATCCGCAACGCCATTCTGGAAGACCGTGCCCAGGAGATCATGTACCACGTTGGCCGGCCAGGCGAAGATGGTTTTACCGAACGGGTTCTCGCCGCCTGGGGCATCGACGGCCACAACTCCCACACAAACATCTGTTCATCGTCCAGTCGAGAAGGCTATCAACTGTGGATGGGCCTCGACCGGCCCAGTCCGGATCATTCGAATGCGAAAGTCATATTCCTGATTAGCGCGCATCTGGAATCCGGTCACTACTTCAATCCACATGCGCAACGCGTGATCGACGGCAAAGCGAATGGCGCGAAGTTGATTGTCTTCGACAGCCGGCTTTCAAACACAGCCACGCACGCAGACTATTGGGTCTCGCCGATCCCAGGTTCTGAAGCCGCGATTCTCCTCGCCATCGCAAACTATTTGATTCAAAACAATCTCTACAATCGGGAATTTGTGCGCCGCTGGTGGAACTGGCGGGAGTTTTTGTCGACGCAACTCCAGGAAGTCGCAGACAACTTCGAGGTGTTCGAACAGTCGCTGAAAGATCTGTACCGCTCCTACACGTTTGAATTTGCTGCCAAAGAATCCGGAGTTGACGCAGGACTGCTCGAGGAAGTTGCTAAGTGCGTGGCGACTGCGGGAACGCGTTTGAGCACACATAACTGGCGCAGCGCAGCGTCCGGAAACAGCGGCGGGTGGCAGGTTGCCCGATGTCTCTTCATGCTCAATGCGTTGATGGGGGCGGTGGCTTCTGAAGGAAGTGTTTTTCCGAATGCCTGGAACAAGTTTGTGCCGAAGCCAATCTATATGCCGCCTCATCCGAGGATGTGGAATGAAACGACCTGGCCCAGAGAGTATCCGCTGTCGATGCATGAACTCTCGTTCCTCTTGCCCCATCTATTGAGGGAAGGTCGCGCGAAGCTCGACACTTACTTCACGCGCGTTTACAACCCAGTTTGGACAAACCCCGACGGGTTTTCCTGGATCGAAGCCCTGACGAATGAAGATCTGGTTGGGTGCCACGTGGCCCTGACGCCTATCTGGAATGAAACATCGTATTTTGCAGATTACATTCTGCCGATGGGTTTGGGTTCTGAACGTCATGACCTTCACTCGTACGAAACCCACGATTCGCAGTGGCTCGGATTTCGTCAGCCGGTGATGAAGGCGGCACGCCAAAGCGAAGGCGAGGAAGTACGTGACACGCGGGAAGTAAATCCCGGTGAAGTTTGGGAGGAAAACGAATTCTGGATGGAGCTGAGCTGGAGGATTGATCCAGACGGGCGTTTGGGGATTCGTCAATATTTTGAATCGAAGAAAAATCCCGGCGAGCGACTTTCCGTTGATGAATACTACGAGTGGATCTTTGAGAACTCCGTTCCCGGGCTTCCGGAGCGAGCTGCCGCTGAAGGCTTGAAACCGCTGGAGTTTATGCGTCGCTACGGCGCATTCGAAGTGCGCCGGAAAGTGGGCGCGCTTTATGATGAAGACGTTCCTGGTGATGAGTTGGAAGACGCGCGTGAGGATGGGTTAGGACGCGTTTACACGCGCATACCAAAACCTGCTTCGCCAAACATTGTGCCGCTGCCGACTATTGATCCTGATCAAGAAGGACGGCGTTTCGTCGGCGTGAAAGTCGATGGCTCGCTCAAACGAGGATTTCCTACTCCCAGCGGTCGCCTGGAGTTCTACTCTCGCACGATGGAGGATTGGGGCTGGCGCGAGTTTGCGATTCCCACTTACATCCGCAGCCACGTCCATCCCGAGAATCTTGCGTCGGATCAGACAGTACTGATTTCCACCTTCCGTTTGGCCATGCAGATTCACACGCGCAGTGCGAATGCGAAGTGGCTGAACGAAATCGCCCATACCAATCCACTCTGGATGCATCCATCTTTTGCGAAACGAACAGGGGTAGGTACCGGCGATCTCGTGCGGGTGGAAACCGAGATTGGTTACTTCGTTGTGCATGCCTGGGTCACTGAAGGAATCCGCCCCGACGTGGTGGCTTGTAGTCACCACATGGGTCGTTGGAAGACACACGAAGAGGGTGCGCGGCAGATGATGGCCACGGTCAAGCTCGACCATCGAAATACCGAATGGGGTTTGCGACGCGAGAAGGGCATTGAGGCTTATGAGTCGAAAGATCCAGACACGCTTCGCATTTGGTGGAACGATGTCGGCGTGCATCAGAACCTGACGTTTCCGGTTCATCCAGATCCGGTTTCGGGAATGCATTGCTGGCACCAGGCTGTGCGAGTGAAGAAAGCCGAGCCGGAAGATAAATACGGCGATATTTCAGTAGACACCGGAAAGTCGCGAGAGGTTTATAAGAAGTGGTTGGCCATGACCCGACCGGCGGACCAGTATTCACCCGACGGCACGCGAAGGCCTTACTGGATGCTGCGGCCATTGAAACCAGCGCGGGAGTTTTATAAATTGCCGGGAAAATGAGGGAATTTCGGAATTCGGATTGCGAATTTCGAATTTCTGTTAGCGTTGGTTCTCTAGTCTCATTCAAATTTCGGCTATCTCGGATAGACGCTTAAGGCAAAATTCGAAATTCGCAATCCGAAATTCGAAATTCTAGCTATGTACTTCAAACAATTCTATCTCGGATGCCTCGCGCACGCTTCGTACCTAATTGGTTCAGAAGGCGAAGCTGCCGTCGTCGATCCACAGCGCGATGTCGACCAGTACATTGCGGAAGCGGAAGCCAACGGACTAAAGATCAAATATGTGATTGAAACGCACCTTCACGCGGATTTTGTCAGCGGGCATCGCGAGCTCTCAGACCGCACGGGGGCTGAGATCGTCTTTAGCGAAAAAGCCGGCGCAACTTTTCCACACCACCCCGTGCGTGACGGTGATGAAATCAAGGTCGGCAAAGTTGATCTGGCGATCCTGGAAACACCTGGCCACACGCCTGAGAGTATCTCAGTGTTGGTGACTGACGGAGACTTGTCAGACCAGCCATTGAAAATTCTGACTGGCGACACGCTGTTCATCGGCGACGTTGGTCGCCCGGATCTTGCCGGCGGTAAGGGCTACACACCGCAAATTATGGCGGGGATGATGTACGACACGATTCATGAAAAGCTCTTAAAGCTACCGGATGAAGTAGAAGTTTACCCGGCACACGGCGCCGGCTCGATGTGCGGACGCAATATGTCGAAGGAGACTTCGTCGACAATCGGCGAGCAGAAGAAACTCAACTATGCGCTGAAGCCGATGACGAGGGATGAATTTGTGCGAATGATGACTGCGGACTTGCCCGAAGCTCCCGGCTACTTTGCACAGGATGCTGAGATCAATCGCCAGGGAGCAGCGGCCCTGGAAGCTTTGCCGCGACCGGCGCGTCTGACTCCGGAAGAGGTTAGCGAGTTAATTGCCAAAGGCGGTGTGGTTCTGGATGTTCGGTCGGCGGCGGAGTTTGGCGCACGTCATGTCCCGAGATCGTTCAACATTGGCCTGGAAGGACAGTTTGCGATCTGGTCCGGATGTTTGATTCCTATGAAAAGCACGATTGTGATTGTCGCCGAATCGGATGAGAAAGTAGACGAAGCTGTGATGCGCTTGGCGCGAGTTGGCCTCGAGAGTGTCGAAGGATTCCTGGGTGGCGGCGTCGACGCGTGGCGAGCAGCTGGTTTCGAATTGGCGACGGTGCGGCAAGTCTCAGTCGATGAATTGAAGGATTTGATTCATCAGAACCATGACTTGCAAGTACTGGATGTTCGTCGTCCTCCTGAGTATACGAGCGGTCACGTGCCGCGAGCTGTACACGCGCCACTCTCAAGCCTTGAACAAACCGCGCTTCAACTGCCCCTCGATCCGGACAAACCCACTGCTGTGATTTGTGCCGGTGGTTATCGCTCAAGTGCAGCGACCAGTATTCTCGAACAGCGCGGCTTTACCAACCTCATAAACGTTACTGGCGGAACAGATGCCTGGATCAATGCGGGCTGTGAAGTGGAGCTCGCGTCAGGCACAAAACAATCTACATAAGCTTGTGTTGGGAAGGGGGCAAGCGAGTCACATTGGCTTGTGTTGGGAAGGGGCAAGACAAGTCACGTTAGCTTGTGTCAGGAAGGGGGCAAGCGCAGCGCGCCCCCGCTCAAGATCCAACTGAATTCTAGTTAAGTTCACCAGGCAAGCTGGGTCAATTGATCTGGAATTGAGATGAGTTGAGCGGGGGCGCGCTGCGCTTGCCCCCTTCCTGACACAAGCTTATGTAACTTGCCTTGCCCCTTTCCCAACACAAGCTTATGTAAGTTGCGCCATACTCGCTTGCCCCGTCCTGACATGCAGAATTGCGTGGCCCGGATCCTTCCCTAACATTTCCTTCGCGCCCCGCGGTTTTACTATTCACGATTTCCTATTTACGATTCACCAATCTTGGATCCATTTACTTTCAAGCTCCTGGTCGCGATCGCCATCGTGGTCATTGCCACTGTCCACGGCTACCTGGCAGCCTGGATGGCCATCTGGATGCTCTTTCATCCCTACGAGCCGGTGAAATTCTTTGGCATCACAATGTGGCCACAGGGAATGATTCCGCGTCATCGCGCGCGCCTGGCTCAATCTATCGGCAATGCGGTGGGCAATGAACTGGTCTCGCAGCAGACTGTTTTTGATGCGCTCTTTGAAACCAGTTTCTTCCAACGCAAGGTTGAGGAATTTGTTGACGCGTACACACGTGAGTTGCTGGCTACGGTTTATCCGTCATTCATTGACGCGCTGCCTACGGGAGTGCGGGCTCCGGTTCTCGACACCATCTCGAATTTGCAATACCGCCTGGCGGATTACATCGCGGCAATGCTCAAGAGCGAAGAGACTGCCGCCGCCATCGCGCGATTTGTGGGCCACCAAATGGATCAGTTATTGGAACGGCGAATTGATGAGGCGATCAGTGACGACGCGCTGGAGAAGATCCTGACGTTTATTGAGGAGCGCTTTCACAGTCTCGTGAGCGAGGAGATATTCCATGACAAGCTGCGAGATTTCATCTCAGGTCGTCTGGATGATTTGGCCCACAGCAATGCGACGCTGGCAGAAACATTCACTCCCGAAACGATCGCCTTCATCAAGGAGCGCATCGGCCAACAAGTCCCGCCAATCGTCCATCAGCTCGCGGAGATTGCCACCAGTCAGGGCACACGCAAACAGATCGGCGCGTTGATCAAGCGTGAAGTAGACGACTATTACCAGCAGCTTTCGCTGATTAAGAAGATTTTCATCTCGCGAGAGCGCATTCACCGCGAAGTTGACGAACTGGTGAACAAGACGCTGCCGAAGCGCGTGGAGGAGTATCTGCGCGGCCCGGCTTTCGCCCAGGAGGCGGAGGCGTTCCTCAACTCGACAATCGATAAACTACTGGCAAGACCGTTGGATCAATTAATCGGACAGATTGAACCTGGGAAGTTTGAGTTAATGAAGAGACAGGTGGCGGATCGAATTCTTGAGCTTCTGCAAAATCCTGAATTGGCCCAATCAGTTTCTGCTTATGCGAAAGATGCGATCAATAGCCTACGTTCGCAAACCGTGGGAACGGTGTTGCTGCGGGTCAATCCTGAGTCAGCCTCCCGTCTGAAGGAATTGATTACCAACGGCTTGCTCAGCATTCTGGCGCGCGAAGATACATCCCGAACAATCAACGCCATTCTCAGTTCACAGATTGAGCGCTTGCTGGTGGCGCCGATTGGCCGGCTGGGGGATCATCTTTCGGAGCAAGCGGTAAGGCGTGCCAGTTCAGCCCTGGTGGAGAGAATCACGTCCGCGGCCCGCGATCGCTTGCCGGCCGCGATCGCCGAGTTTGATGTCGGCGGTCTGGTGCGTAAGAAGGTCTCGGAATATCCGATTGAGAAGCTCGAGGAGTTGATTCTGTCGGTCGCCTCACATCACCTGAAGACAATTGAGTTGTTTGGGGCCATAATTGGTTTAATCATCGGTATCGGTCAGGCGATTTATTTCTGGTTTACTTACGTTCCGGGACGCTAGTTTCTACGAAACCAAAATGGGAACGACCACGAAAAAACACGAAACCAGACGAAGCATTTCGTGCTATTTCGTGTCACTTCGTGGATCGCTCTCTCAACCCCAAGACGAGGAGTTTGACTGGAACCTCGAGCTTCTCCATGGCGTTCTAAAAAGCGACGGTAGAGTTGTGCCAAGTGTTCGACCGGGCATCCATTTGAACGGAGGTTGCTATGTATTGCTCAGGTTGTGGTAGTCCCCTCGCGCCCGGTCTCAGTTACTGTAACCGTTGCGGGACTCACTTGAAGGAACGCGGCGAAACCAAACAGACCGCGGCGATCAGCGCTGTGGTAACGGCGATGGTAGTAATCGCGTTGGCGAGCATGGGGATGTTGCTGGGTGGACCTTTGGCATTAAAAAGAGAGGGCGGGTTTGGTGAGGAGCTGATAGTCTTCTTCATGTTTCTGATCACGTTTATTGGAGTTTTCGCGGAGATCTTTTTATATCGCCAGTTGGGCCGGCTTAGCGGGACGAAGCAAGGGCCCCAGGCGTTACCGCCACCGCTCACAATGCCGGTTGACTTTCGAGCACCGCAGCCACGCGCTTTGGCCGAGCCTGTTTCCAGCGTTACCGAAAACACGACCCGGACGCTCGAGTATTCGCGCGAGGAACGCGGCCGGTGATGATAAAGGAGGACACTCGTGTCACACGTTGAATTCAATTATTCCACCCAGACGTTCTGGTACTTCGACCAAACTTCCCATTGAGAGGAAATCATGAAAAAACTATTTCTGCTCATTCTGCTAAGTACACTTTTACTGGGTTGTCGCTATTCCGGTTTACATGGCGTGGCTGGTTCCGGCGTGCGCAAGACTGAAACACGTCAAGTTGCGGCCTTCAACTCCATTACGGCGGATGGTGCTTTTGAAATTGAAGTCGTCCAGCAGCAAACGCAAAGCTTGACGGTGGAAGGCGATGACAATGTCCTGCCTCTGGTTACTACCAGTGTTGTGAATGGCAGGTTGCGGATCAGCAATGAACGAAACTATTCCGTCAGCAAGGCCATCAAGATAAAGATCTCTACCCCCAACCTGGAAGCGTTAAGCGCGAATGGCGCCAGCACGATCGATGTCAACGGCGTTAACAGCAATAAGTTTGAAATCGAGTCCAACGGCGCAGGGACGATAAGAGTTTCTGGAACTACCGAGAGTCTGCGGATCAATGCTAACGGTGCTGGCACTGTTGATGCGCAAAAGTTGCGCGCTTTGAAAGCCGAGGTAGAGTCGAATGGCGTTTCGGAGGTTGAGGTTTTTGCGAAGGATGAGCTCAACGTCACTGTCTCAGGACCATCTACTGTTACGTACGATGGTAACCCGTCAGTGAATCAAACTATCAATGGTCCGGGAAGCGTGAAGAAAAAGGAGTCGAGCGGGGCTTAATCAACGTAGCGCTGCGGGCCGGTAAGCGATTAATCCTACCGGATCGGCCCCAGCCTCTTTTACTGCACCGATCAAATCGTCGATTTCACCATAAAGCGCTGAACGAGGGGCTTTGATGTAGACAGTTCGTTCGATTTCCCGATAGTAAGGAACACTTGAATTCAGACTGAAAGGCAGCTTGTAGACTTGGTGCTCATGACGCAGTTCGAAGACCTGTCTTAACTTTTCAGCCAATACTCCTTTATCCGAAATTGTTCCAGCCTGCTCGCTATTCAAATAGAGATCGCCATTGGCAGTGACGGTGACCAACAGTACGCCGCAACGATGGTGATCTCCAAAATTGGTATTTGGCTCTAAGAAAGTCGCCTGATCGCCGTCGAAGCCATTTCCCTCCTGCCAGAACTCATCAATCGCGAATTTGCCAAGCGAATCAATTCCGCTGTTTGCTCCGAGACCGGCAAAGAAAGTGATCGCAACGCAAATGAGATGGATTGTAATTCGACGCACGTTCGATCCTCGACGACAAAATCCGAAACACACTCACTGTAGTTAGACATAACAATCGTCAATATGTTCCCTCTCGTAATCTTGAAATTTGTATTGACATTCGCATAGCTGCTGAATAACTATTTGTTATTACTGAAAGGAGCCTCGTCCCCTATGACCTATGTAGTGGTGGAATTATGTGTTGATTGCAAATATACCGACTGCGCTGCGGTGTGTCCGGTCGAAGCATTTCACGAACTACCTGACCGTCTCTATATCAATGCAGACACATGTATCGACTGCGACGCGTGCGTCCCTGAATGTCCGGTGGAAGCAATCTTCGCTGACACCAACGTGCCGGAGAACTATGCACACTGGACCCAGATCAATATCGATGAAGCTCCGAAGTATCCTGTCATCAGTCAGAAAATTCCCGCCCTGCATGGGCCAAACTGCACCGGGCCTGAAGAATAGATCCCAACTCACACAACTCACACAAATTTGGCTGTCAGGAAGGGAGCAAGCGAAGTGTCGCGCAACTCACATAAGCTTGTGTCAGGAAGGGGCACGGCAAGTCACATTAGCTAGTGTCAGGAAGGGGGCAAGCGCAGCGCGCCCCCGCTCAGGATCCATAACACTCCAACGCTGATTTCAAAATGTCCTGAACTAAAACCCGGTTGAGCGGTTCCACTCAAGCTCGATCTGCTACGTGAGTCAGCGGGGGCGCGCTGCGCTTGCCCCCTTCCCAACACAAGCTTAGGTAAGTGATTAGCCCCTTCCTTACACAAGCTTATGTGAGTTGCGCGACACTCCGCTTCCCACCGTTCCTGACTGCAAGCCTTCCAAAGCTTGAGTTGGTGCACGAGCGATCGCAAGCTTCAATCAAACTGACCTTCTGCGCTAGAATCTTCGGCGAATGAAGTTTCGAAGAAAAGCACTAGTGGTCATCCCAGGTCTTATCCTATTGGCCGGGGCATCGGCACTCGCTCAATCGGGCCGCAGGCTGAAAGTCGTTCCTCCACCGCCACCGCCTCCGGTGGCAGAACCTGCTGATACCAAGACTCAGAATCAGGATGAAGTTCCTCCGGTCACCGCCCAAAAGAGCGAAGTCTACGCGTGCTCCGACGACAAGACTCTGACGCGAGTTCTCGACCCCGACGCCAATAAAGAGCAGACGTTTACGATGAAGCAAGTCGATACCTCTGCCAAAATCCTCAAGCGACCCCCTCCGTCATACACGCGAGAAGCGCGCAGCGCGGGCGTTCAGGGATACGTGATTCTGAGAGTGGTGCTTTCGTCAAACGGGAAGATCGGTCAGATCAGAGTCTTGCGTGGACTGCCGGCCGGTCTGACTGAAAGCGGAATCCGAGCTGCCTGCAAGATTCAATTCGAACCCGCGTTGAAGGACGGTAAGACAGTTTCGCAATCAGTTCAGGTGGAATATAGCTTCCGATTGTATTAAACGCGAACTCATCTCCCTCGCCCTCCAAAAAAATTTAGCTAGCACTGCAATCCACCCCACGATAACGGGCCGTATATCGTTTGCAGTTCGACAAATTCAGTTTTCGAAAAAAGGAAGGAAGCAGTGAAGAAACTCTCTTTTATGCTGTTGCTTGCAACAGCTACAATAGCAATCGCAAACATGAGCGCTCATGCGCAAATGATGAAGAACGACAATCCGATGGTCGGTGGCGCCGCAATGTACCGAACAATGGATATCGTCGACAACGCGGTAAATTCCGCCGACCACACCACGCTCGTCGCGGCAGTTAAAGCGGCCGGCTTGGTCGAGACCTTGAAGGGCAAGGGGCCTTTCACAGTGTTCGCACCTACCAACTCGGCTTTCGACAAACTGCCGGCTGGTACTGTTGAATCTCTCGTCAAACCCGAGAACAAGGAAACGTTGACGAAGATCCTGACTTACCACGTTTTGGCTGGGAAGTTTGATTCCAAGGCAATCGCAAAACGCATCAAGGCGCAAGGCGGTAGTGCGTGGTTCAAAACGGTCAGCGGTGGCACTCTCTGGGCCAGCCTGAACGGGAATAGTTTGATCCTGAAAGATGAAAAAGGCGGCACCTCGACGGTCACCATAGGTGATGTATACCAATCCAACGGTGTCATCCACGTAGTTGACAGCGTGTTGTTGCCGAAGTAACTAGCGACAGTCGCAATACACACCAAGGGCGCCCGCAGGGTTCTGGGGCGTCCTTTTTTATACATTTCCTTCAGCGCCAAAGGCGCGAAATGTAACAGCCAGGGGCAAGCGCGCAGCGAAGCGAAGCGCGTCGCCCCTGGGTTAAGCTTCGGACCCGTCGGACATCAATCCCACACATACCGCTCGTCGTATTCGACCTGATACCTCTTCAAGAACTTTCGAAACTCGTCTTGGAATGTGACTCGTCGGTGGTGCTGTTTTTGAGATTGAATGTAACGCTTCACATTCACCACCTGTGACTGGCCTATCGAAAAAGCGCCATAGCCACTTTGCCAGTGAAA
>Ga0187892_10003946_pt1 | contig 25999 bp, 18 predicted proteins | sample MA1701073metaG_FD_139345 | JGI IMG/M metagenome (GOLD analysis project Ga0187892, IMG submission 139345) | Bio-ooze microbial communities from a basaltic lava cave in the Kipuka Kanohina Cave System on the Island of Hawaii, USA - MA170107-3 metaG ... | reverse complement strand
TGCGTCCGGTTCGACGGGCCGCCCCGCGTCGTGGCGGCCGGGTTCCAGCTTTCGTCCGGGAAACTTTCCGGACCCGTCGATCTCTTCGACGACCCGGCTTTTGACGGTCCGCGCCAGAAGGCCATGGAGGTCGCCGAGTACCTCCGCCGGCACGGCCCGTTCGAGCCGCACCGCGTGCCTCACGACCAGATGGCCAACACGCCCTTTCCGCCCATGCTCGCGCGTCTGGAGAGCCGGTTCGTCAAAGTGGACGCCGAGCCTCCGGGGAAGACCAGGACCGGCAGGAAGCGCATCCCCACCAACGCCGACGGCGGCGAATAGGCGATGGCTTCAGGAATCGTCACGCTCCAGCGGCATCTCACCGACCAGCAGCGCCACCACCCCGCGGCGTCCGGCCAGTTTACCGCGCTCCTGTGGGAGTTCGTCCTCGCCGTCAAGATGATCGCCCGCGAGGTGCGGCGCGCGGGGCTTATCGACATCCTGGGCGCCACGGGCGAGCAGAACGTCCACGGCGACAAGGTCCAGAAGCTCGACCAGTACGCCCAGGAGCGCCTGGAGGTGGGGATGGCGCGGACGGGCCTGCTGTGCTGCATGGCGAGCGAAGAGCGCTCCGAACTCATCCGCATCCCCCGCGAATTCGCGAAAGGAAAGTACGTCTTTCTCTTCGACCCGCTCGACGGTTCTTCGAACATCGACGTCAACATCTCGATCGGCACCATCTTTTCCATCCATCGGCGCCTGACGCCCAGCGAGGACGGGACGGTGGAAGACTGTCTCCAGCCCGGCAGCCGCCAGGTCGCCGCCGGGTACGTCTTGTACGGATCGAGCGTCATGCTCGTCTACACGACCGGCAAGGGCGTGCACGGGTTTACGCTGGACCCGTCGGTGGGCGAGTTCCTGTTGTCGCACCCCGACCTGCGCGTCCCGTCGCGCGGCAAGACCTACTCCATCAACGAGGGGAACGCGTCCGCCTGGGACTCGGCGACGGCGGCCTACGTGCGCCACGTAAAGGAGAAGGACGCGGCGGCGGGCCGCCCCTACTCGCTCCGCTACGTGGGAACGCTCGTGGCGGACTTCCACCGCACGCTGATCAACGGGGGGATCTTCCTCTACCCTGCGTCGCCCAAGCCCAAACTGAGGCTGCTCTACGAGGCGGCTCCCATGGCGATGATCGCCGAGCAGGCCGGCGGAAAGGCGTCGACGGGTCGCCAGCGAATCCTGGACGTCCAGCCGACGGACCTTCACCAGAAAGTGCCCCTCATCGTCGGCAGCGCCGAGGACGTGGCCGAATACGAGGCCTTCGTCAGGGATTCCCGTTAGGTCCGACCCGATGATCATCAGCGACGACCCGGAAGCCATCCGGCGCGTCCTCGTGGGATCCAGGACGATCGCCGTCGTCGGCTGCTCCCCCAAGCCCGACCGGGACAGCTATCAGATCGCGAAGTACCTCATCGAAAAAGGCTACGACGTCGTGCCCGTCAATCCCGGCCAGGCCGAAATCCTGGGCCTGAAATGCTACCCCGACGTGAAATCGATTCCCCGGAAGGTCGACATCGTCGACGTCTTTCGCGCCCCCGAGCACATCCCCCCCATCGCCGAGGACGCGGTGGCCGCGAAAGCGGAGTGCCTGTGGCTTCAAACGGGGATCGTCCACGACGACGCGGCCCGGAAGGCGAGCGACGCGGGCCTCTACGTCATCCAGGACCGCTGCATCTCCGTCGCCCACCGCACCCTCATCCGCCGCTAACAAAACAAACCGTTTGTTTTGTTAGCGCTGTTAGGGCGTGCGGACTTCGCGCTCGAGGGCGTCGGCGCCTTCGGGGAGACGTCGAAGGCGTTCCGCGAACGGGGCGACGCCGGCGTGGGCGGCGTGGTCGCGCAGCGCGGACCCCAGCGCGTCGACCTTGCCCGACCGGCGCGCCTCGGCGACGACCGCGGCGGAAAACTCGCGGCCGGACACCTCGCGCACGCCCTGCAGGTCCTTGCGCAGCGCCTGGAAACTCCAGTCTTCGCGACGGGCCGTCTTGGCGGGCTTCTTCGTCCGGTAGTCCACCGCGCCGGCGAACTTGCCGTCCTCCCCGAACTGGAAGAAGGACGCATTTCCCTTGAGGTTGCGCACCGCCAGCAGAATCTCCGTGACGGAAGCGCCCAAGGCCGCGCGGGCACCGGCGCGCTCAGCCTTCTTGAGCAGTTCCTCCGCCGACTTGTCGAGGGCCGACTTGCGCGACTCCCACGTCTCCCTGCTCGCGGTGGCGCTCGAGAAGCCGTCGAGGATCTTGAGCGCCTCTTCGACGAGGTCGTCCACTTCCGCCAGCCGCCGCCCGAGCGCGGCCGCGTAATCGTCCTCCCAGGCCACGAACTCGACCTCCCACTTCCGAGTGTGCACGGACTTGAGCGCCGGCAGCACGCCCGGCTCCTGGTCGTCGTCGCGCAGCTCGACCCGCACGCGGTACCGTCCCGGCTCCTCCGCCGCGAACTGGAACGCGACGGCCTTGCCTTCCACGAGCGCCCGTCGGCGCTCGCCCTCGAGCGGCTCGGGCAGCAGGCGGCTCCCCAGCCAGCGCTCTTCGAGGCGCGAGAGCACGGCCCGCAGCACCGTCCCGTCCGGCAGATTGGCCTTCCCCTTGACGCGCAGCGTCGGGCTGCCCTTCTTGGGCTTGGCCACGAGGTCCAGCGTGAGGCGGGTCGGCTCGTCCTGGGGGATCCCGCGTTCGCGTTCGGGGGTCGCTACGGCGGGCAAGCACATCGACAGGACCAACGAGATCAACCGCATGCCAAGACCTCCCTAGAACGACCGAGAGTCCAGCACGTAGGACAGCAGCTGCGGTCCGCCGTCGTCCCAGAAAAGAGTCACGTCGTCCAGAACCGGCGTCGCCAGCAGGATCGTGTCCAGCGGCGTCGCCTTCTCCAGGCGGAATTCCGCGAAGTACTTGACCCTCGTGGGGTCCTGGATCTGGGGGACGTTGCCCGACGGGTCGCGCACCGGGGAGAACGAGTCGTCGTCGAACGGCCCGTACGCGACGGCCCCATCCTTGATTCCCAGACGCACCTTGGGACCGACGTCAGGCGGCGGGGTCATGACGCTGTAGTCCGCTCCCGTGCTGCTGTAGTCGTACAGCACGGGAATGCCGTTCGCGTCCGTTCCCTCCCCGTACCACGTCCAGGTGACCCCCAGCACGCGGATGCGGGACGGCGGCAGCGGCTGCGACCCGCCCGTGACCTGGCTGGGAGGCGCCGGCGCACGCCGCGTGCCCGCCTCGATCGTGATCGCCTGCGACGTGAAGGTCGCCTCCTCCGGCGCGCGCGGGACGTAGTAGCGGCCGCGGAGCCAGAGCGTGAGCGGGTCGACGGCCTCTTCCCGGTTCCAGACGTAGACCTCGTCGACCGTGCCGTCCGCCGCATAGTTCCCGCGCCAGGGCGTGCCCGGCGCCTTGCCGATCGTCGACGGCCCGCCCATCCGGATGTGGTTCGTATCCCCGCCGTCGTGCGCGGCCCACTGGTGCATGAGAGTGTCGCCGCCCGTGGGGTCGCCCGGCCGGATGGACGCCCAGTTGAACGGCACTTTCTTCGTGGACCCGTTGATGAACAGCCGCGAGCTGCGTCCCCCGTACTCCCACCCGTTCAGGAACCACGTCATCGTGAAGTGGATCCACCGGCGGCCGGAGAGGGGGTTGGACTTGATGTCCTGGTCCGGGTGAAGGCGGTGGTTGAGGGTGTCGCTCATGTTTCCGAACCAGGACATGGTCGGCACGGTGTGCCACTGGCAGTGGCCCCAGACGATCGAGCACGTGCGGAACCGCCCCATGCTCTCGTTCCCCCAGCCGTAGAACGGCACCGACACTTCCGCCAAGCCGTGGTTGAACTGGACCGGGAAGAACCACATCGCGAAGGGGTAGACGTGGCAGCCCCAGCACGGCTCGTGGTAGCGCGAAAAGTCCCACGGGACCCGGATCTTTCCCGTCCGCTCCGGCGCGAAGGACGGCTTGTACCAGAAGCTCACCATGCCCTGCGCCGGGTCCGTGTCGTACTGCCAGAGCGACGTCCCCGACCGGCTGGCGGCATAGGCGGGCGCCGCGTTCCGCTCCGAGTAGGCTCCGTCGATACGCAGGTCCGACGGCGCGGCGGCCTGCAGGGCCGGCATCGTGCCGCCCGACCGGCCGAGCCGGAAGCTCCGCGCCAGGCGGTGCGCGTTCCCCGGGCCGCTCGCCGGCCCGTAGGGTCCCGCGTACCCCGCATCCCCTCCGCCCGGCAGCGGGTCGGGCCAATTCTCCACGTTTTCGTCCGGGTTCGTCCGGCTGGCGATCTCCGCCCGCGCGTCGTTCCCCAGCTGGTGATGGTGCGCGTCGTGGTCGAGCGCGTAGTGCACGTGGAACGCCGACTCCAGGTGCGGCCGTACCGGCACGTCCCGGAGCGTCGTCCAAAGGGTGTTGTTCGGCTTCTCCACCGTTCCCCCGTGGTGGTGGCCGCCGACCGTGGAGAGCGACACGTACCCTCCCCACTCGTTGTCCGGCTCACCCGGCGCGCCGAAACTCCCGGGGAAGAGGCCGTTCTCGGGCTCGGGCCCCACCTCGAGCGGGCGGCCGCTGTTCGTGTCCTTCCCGATCGGACCGCGCTCGCCGGCGGCGAACTGCCGCTGGTTCGTCTCGCGCACGACGTCGTATAGCTTCACGACCGCGGTGACTTTGGCCTGCGCGGTCAGCTCGTTGTCGGGCGAGAGGCGGCAGTCCGAATATCCGAGCTCCGGCCTCAACACCCGCCCGAGCGATTGGATTTCGAACGCCCCGGTGGGAAGAAAGCAAAACTCCGACGAGTTGACGATCAGGTCGGTCTTGTCGACGATCAGGTGCAGGTTCTCGTCCGGGTTGAGCTCGTTGAGGTGGAGGTTGGGGTTGAAGTTCGCCTTGAGGACGTCGGCGATCGCCTGCGCGCCATGCTTGCTCTGGAAGGCCGACGGAATGAGCGGGCCGTGGCCGGTCGGCTCGGCCGTGTTCTCGCTGTGATCGAAAAAGATGGGCCGCGGGTCCGCGATCACCCCGATCGCGACCAGGTTGTCGACGAACTGGTAGAACTGTCGCCAGCTCCGGAAGGGGCCGCCCCAGGGGATCGTCGCGTAGTTGAAGCTCTTCGTGGCGCGCCGGTTCCGGCAGGCCACGATCTCGTCCGCCACGTCGAAGGCCGAGATTCCCGTGGCCGTGCTCCCCGGCCCCACGATCGGAAGCGTCTGCACCAGGAACCCGTACTCGTCGCCTTCCGTGTTGTCGGGCGAGAACGTGTTCTGCTGCGTAAAGGCCAAGTAGGGGCCGCCCGACCAGACGGGGTTGTTGCGCCGCCGGTCGGTCAGAAAGAACCCCTTGAGGTCGGAGAGCAGGGCGACCAGGACCTCCCGGGCCGCGGTGTTGACGTTCACCGGCGCGCGGCGGACGATTTCGATCCACTGAGGGTTCAGCTCGTCCAGTCCGTAGACGCGGATGGCGGGATCGGAGGGCTGCGAAGGCGGGACCGTCGTCAGGTCCCCCTGGAGCCGGGTCCCTTTCGCGTCCTTGCCGCGCCCGGACCTGTACAGCGCCGGCGAGCCGCGGAAGTAGGGAACCGGATACTCGGACGCGATCGCCGCCGACAACGGCACAGGGTTGGCCACGTTGGGATCGACCCACGCGTCCACCGTCACGAACTCGCGCACGCGCGCCCAGGCCGCTTCGTCGCCCAGCGCGATGATCAGCTCGTTCGCGTGCCGGTACCCGGACGCTGGCCGGGCCGCCAGGACCTTGTCGCCGAGTTGGGGGACGCTCACGCCCGGGATCTGACCCAGGACGTTCAGGATTCGTTTGAGGTTCAGCGAGACGCTGCCCTGCGGGCCGCCGTCCAGTCCGTCGTTCACGAAGAGGCGCCCCGAAAGATCGGATACCTTGAGGGCGTAGTGGTCGCCGTACGTCCCGTAGGTGCCGGAGGCCATGACCCCCGAGAGGCCGCGGTCTTTCCCGGCGATCCGGAGCTGGAGCGGGCGGACGTTGGGGTCGAGCGGGTCCTGCGGGGACTCAACGGAGTTGGAGGGGCGCGCCTCAACGGCAAAGGAGGGGTTGGTCGCTTCTTCGAGCCGAACGGCCCCCGGTTCCGCCGTCTCGGTCAAGTCGTTGCCCCAGTACTTCCAAGGCTTGGGCGCGGCCACGCCGGCAACGTCGAAGGCGCGGGAGGGGAAGTACTCCTGGAGTCGCGCGACGGCGTCCTCGACTCCCGAGCGCGCCAGGAGGCGCGCGCGCACCGTGTCGAGGTAGTTCCGCGCGACGCGCCGTTCGGTGGCCTGAAGGGTCGAGAAGGTAACGGCCAGGAGCGCCAGGACGGCGAGGACCCCCAGGACGACGATGAGGACGGCTCCGCGCTTCCGTTTCATGTCAACGTCCCCTCTTCGGAGCCTCCGCGGCGGGCAACGGCCGCGTGACGCGCGCCAGGAAGTAGATCGCGAAGCAGGTGTCCCAGACGGGCCGGCTCCATTCGGCCTCGTTCTGCCACGACCCGTCGGCCTTCTGCGAGTCGAGCAGGACCCGGACGCCTTGCGCGTACCACGGGTCCTTCCCGAACGCTTCGAGGCCGAGGAGGGACCCCGCGCGCTCGACGGTGCTGAGGTAGTAGAGGTGGAACTCCTTGGTCCCAGCCGCCCGCGCTTCCGGAGGCCCGGGATGCTCCGCGGCCGTGAATCGGGCCGCCAGCCAGGCGAGCCCGGCCTTGAGGGCGGCGTCGCCGCGAAGGTCGGTCTGAAGCAGGGTGTCGTAAGAGGCCAGGCTGGCCACGGCCCCCGCGGTCATGGCCCCGTAGGCGGGGTGCGAGTCCTTCGCGCCGTAGCACCACCCGCGAATCGGGCCCCAGAAGGGATCGCGCCCCGTAGGCGAGTGCTGCGTGTCGCGCCACGCCTGGACGGCCCGCGTGAGCGTCTCGCGAGGGAGGACGATGCCGGCGTTGGCGCAGGCATGAAGGCCCATCGCGGCGAAGAGCGAATTCGAGTTGTCGCCCGCGGGGGGGCCGTCGCGCGTCCGCTTGACCGTGATCCGGCCGCCGGCGCCCCGCCGCGGCACCTCTTGAGCGGCCAGGCTCTGCACGCCGTAGCTCCACTGCCCGTTCGCGCCCTGATTGTCCACGAGGAACTGGGCGCACTGCCCGATCCGTGTCTGGTATTGCACGCGGTCCAGCTCTTCGAGCACGGCCGCCTGGGCGGCGACCTTGTACGTCCGCTCGAGCGGCGCCCGGAGCACCCGGTCGAGAAGCGCGCGGAAGGCGGGCTCGCTTTCCGGCGTCCCGGCGTGAAGGAGCGCCCGGAGCACGAGCTCGTCGCAGTTGGGTCCCAGGAACCAGAATTCCGCGGCGTGAAGGTGGTTCGTGTTCGCGCGCGCGAGGTAGTCGATCGCACGGACCAGCGCCTCCTGGACGCGCGCGGCCTCGCCCGTGGGTGGCGGCGGCGCGGACGACGACTGCCCCGCTTCAACGCGGGACGCGGTCCCCGAGCGCAGGTCTTTGAAATCCACCGCGCCCTCCGAGATCTCCAGGCGCGTGCGGCGGCGGTCGCAACGGACCGAGAAGCGGGTGCCCACGATCCGGATCTCGGCGTGCGCGGTGGCCAGCAGCCAGGGCATCTCAGGATTCCTTTTGGCCGCGTCGATCTCGAGGAGGCCACGCGCCAGGAGAAGGCGCGCGCCCCCGCCGTCGTAGGTGATCTCCGTGTCGGGACCCATGCGGAGGCGCGTCCCGTCGTACTGGACGAGCGTCGCGCCGCCGTCGCCGGGGGCCGTCCTCAGGATCTGACCCACGCCGACCTCCGACCCGGCCGCCAGGCGCGTCGATTCCGAAGCGGGCATGGAGGACCAGCCGTCCCCCTTCACGTCGGCGACTCGGGCCAGCCACGAGATCGTGAGACGGGCCCGGGCTTCTGCTGCCGCGGGATTCTCGGGGAGCGGGTCGGGTTCGTTTGCCGGAGTCGCGGGCGCCGCGGTAAGAGCGGGCGGCGGCGCCGATCCGGAGGACGTTTCCGTCGCCGGCGATTCGGCCGGCGAAGTCAAGCGCCGGCGCGGCCCCGGGAAGGCCTCCTTCCAAGGGTCGCGCTCGGGAGGGGCGCGGCGAGTGTCTTCCGGGGGGGTAGAAGCGGCCGTCTCAGAGGCGGGACCGGCAGGCTCGGGACGCGATCCCTTTCCGAGGGCGACCGCGAGGGCGATGCCGGCCAGCGCCAGCGCGGCCCCGGCGGCGGCAATGGCCGTCGCAGGTCGCCGGCCTCCCGCGCGGCGCACCGTGCCCGCCGTTCGGATGGTTCTTGAAAATCGCGTTCTCGAGGTGGAATCCGGACGCGACTCGACCGCTGCCGGCTCGACGCCGAATTCGCCCAGGAGCATTCCATCGAGGTCCGACAAGTCACGCCAGCGGCGCTTCCATTCGGAGTCCTCGAGCAGTTCGCGAAGCAGACGCTCTTCGGCGGGTGAGAGCGCCCCGGCCAGGTAACGTTCGTACAGGAGGTCGAAACGAGCCGGCGTCATGCCTGCATCTCGGTCTGGTTTCGGATGCACCCAAGGAGGACGGCGCGGAGGCGGCAGAGGGCGGTCTCCACGGCGGACACCGTGCGCCGGTGGATTTCGGCGATGCGGCCGATGCGCAGTCCCGCGCCGTAGCGGTCGGCCAGCATGCGGCGGTGGTGCTCGGGGAGGCGGTCGAGGCAGCGCCGGAGGCGCTGGACGTCGGAAGCTTTCTCCTCAGTCTCGCGGGCGTCCCGGTCGCCGTAGGCGGCGAGGACTGCTTCGACCAGCTCGGGGTCGTACGTCGAAGGGGATGCCTGCGCCTTCCGACGGCGTTCAAGCGCCTTGCGATAGAGGTTTCGGGCGATGCCCCGCACCCACGCGCCCAAGTCTCGACGTGCATCGAAGGTGTCGATCCGTTCGATGACGACGACCGAGAGCTCCTGGAAGAGTTCTTCGGTCAGTTCCGGGTCGCGGCTCAGCACGCGGAGGAAGCCGATGAAGTGCCCGCGGTCGCGGACGAACTGCTGGATGAGATCGGAACGCCGAGCCTCTTCCCCAACCCGCATCCTCGCCTCCTCAGGAACCTTCCTCATGGGTGGGGAATCCTTGCATGATTTCTATCGTGGAATTGCATCTTTGTCCCCATGGCTGGCCGGGAATGCATAGAACAGACATTACGCTGGCGCGCCTTGCCGATCACGAGGCCCTTCCCCTCTATTCAGGAATGCCGCCGGATCGTTCCAACGAAAAGGGGAGCGCTCCTAACAAAACAAACGGTTTGTTTTGTTAGGCGACGGTGACGTCCTTGGAGAGGTAGACGTCCTGGATGGCGTTGAGGAGGTCGGCGCCTTCCTTGAGCGAGCGCTGGAAGGCCTTGCGTCCGGAAATCAGGCCGATTCCGCCGGCGCGTTTATTGATGACGGCCGTGACGACCGCCTCCGCGAAGTCGTTCTTGCCGGACGGGCCGCCCGAATTGATCAGTCCGGCCCGCCCCATGTAGCCGTTGGCCACCTGGTAGCGGCACAGGTCGATCGGGTGGTCGCTCGAGAGGTCCGTGTACATCCGCTCGTCGAGCTTCCCGTAGCTGGAGCTGCCGGTATTGAGCGCCTTGAATCCGCCGGTGTTCTCCGGGAGCTTCTGCTTGATGATGTCCGCCCCGATCGTGGCGCCCAGGTGGTTCGCCTGGCCGGTGAGGTCGGCGGCGACGTGGTAATCCTTCTCTTTCGTCTTGAAGGCGCTGTTGCGGGTGTAGCACCAGAGGACGGTAGCCATCCCCAGCTCGTGCGCGTGGGCAAAGGCCTGGGAGACTTCGACGATCTGGCGTCCCGACTCGGCCGACCCGAAATAGACGGTGGCGCCCAGCGCGGCGGCGCCCATGTCATGCGCCTCCTTCACCGTGCCGAACAGGATCTGATCGAACTTGTTCGGGTACGTCATAAGCTCGTTATGGTTGATCTTGACCAGAAACGGGATCCGGTGGGCGTACTTCCTCGCCACGGAGCCGAGCACGCCGAACGTGGAGGCGACGGCGTTGCAGCCGCCTTCGATCGCGAGCTTGACGATGTTCTCGGGGTCGAAGTAGTCGGGATTCTTGGCGAAACTCGCCCCCGCCGAGTGCTCGATCCCCTGGTCCACCGGCAGGATCGACATATACCCCGTCCCTGCCAGGCGGCCCGTCCCGAACATCCGCTGGAGGTTGGAAAGAACACGGTTGTTCCGGTCCGACGGCGCGAAAATCCGGTCCACCCAGTCCGGGCCCGGGAGGTGAAGGCGGTCCTTCGATATCTTGGGGTTTTTGAAGTTGAGGAGCGAGTCGGCTTTGTCGCCCAGGTGCTTGACGATCGCGTCGACCATGTATTCTCCCGAGGACCGCGCCAAAATAGTAGAAGCGGCGTGCTTTCGCAAGGAGATCTGGAGAGCACACGCCACATGACGGTGAAGGTGCCGGCATAAGTCACGCCGTCGGCCGGGGTTAAGAAATCGTCGTTTGGGTTTCGGACGATTTCTTCAAGTTTCTTTCACTTCTTGAAATCGTCCGAGCCCCAAGCGACGAGACGATTTCAAGGGGCGGGCAGACTCGTACGAAAAGCAGTTACTTCTTGCCGACGGGGACGTTGTGGATCAGGACAAACTCCTTGCTGTCGTCCTTGCTCGTCGACGTCGGCATCTGCGCCAGCGTCTGACCGTCCGGGCCGATGAACCAGGCGCCGCTCGCGAACCGGTTGTTCGAATCGCCGCTGACCGGGGGGGTGAACTCGGGGTTATACAGTCCCGCGTGATTGTGGAGGGCCGCGAAGACCTTGAGCTGCGCCACCCAGCCGCCGGTCGGCATGGGAGCTTCCGGGCCTTCATTGGACGTCCTCCCGGGACTCATCGTGCCGTCCCACGGACCGCCCCATTTGCCGCGGAACCGGTACCAGCCGGCGAGCGTGCTGCCGGTCGTATTCGCATGCGGACCGTAGATGATCCGGGCCCCCGCATCGGCCAAGGCCTTCAGGTTGAAATAGTCCGAGCCGTCGGCGCACGTCGTAATTCCCATCTTGACGCCTTTGACGACGAAGACGTTGTGCTCCTTGCCGGACTCCGTAAATCCCTTCTCCGCCGTCAGCCAGATCTTGTGGTGGAAGCCGACCAGCTTGCCGTCCGGCCCCAGAATGAAGTGCGTGTTCCATTTCTTGCCCGCCGGGTCCACTTCCGCCATCCCGGCGGCGACGTACACGCCCTTTTCGACGGCCTTCTTGGCGAGGGCCTGGACTTGGGGGCCCGCCAGCGTCAACCACGCCGTGTTGGCGCTGAAACGATAGCCGTTGAGCGACAGCTCGGGGAAGCCCACGAACTCGGCCCCCTGGGCGGCGGCCTTGTCGATGAAGTAAAGGTGGCGGTCCAGGTTCGTCTGAATGTTCTTCGCGTTGGCCGCGGCGTCGGGGCTGTCCGAAGTCAGACACTTCATGACGACCAGGGCCATCCGAAGGTTTCCGGGGTTCTTGTCGGCCTTCGCGGCGCCCGTTTTCGCCTTCGGAGCCGCCTGCGCGGCGGCCTGCGACGCACCCAGCGCCCAGATCGCCAGGACGAGCAGGGCCTTGGACACCTTCATCATGCGAATTCCCTCACCGGGATATATATCGCGAAGACGGACGGCGGTTTACAGGATTCCCGAAGCGCTATTCTCCCGCGGCCAGCTTTCGGTAGACGGCACGGGCGGCCTCGAGCTGCGCTGAGACGTGGGCCTTGGCGGCGGGGGTGGGCAGTCGGTCGCGCTTCTTGAGGTGCGCTTCCAGGCGGTCGATCCAGGCGAGAAAATACTCCGCGTCCGCTTTGGCCGCGGCCGGGCGGCCCGCCACCTCGACGTAAACGGGGCTCGAGTGCGCCTGGCTGCGGTCCGCCGCGAAGGCGCGCACCGCCAGCCAGCCGCTTCGGTCGAGCTCGGCCCTCGCGTGCAGCGTCGCCCTCAGCGTGTCCGGCGAAAGCTCGCCCTTCGCGACGACTTTTCCGCCATGGACCAGATCCAAGCGGTCCAGGGCCGTCCGGTAACGGGCGGTCGCCGTGACGGCGACCGAACCCGGCTCGGCGAGATTCAGCGTCTCCCCTCCCCCCTTCTGTCCGGCCGAGAATTCCAGCATCGGACCCGACGTCACGAACGAGCGGCCTGCCCTGAGGCCCTGGATCCACTTCGCGTAGTCGAGTCCACCTTCCGTCTTCACGTACACGCGAGCCCAGCCGGGCAGGTTGCAGCGGATCCGGTTGAGGAAGACGTCCGTGCCGGCCGAAGGGGGCAGGCGGAACCCGCAGTTCAGGTAGCGGTGCCACACCGGGACCGTGCCGTCGAACGAGTTGATGTCGAGCGTGTCGATCTTGCCCAGCGCCGCGTCCACGGGGAGCGACTTGGCGGAGTAGGCGGTCAGGTACGGGTCGGTCGTACTCTGGTACGGGTGCGTGTAGTTAACGTGCCCGCCCTGCGCGTGCGTGTGATCGGCGACGTCCGAGTTGGTCGGCGCGTCGTACGGGTTCGTCGTGTCCTTGAAGCCGGTAAAGATCGGCTCGACCAGATGCTTCAGGTTGAGCAGCGTCATGTGGCCCCAGAGGGTCGCCCGGAACTCCTCGTTCCAGTAGAGGAGCGTCTCGGGGCCGGAGCGGGCGTCGAGCGTCCCGCGGAAGAACTCGCGGTCGAACACGCCGTCGGTATCGGAGTTCGCGACCACGAGGTTGGCCACGTGGAGGCCCTCGCCCTCCATGCGGAGGCGGATGGTCTCCGGCGTGTTGTACCATTGCCCGTACCCGTAGTTCGCGTGGATATGGCTCTCTCCGCCGAACCAGCCGTCGGCCGGGGGGTCCGTCCACCGCTCCAGCGTCGCTCGGGCCGAGACCTCCCCGCCGGCGGGGACCTCGACCTCCTGCTCGGTGGGCCGGTATTCCAGGCCGCGGAAGGCGCGGAGCGTGTAGCGACCGGCCGGGGCGGCGAAGGAGGCCGACCCCGGGCTGTAGAAGTACTCGTCGGGACCGGTGATGTGGTAGAGCGCGCCCGGGGGCGCGACGGCGCGGCCGCCCCGGAGGCGGAACGATACGCGCGCCGCCACGGACCGGCCGGTCGCCCGGTCGACCGTCTCCAGCCGGACCGTGCCGGTCGGCACGCGGAAGTCCATGCGGCCCACGCTAAGGGTCTGCTCCGCGCCGTTCTCCAGGTCATGCACGACCATCGACGTGGCGCCCCGACGGTTGTCCGTATAGACAAGCGTGCGGCCGTCGTTCGAAACCGAGGGGCTGTCCTCGTCGGCCTGACCGAAGGTGATCTTGTGAGAGTGATCCGGATTCTCCACCGAAATCGACCAGAGGTCATTGTGCGGGCCGCCCACGTCGGTGACGAAGTATAGTTCGTCGCCCTTTCCCCACCAGAGCCTGTAGATTCTCGACGGCGTGCGCGCGAGCCTTCGCGGCTCCCCCGCCCAGGGCGGGGTCACCCAGAGGTCGAACTGCGGCCCGTTCATGCCCGTCTGCTCGCCGGCCAGGTCTTGGGAGGTGGCGTACGCGATCCGGCCCCCGTCGGGAGACGCGCAGTAGGGGTCGTAAAACCCCAGGGGGGGGACGGGCAACGGCTTGAGCTTTCCCGACTCGAGGTTGTACCACGCGAGCGTGTAGGGCTGCGTCTTCTCTTCCCGGAAGCGGCCGAGAATGCTTTGCCGGGAGAAGAAGAGCTTGCCCTGGGCGGAGACGGCGGACTTGAGCGGTTCGGGAGCGCCGGACTCCGCGTTGATGAGTCGCAGCTCACCCGCGGTGCTGTCGACGTAGGCGATCTTCTGTCCGTCCTTGGACCACGCGGGGTCGACCTCGAACCCGGGGCCGGTCGTGAGCCGGCGCATGGTGGCCCCGTCGAGCTCCATCCGCCAGATGGCCCCTTGATACGAGAAGGCGACCGAATTCCCGTCCGGTGAAATGCGCGGGTGGATCGCGCCGGTCGCGCGCCAGGACTGATGCTTTTCCTGACGGGGCGCGGCGAACGCGGCGGCGACCAGGACAAGAACAAGAGGGCGCATGGCTACTTGTGGTCCATATTCCAGCTGCGGTGGAGGTGGACGGCCAGCCAGCGGTCGTCCACCTTTCGGAAGACGTGCGTCACGGCGGCGAGGGTGTGGTCGCCTCCCTGGGATGTGCGCACCCGGTACTTCGCGAACGCCACGTCGCCCGACTGGACGACGTCCATGCCCTCGATGGCCGACTCCCACTTGTCGCCCGGCTTGTGCATCGCGAGGATCGCGCCGAAGTGATCGAGGACCGCCTTCCGGCCGACGAGCAGCTGGCTCGTCGTCGCGTTGTAGCAGGTGGAATCCTCGGTCATGTAGGTTCCGACTTTCTCCAGGTTCCGCTGCTGGAAGGCCTCGTACATGCCCATGACGGTTTCGGAGACTTGGATTCCCGCGACCGTTGTCTTGATCTCATGAGGAACGCAGGCCGACAGAAGGCAGGTGGCCACCGCGGCAAGCGTGTGACGCATGGACCCTCCTCAATAGGTCAGGAGCGCGAAGAGGTCGCGCCCCCGCAATTTCCTACGCCCCTTGAGGAACGTCAATTCCACGAGGACGGCGCAGCCGGCGACCACGCCTCCCACTTTCTGGACGAGCCGGCAGGCGCCGGCGAGCGTCCCGCCGGTGGCCAGGACGTCGTCCACGACCAGGACGCGCTGCCTCTTCTGGATCGCGTCGCGGTGGATCTCCACGGCGTCCGTCCCGTATTCCAGCGCGTACTGCTGCCGCACGGTCTTCCACGGGAGTTTTCCTACTTTCCGGATCGGGACGAATCCCAGGTCCAGCCGCGTGGCGACGGCGGCGCCGAAGATGAACCCGCGCGATTCGACCGCCGCGATGACGTCCGCGCCGCGCTTCTCGGCGTACGTCGCCAAGGCCGCGCACACCCGCACGAAGGTGGCCCCGTCCTTCAAGACCGGCGTGATGTCCTTGAAGACGATGCCCTTCTTCGGGAAGTTCGGGACGTCGCGGACGAGCGAGCGCACCCGGTTCGCCAAGTCGGTCAGAGACCCTCCCTCCCCTCCCGGGGGGCTATTCGTCTTCGTTGCGGGCCGCGAGCCGCTTGTTCAGCTTGCGGAGCGCGATCTTCTCGATTTGCCGGACGCGCTCCCGCGTGATCCGGAGGCGCTTGCCGATGTCCCCGAGCGTCATGGGCTGGCCGTCGTAGAGCCCGTAGCGCAGGCGAAGCACCGCGGCCTCGCGCTCGTTGATGGACCGGAGCAGGTTCTCGATCCGCTCGGAATCCATCTGCGAGAAGACGGCCTGGTCGGGGGAGGAGCTTTCCTTGCCGTCGGCCACTTCATTGGTGGGCCACATGACGTCCAGGCTCACCGGACGCGAAAAGTTGTCCGAGGCGTTGATCGCGCGCTTGAGGATCTCGAGGCTTTCGGAGCCCAGGTCCATCTCGGCCGCGATCTCGGTGATGTCGGGCTTCCGTCCGTGCTTCTGGATGAACTCGTTCTGCACCGCCTTCCACTTGGCGATGATCTCCACCATGTAGGATGGAACGCGGACCGTCTTGGCGGTGTTCACGAGCGCGCGGCGGATCGCCTGGCGGATCCACCAGGTCGCGTACGTCGAAAAGCGGCACCCTTTCCGCGGGTCAAACCGCTGGACGGCGCGGAGCAGCCCCAGGTTCCCTTCCTCGATCAGGTCGAGGAAGGAGAGGCCCTTGTTCAGATAATTCTTGGCGACGCTCACGACGAGCCGAAGGTTCGCCTTGATGAACTGCTCGCGGGCGTCCCGGCCGTCGCGCGCCCGCGCGGGGTCCTTGGAATTCATCCCCTTCATCCGCCGGGCCAGCTGGCGCTCCTGCTCGGCGGTGAGCAGCGGGACGTCCTGGATCTCCTTCAGGTATTGCTCGACTCCGGACTCCTGCCGGATCATCGACAAGCCAGCCATGATTGCCTCGTGACGAGATCCCGGTCGGGCCGGGCTTAACCCTCGGGCCGAGACTGCTCAAGAAATCGTCTCGTCGTTCGGGGGTTCGGACGATTTCTAAAGGGCTTTCATTATAGCGACCCCGAGGGGGACGTCAATTTCAAGTACAGGCTTTCGTACGCTTTTACCGTCCGGTCCACCGGGTATTTTTCCAGGGCGCGGGCCCGGCCCGCCTCGCCCATCCTCCGACGCCGGTCGGGGTCGGCGGCGAGCGCCACGAGAGCGGCGCGGAGGTCCGTCGGGTTCTCGGGCGGAACCAGGATCCCCGTCTCGCCGTCGACGACGACTTCGGGCGTGCCGCCCGCCCGCGTGGCGACGACCGGCTTCCCCGCCGCCATCGCCTCCAGCACCGCGTTGGGGCACCCTTCCCCGAACCGGGACGGCAGCGTCACGATGTCGCTCGCGGCCAGGACTTCCGGAATGTCGTCGCGCCACCCGGCCAGGATGGCCCCCCGCCCCTCGAGCCGCCGGCGGAACGGCCCGTCTCCCACGAAGAGGAGGCGGAACCCGGTACTCGCGCGGATCAGGTCCTCGTGTCCCTTCCGCTCGGCCAGCCGCGCAACGCACGTGATGAGGACCTCCTCGGGCCGAACGCCCAACTTTTCGCGAACGCCCTTTGCCGAGGCTTCGACGGGCTCCACGGCGCTCGGGATCACGTCGACCTTGGAGACGTCCAGGCCCAGCCGTTCATAGAGATCCCGGTAGAACCGCGAGTTGGACACGACCGCGCGGGCGCGCGGCCACGTGGCCCGCTCGACCGCGAGCTTGAGCGAGGGTCCCGTCTCGGCGGCGTCCGACAGCGACCCCTGGAGGCCGGACACCACGGCGCCCTGTGCGATGCGCCGGCAGAAGACGTTCTCCGTGAAAAGGAACGACTGGACGATGTCGGGCTTGCGCTCTCGCAGGGCGCGCTTCAGCGCGCGGTAGGTCCCCCAGGACCATTTCCTGCGCCGGCCCAGCTCGACCAGCTCGACGCCGCCGAGCTGCCGCGCGAGGGGTCCACGGTCCTGGAGCGTCACGACGAACGGGACGAACCTGGATCGGTCCAGCCCCCGGGCGAGGCGAAGGAGCTCCGCTTCCGCGCCGCCGACGTTCAGGCGGCCGATCACGAGCGCCACGCGAAGAGTCACCACAGAGACACAGAGTACACGGAGAAGAGCATTTTGCAAGAATGCAGGACCGGCCCGGTTATTCGAGGATCAGGGTAAGTCTCGGCCGCGATGCCGCGTCCTTGGCTTCCGAGTCGCAGAACTGCTGGTGCATGCTGTTGAAGGGCGTCACGAACCTGCCTCCGCCGAACGCCGCCGGCCCCCGATCGAGCGTGTTCCGGTACGCGCGCGCCCACCAGTTCCGCCCGCTGCAGAAGTGGTCGTAGGCGCCCCCGAGCACCAGGTCGCTCCGGCCGTCCTTGTCGAAGTCGACGAGACACGGGGCGTACTGCTCGCACAACCGGCCGAAGGCCTGCCCCCGGATCCGGATCGGGTCGCGCCGGAAGACGGGCAGGCTGGCGGCCACTCCCGGGTGGCAGCGGATGACGCACGTGTCGTCGAGGACCAAAAGGTCCGGCGTCCCGTCGCCGTCCCAATCGAGCACTCCGACGTCGTTGCCCCCGGGGAGTGGGGCGCCGGATTCGTCGAGCGCCCGAACGGCCGGCTTGAAGACGGCGCCCTGGCGGCCCTTCACCCCGAAGTGGAGGTAGACGCCGCCGTCATGGGTCGTGCTCGCCAGGTCGTTCTCTCCGTCGCCGTCGACATCCGCGGGATACGGTCTCGGCGCGCGGACGGGATGGCCCTCGGTGTCCCTGACTTCGATCGCCGGGGCGACGGCGAATTCCTTGCCCTGCGATGCGTTCCGATAGAGCCGGAGGGCGCCCTCCTTCGGCTGAAGGTAGACGTCCGGCTTCCCGTCGCCGTTCGTGTCGGAGGCCGCGACGGTCGGGACGTGCCGCGTGAGGATTTCCCTTCCATAGTTTCCGAACCCCAGGTTGCCGTGGTGCCCGTAGTCGCCCGCGCCTTTCACGCCGATTCCCGTCCAGAGGTTGGGGTGCCGCCGGTCCCCCGTGTTCAGGCAAAGGACCAGGGAGCTGTCGGCGAGCAGCGCGTCCAACGTGCCGTCGCCGTTGAAGTCGCAGAACCAGAGGTCGGCGACCGCCGGCGCCGCCTGGGGCTCGATCTCGGAGAAGTTCGTCGGGAGCCGCTCGGGAAACTCGAATCGCGGGGACGCGGCCGTGCCCCGGTTGACGAGCACCCAGCCGCGATCGGACCCTGCCGACATCTGGACGATGTCCCGGAGGCCGTCGCCGTTCCAGTCGACGATCTGAAAGGTCGCGCAGGTGCGGGTCTCGTCGGCCCCGAGACGGGCGAGCTCGCCGGACAGCCGGGGTGCGCCCTGCGCCGCCCGCCCGCCCCCGGCCGCGAGGGCCGCTGAGCAAAGCAGGATCCCGGCGGTTCGGATCATCGCGCCTACTTGTCTTCGCCCTTCTTATGCAAGCGGTCTTCGCTGGCCACGTCCGGCCGTACGGGACGCGTGGCGCGCTTCAGGAAGAGGATCGCGAAGCACGTGTCGTAAGTGGGCGTCCCGATCAGCGGGTCCTGCTTGTCCCACGAGCCGTCCGGCTTCTGGTCCTTGAGAAGCACCTTGGCCCCTTCGAAATACCAGTCGTGTTTCCCGAAGAGGTCGGTGCCGTAGAGCATGCCCACCCGTTCCAGGGCATACAGGTAGTAATAGATGAAGAGGCCCTTGGGGTCGCCGTGCTCCCCGGGGCCTCCGGGGTTCTCCGTCACGGAAAAATTCTTGGCCAGCCAGGCCAGGCCGCTCTGCACCACGGGGTCCTTCTTCCAGGTCTGCCGTTCCGCCCCGTCCAGAATGTAATCGTAGATGATCATGCACCCGATGGCCCCGGCGGTCATGGAACCGTAGGGGTTCTCGCCTCCCAGGCGGTAGGTCCAGCCCTTGGCCGGATAGGCGTCCTTGGCGCCGCCTTTGTCCGGCCGCTGCGAGTCGCGCAACCATTTCCGCGCCAGCTCGATGACTTCCTTCGGAAGGACAATCCCCGCGTCGTGGCAAGCCCGCAAGCCGAGCGCGGCGTACTGGGAGTTCGAGTGGTCGCCCGGGGAGCCGTCGCGGTTCTTCTTCACCGGGATCCATTGGAAGACCCGGGGCTTCGTCCGCGGACCGGGAGGCGGCGCTTCGAAGTCGATCGCGCCCTTCGGCCGGGTGGATGAGGGGGGCCGGGCGGTTCCGGTCGCGACGTCCCGCGTCGGGGACGGCACGGGAGCGGTCTTTTCGTACTCCGTCGGAGTTCCGTAGCTCCAGTACCCGTCCGCAGTCTGGTTGTCGACCAGGAACTGGGCGCACTGGTGGATGCGCGCCTGGTATTTCACGCGGTGGAGTTCCTCCAGGCACATCGCCTGAAGCGAAACCGAGTACGTGTAGGCCAGGGGCGCCGAAAGGACGCTTTGGAGAAGCTGCTGAAACTTCGAGTCGGTCTCCGGCACGCCGGCATGGATGAAGGTCAGGAGGATCAGCTCGTCGCAGTTGGGAATCCCGTTCGCCCCCGGGGAGGGCGCCTTCCTCAGGAAGTCGACCCCCCTGCGGACCGCTTCGTCGACCTGCTTCTGGGACACGCGCGGGTGGAACTGGGCCGACTTCTTGTCCGGGTCCTGGAAAGGCGTCGCCTTCAGCTCGACCCCCGGCTGCACCACCGCGAAATGCCCGCGATTCACGTCGACCCACTTCCCGTCGTCGCGCCGGGTGAGCCGGACTTTTCCCTCCATCACGTCCAGTCGCATCCGGGAGGGGCTGGTGACCAGCGTGAGCGAAGTGGCCAGCACGGTGGCTTCTCCGTGGGCGGTCGAGAAGACCATCGGCTGGTGCGCCGGCTGCTTCACGACGTCGGCCGTGACCGCTCCCTGCGCGAGCCGGAAGCTCTTTCCCTGTTCGGCAAGCTTCCGGATTCCCGTGTCGCCCCAAAGTTGGACGCGGGTTCGGTCCGCGAAAGCCAGCGTCGCTACGCTCCAGGGCCCGACGGTCTCCAGTCCCTCCCCCGGAAGGAGCTCGTCCCCGGCCTGCGCCGGCTTCCGATCCGCATCGGTGACGATATAGACTTCGCCCTCGGCCGCGTGGAGCCGGGCGATCGCGGCGACGGTCTTCCGCGCCTCGGCACGCACGACCTCTTCTTCCGTCTTTCGCTTCTCCGCTTCCGCCTTCGCCCGCTCGGCCTCCGCTTCCTTGCGCCTGGCCTCGAGGCGGGCCAACTCCCGCCGCTCCTCCTCGAGGGCCTCCGCTTGCTTCCTGGCCTCCGCGGTTTTCTGCGCCTGAATGAGCCGCTCCCGCTCGCGCTCGATCTCCAGCAGACGCTCGCGGGCCCGCTGCTCTTCCGCCGCCAAACGCTCGGCCTCCCGGCGAAGCATCTCTTCGCGGCGGGCCAGGTCCTGCCTCGCCGACTTCAGGGCTTCCGCGTCCACGGATGCCGGCGGCGCCTCGCTCACTTCACGCGTCCCAACGCTCGGCTGGGATCTCGGCCTGAAGGCGACGAACGCCAGGACGACCGCCAGTCCGCCCAGCAGGCAAGCCGCCGCCCACACCGCCAGACGGCGCCGCCCTCCCTCAACGCGGGTCATGACGCCGTGGATGAAGCGGTCGCCGGTGCTCTCGGCGGCCAGGCGGTCGGTCACGTCGCGAAGAAAGGAGTCGGCCTCGTGGCCCCCTTGCCCCAGCGCCCGCAGGGCGCTGTCCAGGTCCTGGTCGTCCATGAGCTGGGCGCGCAGTTTCGGGTCGGCGGACAGCGCCTCGAGGAGCTCCCGCTGCTCGGCGTCGCCGAGGCGGTCCCCGGCCGTCAGCGAAGCCCAGAGATCCCTGATCCGTTCCGATTCCATCGTTAAATTCCTTCCGCGGCCATCCGCTGCTCGATGCATCGACGAAGCGCGGTTCGAATGCGCTCGAGGGCCTTCCGCACGGCGGTTTCCTTCCTCCCGAGATCCCGGGCGATCGTGGCGGAGGTCTGCCGGGCGAAATAGTATTCGTTGAGGATCTTCGCGCTGTCCCCCTCGAGCGCGTCCATGCACGACTTGAGCGCTTTCGTTTCGCGCTCGTGGCGTTCGGGGTCGGCCCCGCCGGCCCCGGCCCGCTCGGCGCGCCACGCGGTCAGCGCGCTCCAGAGCCCCTGGGCTTCGCGGGAGCGGCGGCGGGCTTCGTCTCGCAAGTGGGTGAGGACCCGATGGCGGGCTATGCCGATGAGCCAGTGGCTCAGGGGGACGTTCCCGGCGTACGTGCCCAGGGACCGAAAGGCTGTGAGGAAAACCTCCTGCCCCAGGTCGTCGGCCGCGGCCAAGTCCCGGACGCAGCGGGCGAGGTAGACGCGGACGCGGCTCTGATGGAGGCGGACGATCTCACGGAAGGCTTCGCTGGAGCCTCCCCGGGCCCGTTCAACGAGTTCCTCTTCGCTCGCCATCCGCAACGTCCTCCTTACCTAAGGCGCCGCCGAAGGCAGAGTGTGACCTCGTTTTGCGAGGAGCCGGGAGGACTATTTCCGCTCCAGGCGGGCCTCGGCCCCCGACAGCCGGTAAAGGGTCGCCGTGCGGTTGAACGCGGAACTCGGGGCATCCACCAGGCTCAGCGGACGCGGGGCAAGGCAACCCAGCGCCTCCGGGATGTCCAAGACCCGCAGCGCGTCGAGGAACACCGGGCCGTATTCGGCTCCCTCCCGCTCGGGTCGGTGGGACGGCGGCGGCTGGACGGCGACGACTCCTTCGATCGAAAGCTCGTAGAGCGCGGCGTAGGCGGCGATGATCCCGGCCGGGCCGCGACCCGCGACACGCCAGGGGCCGGCTCGCCGGCGGATCGCGGTGAGCACATCCCAGGTCCGCCCCGCATCCACGGTCGTGCCCAGGAGCGCCATCGAACGTTGGACCGTGTCGGCCAGGTTTCTGCCCGCCCAGGCGCCGGGGCCCGTCCCCCGGGGATGCAGGAGAAGCACAGAGCCTTCCCCTACCACGTCGCGCGCCCAAGGGGGCAGCTTGGCGGAGTCTTCCCCGGGGTTCAGGACGATCAGCCAACGCGGCGCCTCCGGCGCCTTGCCGGGATGCCAGCGCCAGTGGACCTCCAGGCCTTCCTCGGTGAGCTCGCGGCCTTGCGTCGAACTCTCCGCCAAGGGCGGGACATCGACGGCCGGAGCGGTCGCGGGCCAGCCGCCGAAGCTGGCCGTCTTCAGGCGATCCAGGAGGTCGCGGCGCCAGGCTTCGAACCCCTCGGCGGAGGGAAGCTCGGGGTTCGCGAGCGGCACGAACGCGCGGTCGATCTTCGTGTTCTGCTGGTCTGCGGGGATGTCGGCGTCCTCCGGGAATACGCGGAGCTTCCGGTACTCGATCCGGTGGCGGCCCTCGGGGGTCAGGCCCGCGTCGGGGTCCGCGACCCGGCGCGCGTCCCCTTTCAGGTGGCGATTGAAGAATTCAAAGACGCCGCGCCGGATATCCGAGCGGTAGTCGTGTTTCCCGACGCTCACCAGGTGATCGACGCGGTCCGAGGCCCCGAACCTCGAATAGAGCCGCTCGAGGCGGTTGATCACCCGCTCGTTGGCGCTCATCGGGAAGTAGACGTCGTTGTCCGAGTTGACGAACAGGAGCGGCCGCGGGGCGGCCAAGGCGGCGATCGTGGTCCAGTTCCAGCGGGCCGAATTGTAGAAGAGCATGCAGTCGCAGTGGACATCAACGCCGCTTTCGGCGACGTAGAACCCGAGGTCGGCCATGCCGCTCACGGGCGCCGCCGCCCGGACGCGCTCATCCGCCGCGGCGATCCAGAACGTCGCGCCGCCTCCGCCGGAGATCCCGGTCGCCCCGATCCGTTCGGGGTCCACCTCGGGCCGCGAGACGAGGTAGTCGATCGCCCGGATCGCGTTCCAGCACTCCACGCCCGCGGGGGTGTATCCCGCGGAGAGCCACCACCACCGCTTCGGCCGCACCGGGCCCGGGCAGGTGCCCTGGTGGACTCCCTGGATCTCGCCCAGCTCCAGGGTGTCGGGGATGAGGCACGCGTAGCCGTGGGTGGCGAACCAGATGCCGCGGTCCTGGCATTCGCTCTTGGCGCCGTCGCGCTTTTGCTTGCGATAGTGGCCGCAGAGGTACAGGATCGCCGGAAGGGGTCCTTTCGCGTCGCCGGGGAGGTAGAGGTTTGCGGTCACGTAGAGTCCGGGCCGGCTTTGGAAGTGAAGTTTCTCGATGATGCAGCCCGCCTCTTCGAGCCGGCCCGTCACCTTCGCCTCGAGCGGGGTCCGCTCCGGGAGCGGCCAGAGACCGAGCATCCGGAAGTAGGCTTCGCGGAGCATCGGACGCGCCTTATTGAAGTCCTCCGCGGTCTTGAGGTCGGGGAGGAACTCGCGTTCCAGGTCGGCGGCGCGGGAGGCGAGCACTTTCCGGACGGCCTGGTCCCCGGATTCCTGCGCGAGCGCCGGCGCCGGCAGAGTCGCCGCGAGCACGCCCGCGAAGGTCAGGAATCGACAGCGGCGGTCGGAACGATCCATCGCCATGACCCCCCTTGGGAATGACGCGACTTCCCTCACCTTGTGGCAGGCCCCGCTCGTTAGACTCGTAACAGGAGCAGGGGAGGCCATCCATGAATAGACGCGACTTCCTGGCATCCACGGCGGGCCTGGCGTTGGGCGGAACGGCGGATTTGCCGGTCGGCCGTCGGGCCGCCGGGGCGTCGCCCCTGCAGGACCCGGCCGCGCCCGACCCCAGGATCCAGCGGGTGCGGGAGGCGGCCCTCGATCTCCTGAAACCCACGAAGAAGGAGCTGGAGCGGGGACTGGAGCTCCACCGGGACACGATCGTGTTCGACGCGTACGGGTTCGCGCCGGGGGCGGCGCTCGACGGGGATGCTTTCCGGAAGGCCTTCGACGAAGGCGCCTCGGAAGCCGAGCTGAACGACCTCCACGAAGAAATGACGACGACCCGCTGCGTAACGGACCCCGCGGAGCGGGCGGAATTCAAGGCCGTCTGGGAGGCCTCGGGCGTCACGTGTATTTTCCAGAACGCGGGCGAGGAGGGGCAGGCTCCGCTGCGGCTCCTCAAGCGCCTGGCGCGGTTCACCTACGTGACCGACCACCTGCGGGATTTCGTCGTCAAGGCCGTCGACCCCGACGACGTGTCGGCCGCCAAGAAGCAAGGCAAGCGCGCTTTCTGCTTCACCGGGAATGGCGTCCCGCTGGCGCAGGAGTGGACGCTCGTGCGCGACGAGCTGCGCCACGTGCGGACCTTCTACCAGCTCGGGATCCGCATGATGCACCTCACCTACAACCGCCGGAACATGCTGGGCGACGGGTGCGCCGAGCCGGCCAACGGGGGCGTGAGCGAGTTCGGCCGCCAGGCGATCGCGGAGATGAACCGGGTGGGCATTCTCGTGGATGTGGCCCACTCCGGATGGAAGACCAGCCTGGAGACGGCCAAGGCGTCGAAGAAGCCCGTGGTGGCCAGCCACACCGCGTGCGCCGGGCTGCACCGGCACATCCGGGGGAAGCCGGACGAGGTCATCCGCGCCATTGCCGATTCGGGCGGCTACATCGGGATCTGCTGCATCCCGTCCTTCCTCGGCGGCAAGGGGGATATCGTCGCGCTCCTGGATCACATCGATTACGCGGTCAAGGCGTTCGGGGCGGACCACGTGGCGATCGGGACCGACGTCGGGCATACGTCACGCTACGCCGAGGCGGAGAGAAAGAAGCTCCCGAGCCGGCGCCGCTTGCCCTCACGTTTCGAATCCCACTGGCCGCCGGATGCGTTTGTCGAATACCCCCGGGCGGCCGAGAGCATGGCTTGGACCAATTGGCCGCTCTTCACGGTGGGGCTGGTCCAACGGGGTCACTCGGACGAGACCATTCGGAAGATTTTGAGCGGCAACGTCCTCCGCGTCCTGGCGGCGGTCCGTCCCGGATAGGCGCGGGAGAGCGGTGTTTAGTCCACTCAAGCGATGATCTTGTCGACCACCGTCCCGGCGACGTCGGTCAGCCGGAAATCGCGCCCTTGGAACCGGTAGGTCAGCTTCGTGTGGTCCAACCCCATGAGGTGGAGCAGGGTCGCGTGGAAGTCGTTCACGCTCACGCGGTCGACGACGGCCTTGTGGCCGAGCTCGTCGGTCTGGCCGTAATGGACGCCGCCCCTGACTCCCCCGCCCGCGAGCCACGCGGTGAAGGCGTGGGGGTTGTGATCGCGTCCGGTCTCCTTCCCGTCCTTTTTCCTCTGGACCACGGGGAGCCGGCCGAATTCGCCGGCGCAGACCACGAGCGTCGTCTCCAGAAGCCCACGCTGCTTGAGGTCCGTCAGGAGGCCGGCGATCGGGAGGTCCGTTTCGCCGGCGAACTGGCGGTGGTTGCCGGCGATGTCGGTGTGGCCGTCCCAGCTCCGTTCGTTCTCCGTGCCCCCGCTGTAGATCTGCACGAAGCGGACGCCCCGTTCGACCATGCGCCGGGCCATCAGGCATTGCCTGGCGAAGTGGGCCGAGCGCGGGTCGTCGAGGCCGTAAAGCCTGCGGATGGACGCGGGCTCGCGGCCGAGGTCCAGGGTTTCGGGGGCGGCGGTCTGCATGCGGTAGGCCAGCTCGAAGGTCTCGATTCGCGCGGCAAGCTCGGCCTCCCCGTCGCTCTCGGCGAGGTGGCGACGGTTGAGCTTCCCGAGAAGGTCGAGCTGGCGGCGCTGCCGGTCCGCGGTCATGGCGGCGTCGCGGTCCAGGTTCTCGATCGGGGCTCCCTGGGCGTTCAGCGCCGTGCCCTGGTAGATCCCCGGCAGGAACCCGGCGCCCCAGTTCTGGGCCTGGCCCTTGGGAAGGCCGCGCCCCAGCGTGTCGTACATCACCACGAATCCGGGGAGGTTCTGGTTCTCCGTGCCCAGCCCGTACGTGACCCACGCGCCCAGGCAGGGAAAGCCCATCCGGTTCATCCCGGTGTTGATCTGGAAGAGCGCGGGCGAATGATTGTTCGTCTCCGTGAAGCACGAGTGGAGGAACGCCATGTCGTCCACGTGACGCGCGAGGTGGGGGAAGATTTCCGACACCCACGAGCCC
>Ga0187892_10003945_pt1 | contig 26004 bp, 27 predicted proteins | sample MA1701073metaG_FD_139345 | JGI IMG/M metagenome (GOLD analysis project Ga0187892, IMG submission 139345) | Bio-ooze microbial communities from a basaltic lava cave in the Kipuka Kanohina Cave System on the Island of Hawaii, USA - MA170107-3 metaG ... | reverse complement strand
TCTTCCCGCCGCCGCCCAAACCGGCGACAAGGTGAAGTGCGAAGGCGGCAATTCCTGCCGCGGCAAGAGCGATTGCAAGGGTGCCAAGAGCTCATGCAAGGGCAAGAACGACTGCAAGGGCCAAGGCTTCACGACAACCGCCACCAAGGAGGCGTGCGACAAGGCCAAGGAAGACGCAGCGAAGAAGTAAAGTAGCAACAACGTTGCCGAACACGGGCCGCGTCGATCGATGCGGCCCGCTTTCATTGTTCATGACAAAACCGCTCGGATTCGGCCTTGGACTGCGCACCGCGCACTACGAAGCCATTCTGAAATCAAATTCGCGCGTCGACTGGTTCGAAGCGCTGTCCGAGAACTATCTGGTTCCTGGCGGCAAGCCGCTCTCCTACCTCGAGCGCGTGCGCGAACGGTATCCGGTGGTGCTGCACGGCGTTTCGCTGTCGATCGGCGGCGCCGATCCACTCGACCGCGACTATCTCGCACAACTCAAGGCACTGGCCCGCCGCGTCGAGCCCGAATGGATTTCCGACCACCTGTGCTGGACCGGCGTCGGCGGCCGCAATCTGCACGATCTGATGCCGCTTCCCTACACCGAAGAAGCGTTGCATCACGTCGCGCGGCGCGTGCGGCAGGTGCAGCAGACACTCGAGCGCCGCATCCTGCTGGAGAACGTGTCGAGCTACGTCAGCTACGTCGACTCGCGGATGACCGAGTGGGAATTCCTTGCGGCGCTTGTCGCTGAAGCCGACTGCGACATCCTGCTCGACGTCAACAACATCTATGTCAGCGCTTTCAACCACGAGTTCGATCCGATCGAATTCCTCGACGGCGTGCCGCGTTCGCGCGTGAAGCAGATTCATCTGGCCGGCCACGACAACTGCGGCGACGTCATCATCGATACCCACGACGCGACGATCATCGATCCGGTGTGGAAGCTCTACGGCGACGCGTTGTGCCGCTTCGGTCACGTGCCGACGATGATCGAGCGCGACGCCAGTATTCCGCCGCTGGCCACGCTAGTGCGCGAGCTCGACCGCGCCCGCGCGGTGGCTGCCGACGTGCTGGAAAGAAAGGCCGCGTGATGCCGCTCGCGCAGTTGCAACGCGAGTTTCACAGGCACGTTGTCCGCCCGGGGCGGAGCATGCCGAAGCGCGTCGTCTCGACGACCACTGCGAGTGCCGAGCGCCGCCTCGGCATCTATGTGCACGCGTACGGTGCGCGGCTGGTCGAGGCGCTCGCGAGCGACTTCGAAGCGTTGCAGAAATTGCTCGGCGGCGCGCAGTTCGATTCGATGATGCGCGATTTCATCGCTGCCCGCCCGTCGCGCCATGCGAACGTCCGCTGGTACGGCGCCGAGCTTGCCGCGTTCGCGCGGCGCTCGCAGCGCTGGAGCAGACGACCGGTGCTCGCCGAACTTGCCGACTTCGAGTGGGCGCTCGGGCTTGTGTTCGATGCCGCCGATGCTTGGGTCGTGACGATCGACGACGTCGCGCGCGTGCCGGCGCAGGCGTGGCCTCAACTGCGTTTCGAGCTGCATCCCTCGGTGCGACGCTTGCGGCTTTCAACCAATGCGCCTGCGTTGTGGCAAGCGGTGCGCAAAGGCAAGGCGCTGCCGCGGGTGGCACGCGCACGCGCGCCGGTTGACTGGCTGCTCTGGCGCAAGAAACTGACGCCGCTGTATCGCTCGATCACGGGCGATGAGGCTTGGGCGCTTGACACCATCGCGCGCGGTCGTGATTTCGCCGCGCTGTGCGCCGGCCTGCGCCGCTTTGTCGGCGAAGAAAACGCGGCACCGCGCGCGGCGCAGCTGCTGAAAACCTGGGTTGGCGACGCGCTGATTGCCACGACGCGGGTGACGCCGCACGCATAAGCCACGCCGCGCGAGCGACAATGCGCGGCTTGGCAGCGGTGGCGTACCGCGGCGCATTGCGAAACTCGTGGGCCGCAGACTATGCGGTGGGTCTTTCCGCCGATGTGTCGCTCGCCGATTCGCTATCAAACGCGGCGATTCTTGCTCGGGTTCGCGTAGACCCGGCCCGTAGCGAGACGCCAGCCGCGGCTCGTCCTCGCACGCGCTACGCGCTTCTGATGACGGAGCTGCCGTCGATCGATGCCGGTGAAATCACCGACGGCCCCATAGGCCGTGATCACACTGTAGATCGCGGCGCTGTCAGTAGAATCGCCGCCCGCGCAACTCTGGCGAACGAATGAAAGCGCCAGCATTCGTCTGTTGCGCGGCAGGATGCGCGCGCTGGCAAGGTTTGAGCTTCCGGAGCAAGAGTGAGAGTCTCGCGATTGGTCCTAAAGAACTGGCGCAACTTCCGGTCGGTAGGCGTTGCTTTGCAAGAGCGTGTGTTCGTCGTCGGTCCAAACGCCTCAGGCAAGTCGAATCTTCTTGACGTATTTCGATTTCTTCGTGATGTGGCGAAATCGGAAGGCGGGGGCCTGCAAAAGGCCGCGCGCGATCGCGGTGGAATCTCGAAGCTCCGTTGTTTGGCCGCCCGGCGCGATCCCGAAATTCGAATCGAAGTTGGACTTTCGGAGAATGGGAAGTCGGAGCCGACCTGGACGTATGCGATCGCCATTCGACAACAACCGCGAGGGGACCGGCTGCCCATTGTGAGTGAAGAGCGCGCGGTTCATCGCGGCGAGGTTGTACTCGAGCGACCGGACAAGGCGGACAAGAACGATCCGGCGCGTTTGACGCAGACATCTCTGGAGCAAATCAATGCAAACGCTTCGTTCCGCGAGATCGCCAAGTATTTTCAGGAAATTACCTATTTGCACCTGGTGCCGCAGCTTGTTCGCAACGCGGACGCAATTCAGGGGCGTCGCATTGAAGACGATCCGTTCGGGCAAGGATTCCTGGAAAGCGTTGCATCAACGCAAGACAAGACGCGCAGGTCGCGGCTCGCCCGAATTCAGGGCGCGTTGAAGGTTGCCGTACCTCAAATGAAGGAATTACGGTTTGCGCAGGATCAGGCAACTGGCAAGCCGCATCTTGAAGCGCTTTATTCCCACTGGAGACCGGGCGCGGGCTGGCAGCGGGAAGATCAGTTTTCCGACGGCACGCTCAGGCTTCTCGGCCTGATGTGGTCTCTGCTTGAAACTGATTCGCTTCTTCTGCTGGAAGAGCCCGAATTGAATTTGAATGCGGCAATCGTCCGGAGATTGCCGGCGCTGATTTCCCGAGTTCAACGTAGCCGCCAGCGACAAGTGATACTGAGCACGCACAGTGCCGACCTGCTTTCCGATCTTGGAATAGACGCATCGGAAGTCATTTATCTGAGTCCAGGACCCGAAGGATCGAGTGTGACGGTTGCCGATCAAGTGAAGCAGGTGCAACTTCTGCTCCAGGGAGGAATGTCAATCGGCGAGGCAGTTTTGCCGATGGCAGCGCCCAAGAAGGTCGAGCAGCTTGCGCTGTTCGGCGAATGAGCCCGATCGTATTGGCGGTTGAAGACGATCTGAGCGCGGCCGTCGGGAGCCGCATCCGGCAAGTCACCAGGCCTGACTACAGCGTTTCTGATTGCTATGTTTGCAGTGGATCTGGTTCGATGAAGCGTCGTCTTGCTGCGTTCAACAAACGCGGCGCAAGTGATCCCATATTTGTTGATTGCTGATCTCGACCAAGCGGAATGCCCTCCAATGCTGCTGTCTCAGTGGTTCCAGGGAATTGCTCGAAGACCGCATTTACTCTTTCGCGTTGCCGTAAGGGAAGTTGAGGCGTGGCTCATGGCCGACAGAACTGCGTTCTCCAGCTTTCTCGGAGTCGCGGTTAGCCGTGTGCCGGCGTATCCGGAGCAAACTGACGACGCCAAAGCCGAACTCATTCGTCTTGCCCGTACATCGCCGAGGCGAGACGTGAGACGAGCATTGAGTCCGATCGGCAATGCCCGTCAGGGACCGGAACACAACGACGCACTGATCGAATTCGTCAACTCGCGTTGGCAAGTGTCTCAAGCGGCGACCAACTGTCCGAGTCCGCAACGTGCCGTCGACGCGCTGGCAAGACTGCCTGTTTAGCGCGTTCGGGCTACCACGGTGGAGTTCGCTAGGAACGTGCGGCGCGAAGAGCTGGATTTCACGCGTTGACCCGTGCGACGCAGCGCGCATAAGCCAAGCCGCGCGAGCGACAATGCGCGGCGTGGACAGGTTATCTACGGCCGGCGTCGAGCGCGATCCGTTGCGTCTCTTTGCGCGGCCCACCGTGGTTGTGCAAAGGCGTGCCGATGGCGCGACGATCCTGCGTTCTCCGCTGCCGCCGGCAACGCGCGCGCGTTGCGCCGGCGTTTGGCTGCGGCACTGGGCGCAGCAAGCGCCGGGCCGCGCTTTCCTTCTTGAACGTGCCGCCGGCGGGCAATGGCAGCGGCTGAGCTACAGCGACGCGCTGCGCCAGTCGCAGGCGGTCGCAAGCTGGTTGCTAACGCGCAAGCTGTCGCCCGAGCGGCCGCTCGTCGTCTTGTCGGACAACAGCGTCGAGCATGCGTTGCTGATGCTGGCGGCGATGGACATCGGCGTGCCGATCGCGCCGGTGTCACCCGCCTATTCATTGCAATCGAAGGATCACGCGAAGCTCAAACGCATCATCGAATTGCTGCGCCCGGGCGTGATCTACGTCAGCGATCCGCAAGCTTTCCTCCCCGCGTTGCGCGCGCTGCACGGTTTACACGATGCGCTGTTGGTGGTCGGCGGCGAGGCTGCGCTGTCAGCCGATCTTGGCGCGAGCTTGCCGTTCAGCGAAACCATGGCCCATACGAACGAATCCGCGGTCAACAGCGCGTTCGACAACGTCGGTCCCGACACGATCGCCAAGTTCCTGTTCACGTCCGGATCGACCGGCGAGCCGAAGGCGGTCATCAACACCCAGAAGATGCTGTGCTCCAGCCAGGAGGCCAAGCGCCAGCTATGGCCGTTTCTTGCAACGACACCGCCGGTCATCGTTGACTGGCTGCCGTGGAATCACACGTTCGGCGCGAATCACGATTTCAATCTGGTCTTGCGCAACGGCGGCACCCTGTACATCGACGCCGGCAAACCGCTGCCGCCGCTGTTCGACAAGACGCTCGCAAATCTGCGCGAGATCCAGCCGTCGATCTACTTCAATGTCCCGCGTGGATTTCAACAACTCGTGGCAGCGCTTGCCGCTGATGCAGCGTTGCGCCAGAACTTCTTTTCGCGGCTGCAAGTGATTTTCTACGCGGCCGCGGCTTTGCCGCAAAATGTATGGGACGAACTCGCCAGCCTCTCGCGGCAGACGCTCGGCGTGCAGGTACCGATGGTGTCGGCGTGGGGAACGACCGAGACCTCGCCGCTCGCGACGGACTGCCACTTCCAGGCGGATCGATCCGGCGTCATCGGATTGCCGATTCCAGACGTGTCGCTCAAGCTTGTGCCGAGCGGAGACAAGCAGGAGATTCGCGTCAAGGGTCCGAACATCACGCCGGGCTACTGGAAGCGCGCTGATCTGACCGCGCAGGCGTTCGACGACGAGGGTTACTACATCACCGGTGACGCGGTGTGTTTTGCCGATGCGGCGCGTCCGGAAAGCGGCCTCGTGTTCGACGGCCGCATCGCGGAGGACTTCAAGCTTTCCAGCGGCACATGGGTCAGCGTCGGCCTGTTGCGCGTCAAGGCGCTGGAGGCGCTCGCGCCGGTTGCGCAGGACATCGTGATCGCTGGACACGATCGCGACGACATCGGCTTTCTGATCTTTCCCAACGTGATTGCGTGCCGCGTGCTATGTGGCGATCTGGCCGTCGATGCGCCGCTGTCCGACGTTTTGTCGCATGCAGCGATCCTTGCGCGCGTGCGCGAAGGGCTGGCGCGACTCAGAGAAAGCGGCAGCGGCTCGTCGACGTTCGCCCGCCGCGCCATCCTGCTGGCCGAGCCGCCGTCAATCGATGCCGGCGAGATCACCGACAAGGGCTATATCAACCAGCGCGCTGTGCTGGCTGCGCGCGCCCTGCTGGTGGCGCGGATATACGAGTCGCCGCTGGCGGAGGGTGTGATCGCTCTTTAGTAGGGAGGCTCCGAAAAACTACTGCGCGGCCCGATCTTGGCCTTGCAGACCGCGGCGTCGCGGGACGCGACGCCCTTCGCCCTGTCCAAAGCCGCGCAGTCGGCCTTGGAGCCGCAGGGCTCAGCCTGCGCTGCTCGCTGTACTTACTCGTACAGGTCCGCTGCTCGGCGCAACCTCGGGCCGCTCGCTACGTTTTTCGGAGCCTCTTTAGCGCAGATCCGCCGCTTTTCAGCGCCGGCGGTTGCGGCTATGGTCGCGTATCGCGTTTTGACGGGCGATTCTGCTCGGTTGCACCGGAAGCACGATGACCGCGCCATCCGACGATTCGACGATATCGACTACCCGCCACGGCGGACTGCCGCGCGGCTACGCATTGCGTGAATTCAGGATCGAACGCGTGCTCGGCGAGGGCGGGTTCGGTGTCGTTTATGAGGCCACCGATACGCGGCTCGAGCGCCGCATCGCGATCAAGGAGTACATGCCGGCGGCACTGGCGATGCGCGATATCGATTTCTCGGTGCACCCGCGCTCGTCGGCCGACCTGCAGGAAGCGTTCGCCGCCGGACTGCGCAGCTTTATCAACGAAGCCAAGCTGCTCGCCCGGTTCGAGCATCCGGCGCTGATCAAGGTCTATCAGTTCTGGCAGGAAAAGGGCACCGCCTACATGGTGATGCCGTTTTACTCGGCGCCCACCTTCAAGCAGTGGATTCGCCAGCGCCGTCCGTTGCCCGAGCCGTGGCTCATCGCCTTCTTGGACGGCGTGATGGATGCGATCGAGGCGCTGCATCGCGAGAACTGCCTGCATCGCGACGTGGCGCCCGACAACGTGCTGGTGATCAACGATGCCGCGCCGCTGCTGCTGGACTTCGGTGCCGCCCGCCGCGTGATCGGCGATCTGACGCATGCGCTGACGGCGATCCTGAAGCCGGGGTTCGCGCCGATCGAGCAGTACGCCGAAAGCGCGGCGCTCCGGCAGGGGCCGTGGACCGATGTGTACGGGCTGGCGGCGATCGGTTACTTCGCGATCGCGGGCAAGGCGCCGCCGGCCGCGGTGAGCCGGATGGTCAGTGATGAGATGGCGCCGCTGCGCATGGTCGCGGCGGGACGGTATTCGGACCGGCTGCTCGCGGCACTCGATGCCGGCCTTGCGGTCAAGCCCGAGCAGCGGCCGCAGTCGATCGCGGCGCTGCGCGCGCTGATTTCCGGCGAGGCGGTAAGCGATGACGAGCGCACGCTGCCTGCGACGTCCGGCACGCCGCTGCCGGCGCCCGCCGCGCTGCATTCGACGTTCAAGCCGCCGGCGGATGCTGCGGAAGACGATAGAACGCGCCGGTGGACCACGGCGCCCGCGGCGCGCAGCAGCGCGCCGACGGCGCCGCTGAGCGCGGACCCCACGCGAAAGATGACCCGATCGGCGGGCGTCACCGCGCCGGCGCCCAAGCGGCCGGTCGAGGCGCCGCATTCCGACAGCGCGTCGAGGTACGGGGCTCTGGCATGGGCGGGCGTTTACGCGGCGCTCGGCGCGGCGATCGTGCTTGGGATTTCAACCTGGCTCGATCGCGGGTCGCCGCCGTCGCCCGCACCCGCCGCGTCGCCCGCACCGGCGCCTGTCACCGACGTGCCGGTTCAGGTCATCGCGCCGCCCGCTTTGCCGCCCACTGCGCCGCCCGTCATCGAAGAGTCGGCACAAGTCGCCGCGCCGCGCCGCGTGACGCCGGTCGAGGTGCCAGCCATGCCGCCGGCGGCGGCGCCGGTCGAGCAGCAGCGTCTCGATCCGTCGGTCGTCGCGGCGAAAAAGCCCGCGCCCACGGCGACGGCTGCGCCTGCCGATAAACCCAAAACGCCGGTGCGCCCGGCCGAGCCGGCCGGGAAGGCGCCACCAGCGCAGCTGGCCGAGACTCAGAAGCCGGCGCCGGAGCCGAAGGCGGCTCCCGCTCCGCCGGCGCCGCGGCCCGCGCCGCAGCTTCGTGCGCCCGAGGGTCCGCGGCCGCTCGAGGTTACGGACGACGGTATTACCCCGCTACACGTCGCGAGTACGGTGAAGCCCGGCGACAAGGAGCCTCTGTTTTCCGGCTTCACCTGCTGCAACCTGCACTATTCCGGGGACTGGATCAGCGACCTCAACTACTCATCATCCGAGCGCGTTGCAGCCGGTACGCCGATCAAGATCACGGGCTACGGCCGCTGGCGCATCCACGTCGAACTCGGTGGCAAGAAGATGCGTATCGGGCTCGACTATGGCCGCCGCCAGGAAACGCTGGCGCAGTACGCGCGCAAACTCACCGTCGATCAAGACCTGCGTTTTCGCATGGGATCGTTGCCGCCGCTCGTGCAGGACGCGATCGCCGCCGGCCGGCTGTTGCCCGGGATGAGCAGGGAGCAGGTGGTGATGGCGGTCGGTTTTCCACCGCGCCACGAGACCCCGAGCGTCAACGATGCAAAGTGGAAGCTCTGGCACAGCTCGCGGGTTCCCTACTACGTGACATTCGACGAGCGTGGGCGCGTCAAGGAGATCGAAATCGATCCGGCGCTGCGGGCGAACGTCGTGTACGAGGGCAAGTGACCCCATCGGGACCATCATGAAAGGGCCAGCATTCGCCTATTGCGCGGCACGTTCAACCTCCGCGCGCGTGACCGCGCAGCGGTTCACGCCGGAGCGTGTGTTGCGCGCGCTGGGGAAGGTTTGAAGCGAACGTTGTTGCGCCGTTTCGCGCGGCGCGAGGCTCTGGCGTTTACGCCCGCTGAGTTCGCGTTACTGCAACGGCTATCGACGCCGCAGAAAATCCAGACGTTCCTGAACGCGATGCCGATCAACCACGAACTCGGCGGCGAGACGGTCCATTCGGTGCGCTCCGTGATCCGGCACCGCCGCGCGCACTGTATCGAGGGCGCGATGTTTGCGGCCTGCGCGTTGTGGGTCCATGGCGAGCCGCCGCTCGTCATGCATCTGGATTGCACCTTGAGCGACTACCCGCACGTGGTGGCACTCTTTCGCCGCCGCGATCACTGGGGCGCGATCTCCAAGACCAACGGCGCGCCGCTGCGCTATCGCGATCCGATCTACCGCAGCCTGCGCGAACTCGCTCTGTCGTACTTCCACGAGTACAGCGACAAGCGCGGTGACAAGACCTTACGCAGCTACTCGGGCGCATTCGACATGCGGCACATCGATCCCGGGCTCTGGGTGAGCAACGGCGATGATTGCGACGTGGCGCACGACCGGCTGGCCGGGCTGCGTCACTACAGATTGATCTCAGTGCGGCAGGCGCGGCTGCTGGCCCGTCGCGATCCCTTCGAACGCAAGGCGTCGAAGCTGGTCGAGTATCCGCGGCCGGGTCCGGCGCGTTGAACTCGACGCGAGTACCGATCAGTAGCTCGTTCGACTGGCGAAGGGGCCGATGTGTCGTTCCCGCGAAAGCGCACTGCTGTCCGGAACGTTGCGTGTCGCGGCGAACTCGCGGTGTCGTCGCCCCGGCGTAGGCCGGGACCCAATCTCGCGTCGCTGCAAATTGGGTCCCGGCCTGCGCCGGGACGACACCGACAAAGATCGTGCGTCGATTTTGAGTCGGCCGCACACGGCGCGCGGAGTTCACCAATGCCAAACAACGAGTTGCAAGTGTGTCCCGCAACGTTCCGGACAGCAGTGCGCGAAAGCGGGAACCCAGTTTCTTCAGCAGATCGCCACCACGTCCGCCGGCCTTTCGACCGGCAATCCCGCCTCGAACCAGTCCTGTTTGCCACCTGCGTATACCGACACGTTCGAGTGACGGAGTGCCGTCAGAGCGCGCGCAGCGATATGCGAGTTCTGGCAGGTATCGCTCGCGCAATAGACGACGATTTCGATTGTCTTGTCCGGCACAAGCTGCGGTGCCAGCGATCTCACCTGGTCGTGCGGCATATGCAGCGCGCCCGGCAAGTGCCAGTCGCGGTAGAACTTCTCCGGCAGCGCTTCCAGCATGACAAGCGCGAAATTGGCGCGCAGTCGCGCCTCGAGTTCGGCGCGCGTGATGATCTTCGGCATGGCAATCTCCGTGCGTTGACGCTACCTTGTCGGCAAACAGGTCGATGGCCTTACATGTACGAAGATGGATCGCGCAGACGAGCTTGAACGGATCAGCGCCGCGACGCTGGCGCACTACAACCGAAACGCGGAGGATTTTCGCGAAGGCACGCGCGATCACGATGTCAGCCAGAACATCGCCGCGCTGTTGCGGCACATCGAAGGCGCGCCGCCTTTCACGATTCTCGATTTCGGTTGTGGACCTGGGCGCGATCTGAAGGCGTTCATCGCGCTCGGCCACGTTGCAATCGGACTCGAAGGAGCGGAGCGACTCGCCGCGATGGCGCGCGCCGATACCGGGTGCGCAGTGTGGCAGCAGGACTTTCTACAACTGGATTTGCCCGCTGCGTACTTCGACGGCGTGTTCGCGAATGCGGCGTTGTTTCACGTGCCGGGTAGCGAGCTGCCGCGGGTCTTGCGCGAGTTGCACGCGACTCTGAAGCCGCGCGGCGTGCTGTTCAGTTCAAACCCGCGCGGGCGGAATGAGGAGGGCTGGAGCGGCGGTCGCTACGGTGTCTATCACGACCTCGAAGCGTGGCGTCGTGCGATGTCGGAGGCAGGTTTTGTCGAGATCGAGCACTACTACCGGCCACCCGGATTGCCGCGCGCACAGCAGCCGTGGCTGGCGAGCGTGTGGCGCAGATAGAATTCCGCGCATGGGCAAGCCCTTGCAAGCGCCGATTCATCTGTTCGACTACCTCGCGCTGGACAACGCGAGTCAATTTCGGCATGAGTACGTGGCTGGGCGCATCTATGCAATGACCGGTGGCACGATGCGGCACAACCGCATCAGCATCAATGTGCTCCGCATGCTCGCGGCGCGCCTTGACGGCACACCCTGCCAGGTTTTCATGAACGACATGAAGCTGCACGTGCAGGCCGCCGACAGCGTGTACTACCCCGACGTGTTCGTGTTGTGCGGATCACCGGTGGCGGCCGGTGACAAGGTGGCGCACGACGCCACGTTGATCGTCGAAGTGCTCAGCGAATCCACCGCCGGGATCGACCGGCGAGAAAAGCTTGTCGCGTACCAGAAGTTGCCCGGCCTGCGCGCCTACTGGATCGTCAGTCAGGACGAACAGCGCGTCGAGGTGCACGAGCGCGACGCAGCCGGACGCTGGCAGGCGGTGGCCTATACCGCCGGTGATGCAATGCCGTCCGGCTGGTTCGGCGGTGATGCGATCACGCTGAAGACGCTGTACGCGGGCACCGATCTCGCATGACGCGGCCACGCGGCCGCGGGGGGTTCATGTCTACAGCGCAATCCTGTACGCCTCCTTCTCGCTCAGCTTTGCCCCTTCGCTCAACAGCTGAGCGACTTCAGTTTCGCTGAACTTCTCCCCGAGCAGCGCGAAAAGCCGTTCGCGCAGTCGCTCTTCGTTCGGTCCGCGCCGCAGGGAGCCCGCCTCATACACCGCATTTACGAATCCTTCGAGTCGGGCAGCGTCTTCGTACCGGCCGAGAAGCGCCAGCCGAAGCGACAAGGCGCCATAGACCTCCCACCCTCTGTCGGCTTCACGCAAATAGACGAGAGCCTGGCGCGCGATCGGCAAAGCCTCAGCCAGCGCCCGCTGTTCGATCAACACTCCGGTCAGATTTGCCAGCACGATAGCCGCGGCGGTACGCCTGGCAAATCTCGACCGGCGCGTTCGGTCGACAGCCTCACGAAATACCGTCGCCGCGCCATCGAGATCACCCAGCGCCCACGTCGCGTCGCCCAGTGCGTTCAAGGAGCGCAATGCCATATCTTCTGCGCCACTCCTCTCAAGCGACGCAATCGCTGACTTGAAGAGTGACCTTGCGTTGTCCGGGTGTCCCATCAACTGCTGGCGAGCCCCCGCAACCATGTCATGGAGACCTTGCAATCTGGCGAGGGGAGTTCGTTTCAACAGGGATTGCGCCTCGCACAGCATCTGTTCGGCGGTTTCGAATCGGCCATTAATGTTCAGGTGATGGGCGTATTGGAGCAACGCAAAGCACAGGAACTGCTCGCTGCCACCGCCGCGACATAGCCGAACCGCGCGCTCCAGCGACGCCAACCGGCTGCCGACGTCGGAAAACGGCGCGAGCACCGCTGAAGCGAGCCAGAGCCGCGCCTCAAGGGGCTTCGGAGTCGATGGGGTCAAGCGGGCGACGGCTGATTGAACGTACCGGCGGCCCTCAGAGAGGAAGTGATAGTCGCGTGGCTCCCAGACCAGCCACGAGGCACCGGCGAGCGCGACGCCGGTTATCACATCACTTTCTGAGTCAAGAGCCCACTTCAACGCGGCGCGCAGGTTGTCCAGTTCGGGGTCGAACTGTGCATGCCATTGCGCGTCCGGTATCGTCCACCGCACGTCATGGGCGTGATCAAAAAAACCGCGAAAGTAAGCCGCGTGCAGCCGTTGCAGATCGCCGGTTTCGCCCGCCTGCACAAGTTTGTCCAACGCGTACGCGCGGCCGGTTTCGAGCAGGTGATAACGCGGCGGGTCATTGCAGTCGACAAGGACCAGGGACTTGTCGACAAGACCTCCCAGCGCATCGACCACGTCCCACTCGCTCCATGGTTCCGACGGAATCACGGCGCGAACCGCCTCCAACGTGAATCCGCCGGCGAAAACGCCAAGTCGCCGAAGGACAATCTTCTCAAGCTCGCCGAGCAGACCGTAGCTCCAATCGAACGTGGCCTGCATCGTCTGTTGGCGCGCCGGCGCATTGCGGCTTCCAACGGTCAGTAGGCGGAAGCGCTCGGCGAGACCAGCCTGCACACCATTTAATCCGAGCAATGGGAGTCGCGCCGCAGCCAGTTCGATTGCCAATGGCATTCCGTCCAGCTTTGCGCAAACGTCGATCACGACGGCGACGTTCTTGTCGTTCATCTCAAAGCGACGATCTGTCGCACGCGCACGCGCGACGAACAGAGCAATGGCGCCGTGGGCGTGCGCTTCGCGCGCCGCGGTCTTCACCGCCGGAACTGCGAGGGGCCCGAGTCGGTAAATCTGTTCGTCGTCGACCCTGAGCGCAGATCGGCTGGTTGCGAGCAACCGCAGGTTCTCCGTTCCACGAATCAACCCGCGGGCGATCGTGGCCATCGTGTCGATCATGTGCTCGCAGTTGTCCAGCACGATCAATGCGGACCGCGTCTTCAATACGGTGACCAGCGCGTCTAGCGGATCTCCTTTCTCATCGAGAGGTAAACCCAACGCGGCGGCAATCGTGCCGGGGATCAGCGTCGGATCCGACAGCGGCGCCAGATCGACCCAACCGACAGCGCGCGTAAGTTGGCGGCGGCACGCGTCGGCTACCGCAGCGGCCAGCCTCGTCTTGCCGATGCCTCCTGGGCCGACGATCGTGATGAGCGGGTGAAGCGACAGCATGCTTTGCAAGGCGACGAGATCGTCTTCTCGACCGAACAGTGATGTCCGGACGACAGGTTCGGAAGCCGGCTCTGCGCTTTCACCTGCAGGGGTCGGCTTCGGGATCGGATCGCCGCCGCCGGTCTCGACAGCGAGCGTGAAGCGATATCCGCGCCCGGGAGTCGTTGCGATCGCCTGCGGCCCGAGCAGCTTTCTCAGCGCGCTGATCTGCACCTGCAGATTGTTTTCTTCGACAACCACGTCGGGCCAGACGAGATCGAGCAACTCGGACTTCGACACGAGTTTGCCGGCGCGCTGAGCGAGCGCTACGAGCAAGTCAAACGCGCGCGGCCCGACAATTGCCGGCTTGCCGCTGATCAACAGTCGTTGTTCGCCCGGCAGCAGCACGTTTTCGCCGAAGCGGTATTCGTACGGGTTTGCGCTCTGGTTCATGGTCAAGCCGGCGAGGATCGCGCCGCAGCCCTGCGCGGCGCGCTCGCATTCTCCACGTTTAAGAACGTTTCAGGACGGCTCAAGGACGCCACGGACATCGGCGTCAGACACTGCGATCGCCTCACTTGAACTACCCGAGGCGATCACTGCAAACACCTTGAAAGGAGCTCCCATGAAGACCATCAACCGCAGTTTGTTGATTCCCGCGCTGTTTGGGGCGGCGATGACCACTGCTGCCGCCGCACGCGCCGAGTACAAGTGCGACAAGCCCGCCACGCGAATCGACCGCCAAGCCTGTGAAGCGGCGAAACAGGGCCCGGAGGCGCTGAGTCGGTTCATCCACCGCATGCGGGTGGTCGAAAATCTTTACTTCCTCGACTACGTGAACGAGGCACAGGCGCTGGCGTGGCGTGAGAAGGCGGAACCCGCGCAAACGGCCGCGCGCAAGGCGCGCTGATCACCGCGTCATCTCTGAATAGAACCATATTTCTAGAAGGAACGACCATGAATCGCAATCTGTTGATCGCCGCGCTGATTCGCAGCGTCGAGCGCATACGCCAACGACATCGATCCGTTTGGCTTTGATGAGCAAGCCTCCGCCAGTACCAGGACCCGTGCCGAAGTTCTGGCGGAGTTGCAAGACGCGATCAATCGAGGCAAGGTCCGTTGCGGCGAAGTCGGCGACTCGGAACCGGTGTTGTCGGGCGCGGCGCCGAAAACGCGCGCTCAGGTCAACGCCGAGCTCGCGTCAGCTCGTGCGCGCGGCGAGCTGAGCCACGGCGAAATCGGCATTCCGATGAGTGCCGTTGAAGATGCGCCGAGCGAGGCAAGAGTTTCTCTTGCCGAGTGATACGCGGATCGAGTGAGGACCGGTCGTCGATTCGATCGGCCCCCCACAGACAGAGACACGTGCGCTCAGTCGTCGGGGACTTCCAGTTCGTTCAGTGCCAGCGCGACGGCTTCCGCTTCACTCATCTCTGCGCCCTCTTGCATCAGGCGCGTCAGCACACTCGGCGCAAACGCGTGGCGCAGCCGCTTGGCGACTTCTTCTTGACGGTACTGCCTGCCCATCAGTCGCTGATAGCCGACTCTTTCGGAGATAGCTTGCGCTGAACCAAACAGTCGCGCCGCAGTCTCCTCGCGCCCGCGAACGAGCGCGATCAGTGCGATCAAGTTCAGTACGTACCACATCGCCGCCCCATGCTTGAGCAGAGGAAGTGCTTCCCTCAAGGCCACAATGGCTTCGTCGAGCGCGCCGCGCAGGGCCAGCGCCATCGAGATGTCCAGAATCAGATACCAAAGGTGAGCCGAGAAGCCGCGGCGTCGAAACCGTGCGGCCAACTCGCGTCCATCGCGAATAACAGCGTCGAGGCGGCCGAGCATCAGGTCCGCGCTGACAAGGTGTCGCAGGCCAAGCAATTCGTCGAGTTCGTCCTCCGCCAGGCGCGCGAGGCGGCACCGCTCGCGTTGTGACGCTTGGTACTCGTCAACCGACCCGGTGAACGAAAGCACCATACAGAGTGCAACGACCCGCTGAAGTCGAAGTCGCGGCGTCCATGCGGCGTCTTCAAGGGATTCCGCTTCCGCGAGTATGCGTCGCGCCTGACAGGCATCTCCGATCGCGCCGAGGAACGGGGCGCGTCGCGTCAGGGCCAAGTACAAGCCGACGCGATCCTTCAGGCCGCGATAGAGCACGATCGCGCGCTCCAGCGCGAGCGAGGCACGGTCGACTGGGAGCACCATATATCCTACGAGCGCCAACTCGGTCAGCACACGCGCTTCGAATGCTGGCGGAGTCGGGGAGCGGAGATGTGAAATCGCCCGGTCGCAAACGGCGATTCCTTCTGCTTGCAGGCCGCAGTCCCACAGCAGCCATGCCGAGGCGCCCGCCAGCGCAACGCCGAGGTCCGGGGCGAGGCGACTGCTCCAATCCAGTGCTGCGCGCAGGTTGTCGAGCTCGGGCCGATAGCGCGCGAAGAGTTCCGCCGATCGTGCGTGCCACCGTTCCGCCCAGGATGTCTCGAACATTGCAGTGAATACCTTCGCATGCCGATGCGCGATCGTCTCCGTTTCTCCCGCCTCGGCGAGCCGCTCGTGTGCGTACGCCCGCCCGGTCTCCAGCAATCGGTAGCGCGGCGGGTCACCTTCATCGATAGTCACAAGCGATTTGTCGACCAGCGCACCCAGGTGATCGAGCACCTGCCACGCATCCATCGCGTCATCGCTCGCGACCTGCTGCGCCGCTTCGAGCGTGAAGCCCCCGACGAATACGGCGAGTCTGCGAAACACCGTGCGTTCCGCATCGGACAGCAGCGCGTGGCTCCATTCGAGCGCGGCGCGCAGCGTCTGATGCCGCGGCAGTGCGGTCCTTGCTCCGGTGGTCAAGACGTTGAAGCGCTCGTCCAGCCGCGCGCGCAGACCCTCCACACCGAGCAGCGGCACCCGTGCGGCGGCAAGCTCCAGCGCCAGCGCGATGCCGTCGAGCCGGCGGCAGATGTCGAGCACCGACTCGACGTTGCTCGCGTTCACCCGGAAGCGCGGGTCGGCTGCCTGCGCGCGCGCAGTGAAGAGCGCCACAGCACCATAGTCAGCCGCTGCCTGAGGACTGGATGTCGTGTTCGGCAACGGGACCGCCAGGGTGCCGAGTCGATACACATGTTCATTGGGAACCCTGAGCGGTTCCTGACTCGTTGTCAGGACGGTCGTGGTCGGTGCATCGCGCCGGATCGCGGCGGCAAGGCTACTCACCGCGCCGAGCAGATGTTCGCAGTTGTCGAACAACAGCAGCAGGTGCTTCCCGCGCAGCACGTCGATCGCCGCCTCGATCGCATGCGCTGGATCGCTCACCGGCATGTTGAACGTTTGCGCGACCGTGGCGGCGACGCGCGCCGGATCGCTGATGGAAGCAAGTTCGATCAGCCAGACGCCGTCCTCAAAGCGGCTGCGCACCTGATGCGCGACGGCCTGACCCACGCGCGTCTTGCCAATGCCGCCGGCACCCACGATCGAAACCAGGCGGTGCTGCGCCAGGAGTTGCACGACCTCGGCGACCTCGGCGTCGCGACCGTACAGCGGTGGCAGTTCGCCCGGCAGGTTGCTTGTCGGTGGAGCTTGCTCTGTTGGCGCGGACGGTACTGAAGGCGCTGCCGCCGTCGGTGGAGCCGGTTGCGTGCCGTCCGGCGCAAGTGTGAAGCGGTACCCGCGTCCAGGAACCGTCGCAATCGCCTGCCGACCGAGCAGCTTTCGGAGCGTGCTGATCTGCACCTGCAGATTGTTTTCTTCGACGACCACACCCGGCCAGGCGAGATCGAGCAGTTCGTTCTTGGTCACCAGCCGCTCGCGCCGTTCGATCAGCGCCAGCAGCACATCGAAGGCGCGCGCGCCGATGGCGGCTGGCCGGCCCTCGACCAGCAACTGCCTCTCGGCAGGCCGCAGCTCGATGCGGTCGAAACGATGGCACTCAGACACTTGCGCTCCAAGGGCGAAATATCAGCTCTTCAGATTCGCCGCGAACGGGTTCGCCCGCGCAATTTACCCGCTGAGGAAGGACGCGACCTGCGGCAAGAGGCTTGCCTTTCCATCAACACATCATTATCGTTGTGTCGTGATTCCGGAATTCGATCTTGCTACCGGCAACCTGGCGCCGGGCGAGCACGTAGCAAGCTGGCAGGAAATCGTTCAGCGATTCGGTACGACCGAGCGGCGCCGACAACTGCTCAGCGGACTCAAGGCGGCGTTGCACTCGCTGCGGTTAGCCGGTTGCAAGAGGGTATATCTGAATGGCAGCTTTGTGACAGCCAAGGAACGTCCTGAAGATTTCGACGGCTGCTGGGAAAGCGAAGGGGTTGACTTCGATCGGCTGGACGAAGTGCTGTTGACGTTCGACCGCGGTCGCGCGACGCAGAAGGCAAAGTACGGAGGCGAGTTGTTTCTCGCCGACCAGCGGGCCGATGCGATCGGAACACTCTTTCGCGAATTCTTCCAGCGCGATCGGGATGGCAATCCGAAGGGGATCATCGTCATCGAACTGAAGGACATCGAATGATTACCAACGAGCGGCAGTATGCGATCACCAAAGCACAGGTCGAGCGCTTCAAGGAGGCGCTGGCGCAGTCCGGCTCGCAGCAAAAGAATCTGCACCCGAAAGCGCAGAAGGCAATGCGCGCCGGGATCGAAAGTCAACTGCAAGACCTGCAAGCCGAGGTCGCCGACTATGAAAAGCTGCGAGGCGGCAAGGTCGTGTCGATCACGGCGAACTCGATCCTCGACATTGCGCAGGCCCTCATCAAGGCGCGGATCGCGCGCAACTTGACGCAGAAGGAACTTGCCGAGCGCCTGAATCTGCCGGAACAGCAGATCCAGCGCTACGAGGCGACGCTGTACAAGGGCGTTTCGGTGGAGCGCCTGCAGGAAATCGCTGACGCGCTGAAGCTGCGTGTGCGCGAAGTCATCACGCTCGATCCGATGTAGCTGTCGCGATCGAGCGCGCGCCTCTTCAACCTTGGTCCTTGGCTTTCGAGTCCTTCTTCTCGGCCTGCGACGCTTCTATATCCAGTGCGTCTTTGACCGCCGCCGCGATCGTTGCCGCAATCTCGCCTTGCACGTTCACGCCGTCGTTCAGGTTCAGGTCGTAGATCTGTGACCACAGTGGCGCTCCATCTTCACGCCTGATCAGCTGCGCGTTGACGCGCAGCGTCTTGCCTGACGTTCCAACGTTTCTCCCCGGAAGTCTTGCCGGTCCGAGCTGACCTGTATTCGAGCGGGCGCCCCTCAGTGCGGGCGCTCTCACCCGCACTTTCGGATTGCGCGCCAACTGCGCAGCGAGTTCTTCGGTCGTGAGCCGATCCGGCACGGCTTCCACGCGTTCGCCGTCCAGATATCGCTGGAGGTCATCGGCCAGCGCGGCCACGCCGTGATAACGATCCGCAGGACGCCACGCGAGCGCCTTGAGCGCGATCGCGTCCAGGTCCCCGCGCAGGCGCCCCGCCAGCCTTGCCTGCGTTGTGGCCCGCGCGATGCCTGCTCCCGGCGCCACCCGATCGCTGGGCTTTTCCACGCGCGCGCTCGCGATGGCCTGCTCCAACTGCGCCGCAGCGGCAACCGAATTGAGGCGATAGGGACGGTCGCCTGCCAGCAGTTCGTAGAGCACCGCTCCCAGCGAATACACGTCGCTCGCCGCATCAACCCCTTCGCCGCGCAGCAGCTCGGGGCTGGCGTAGTCGGGCGTAAGCGCGCGGGCGTAGAAGTGGATTGCCGTTCGATCGGCTTCCTCTTCGGCCAGCAGCTTGGCGACGCCGAAGTCGAGCAGCCGGACCTGGCCCGATTCGGCCACCAGGATGTTCGACGGCTTCAAATCGCGGTGGATGACCTGCCTTGTGTGCGCGTACTGCACCGCTTCGATCACTTGCAGGAAAAGCTTCAGGCGCTCGCGCAGGCCCACGCGATACGCATCGCACCAGGCGATCAAGGGCTGACCCTGCACGTACTCCATCACGAGGTACGGCAGCCCCTCCGGACTTACGCCGGCGTCATACAGGCGCGCGATGTTGGGGTGCTCAAGGCTCGCCAGGATGTCGCGCTCTCGCGCAAAGCGCCGTTCCAGGTCCTTGTGCAATCGCGCAAGCTTCGGCAGTTTCAACGCTACGTCGCGCGTGTAGGCGCCGTCGGCGCGCCGCGCAAGCCACACTTCAGCCATACCGCCGGCGCCGAGTTCACGCACGAGTTGGTACGGGCCGATGTGTTCACCCGCTGCAAGCGTCGCGCCCTCGGACCCCCGGTGCTCACGCAGCCGCGGCGGCTGGTCAAGCAGCAGGCCGGAGGTCGACTCTGCGCGCGCCAGCATCTCGCTCAGCACAGGCGCCAATTTGCCGTGCTCGGCGGGTAGGGCCTCGAGCCAGCCCGCGCGATCGGCCGCATCCAGCGCCAGGGCCTCGTCCAGCAGGCGACTCACCGTAGCGAGTTCCAACGCCGTCAATGCCATGGATCCGCCTTTCGCCGGAGCGCACTTCGCGCCTTGGATGCGACTTCGATCTCTGAATCGAACATCCGCTACCTCAGCGCAACCTCCAGCAGCAGCCGCGCCTTCTCCCAGTCCCGCCGCACCGTCCGACCCGCGATCTCCAGCGCCTCGGCGATCTCTTCCTCCGTGTAGCCGCCGAAGTAGCGCATCTCAACGACTTGCGCCAGTCGCGGCTCGGCAGCGTCCAGCGCTGTCAAGGCTTCGTGCACTCGAAGGATGGCTTCTTCGTCGCCGGCGATCCGGTCCGCTGCTTGATTCGTCAACGTCAGATGCACGACATCACCGCCGCGGCGTTGCGCCAACCTCTCGCGCGCACTGTCCACGATCACCGAGCGCATGACGCGCGATGCGTAGGCGAAGAACGCACGCCGATCCTCGGCGCGCAACTGGCCGCTGTTGATGAAGCGCAGATAGGAGTCATGGACGAGCGATGTGGTGTCGAGCACCGTGTTGCGGCCACCGTCGCGTAGCCGCGCCTGCGCCAGGCGCTTGAGGTTGTCGTAGGCGACCGCGAACAGCTCGTCGCGCGCTGCCCGTTCCCCCTCCCGGGCACGCTGCAGCAGCACCGTGATCGTCGCCATCCCTTCCTCCGTCGACGACGCGAGACGAGCATTGAAACGCCAATTCACGTTGCAAGCAACGAGCCGTCCTGTCGCAAAGACGTAGTTGGCGGCGAAAAGCGGACACGGCAGATCGGGCATCGGCGCAACGCCGCCCATGTCCAGCTTTGCCCGCATTCCTCGTCCTTCAGTCGCCAGCCGGATTTCAGAACGTTTCAGGCGGGCTAAAGGACTGAAAGCGGTCGCGCCGCGCACAGTGCGGACATCGCAAAGAAACACCGATCGATCATTGAAACCAACTGAGGAATCGCCATGAATCGCACCGCCTTACGTATCGCCGCCGCCGTTCTCTCGGCCGGCATCACCGTCGGTGGACTGAAGTGGATCGCGGTGCTCGCAACCGTTGATACACGTCCGTTGCCCGTTGCCGTGATGCCGCAGGTTGTCGTGACCGCGACTGCGCTGGACGCGACAACTCGTTTCGCCGATGTCGCTTCGCAGGACAGCGGGCCGAACTAGCCCGGATATTTCACGAGGTCGCCCCCGCTTGCGCGAGGTTCGTCTCGATCAGATGGCGGCATCAGCGCTCGAACGTTCAATCCAATTTGGATTGCCGGGGCTACGCGGGTTGGCGCCGCGCCCCCGCCTTCGCTGGGGGCAGGCTCTGCGGGCGCGGGCTTGCGCTCAACTCCTTGTATGTTGTTTTCCGTCTTTATTGTCAAACTAGTAGGAGGCGCTGTGGAGCTTGTGGGCGAAGGCCGGCGCGGTGGCGATGGGTGAGTTGGCCAAGACCGATCGCGTCGATGCGCGCGTACTGGCGCAGTTTGCCAGCGTCATCGCGCGCCACCCACAGCGCGCGCGCTATATCCGTGAACTGCCCGACGCGCAGCGCACCCATCTGGCGGCGCTGGTCGTGCGCCGGCGGCAGCTGCTGGATATGCGCGTCGCAGAGTCCAATCGCCTGCAGTTGGGGCATCGAGCGACGCAGAAGAGCGTGCCAGCCATCCTGAAGGCGATCGATCAGCAATTGGCCGTGATCGATCAGGCCATCGATGCGCACATGCCACGGCACTTCAAAGACGTGGCCACCTGGCTGGACTCGGTCACGGCGATCGGTGCCGTCACGACCGCGACCTGGGTGGGCCTGTTGGGCGAACTGGGCCACCTGCCGCGGCGCTCGCTGGCCAAGCTGGTGGGGGTGGCGCCACTGGCGCGCGATTCGGGGCCGCACCACGGTGCGCGCGCCATCTGGGGCGGCCGCGCCGACCTGCTCAGTGTGCTGTACATGGCCACGCTATCGGCCATCCGCCACAACGCGGTGATCAGAGATTTTCATCAGCGCCTGATCGCTCGAGGCAAACCCAACAAAGTCGCCAGCGGGGCCTGCATGCGCAAACTGCTGACCATCCTGAATGCCATGGTGCGCGATCACGCTGTCTGGAATGCGTCCAAACACCTCAAAACCGCTTGACTTGGGAACACAGTTGCTCGCAAAGGCCTCGGGGCCTTTGACTGCGGCCCCCGCCTTCGCGGGGGCAGGCTTTCGCGCAATCCGCATCCCGCATGCATCCGCGCCAATCCCGCATCCCTCGTGAAGTATCCGGGCTAGAGCGGGCGGCCGCCAGTTCAGGACCGCAGCAGTGCGTCGTCGTCGCGTCCCGGATTTCAGCCGAATTTCATCTGTATCAGAACTCCCCGTCGTCGAAATATCGGCGTGCTCTCAAGAGCGTCCACTGCGCTACGCAAGCGGCGCGCGGAAGTGCCCGCGGATTCCCTGCGAGATGTCGTCAATGTTCAAGACCGCGTTGAAGTCGCTGCGCAGAATCGCCGACGCTTGACCAGGCTATTCAGGGCGCGCCACACAGCGCGAATCGATCGACCGCGAGGTCGTGGAGGCATCTGATGGACCAGATAGCGATTGCTTTGCTGATATGGATCTCGGCGCACTCCGAGTACACGGCGGCGCAGCTCCAACCGCCGCCCATCGTGTTGCTTAGCCCGGAAGCGATGACGGCGGTCGTCCACGAGCGCGAAGGCCTGCCGCTCGTGGCCGGGATGGTCGACAAGCGGATTCAGGGTTACTTCAGTTGGGACGACGGCGCAAAGGGAACGATCTACCTGGTCCGTTCCGAAGACACGCCAGGCGCGGGCAAGTACGCCAACCCGTCTGACAACCCGCTGTTTCGCGAACGGCTGCTGCACGAACTGGTGCATTTCGCCCAGCGCTCGACCGGCGCATATGAGAGGCGCCAGTGTTCGGCGCAAAACGAGTTCGACGCTTACCAGCTCGGTGGCTTGTACCTGCGCCAACTGGGCGTTCCCGATCCGCTACCCAACCGGTTGTTTCTTGCACGCATGTACAGCGCGTGCTGATTCAGTGCTACTAATGGAGGTCCAGATGACAACGAAATTCGCGCGCATGGCAATCATCGCAGCGGTCCACTCCGGCTTGGCCGTGGCATATGCCAACGACGACAAGCCAACCAAGCTCGGCGATCACCCGGCGGTCGTCGTGCAGCGCATTCACAAGAACGCTACGTACGACTACGCCTCGAAGTTCTACCCGCATCCGGCGTGGCTGTATCTGTATCCCGAAGCGCCGGATGTGCTGGCCGAGCGCGCCAGGCGCAGCAGGAACGCGGCGGCGAGCGCGGATCGGACCTCGGCGCGGGTGGCGGAGAGCGCGCCTGCGGGACAACGCAATTGAGCCTGCGCACACGGGCTTGGATCTCTGTCGCAGGTGCCATTGCGGCGTTGAGTATCAATGCCGCGATGGCGCAGCCGTTTACTTCGCTCGACGATCCGGGGCTCGCGACCGCGTGGCGCACGCTGCGCGTGGTTGACTGCGCGCGCTGTCATGGCAAGCACAACGACGGACTGGCGGCGCCGTCGATCGTCGACTACGCCCGTACGCAAAGCCGGGAAATGTTCCTGCGCGCCGTGCTTGACGGCACGCCGGGACGCGGCATGCCGGGCTATCGCAGCAACGCACTGGTGGCTGCGACGATTGACGACCTGTATCGCTACTTCAAGGCGCGGGCGGAAGGCTCGATCTCAGAGTACTACCGACCTGTTGCGGAGTGACGTCGCGGTCGCGAGCACGACTGTCGCCGCAGTTTCGGCATCCGACGCGCGCGCGCTGTCAGCCCACCACGACGCGCCTCCGACCACAGCGAGCACGAGTGTCGCCGCCATCGGCAGCCAGCGTTTCCATCGCTGCGCCAGGAAAGGAACGGTCGGCGCCGCGGCCTTGAAATCAACCGCTGACGAATCGGCGATCGCGGGCGCCGGCGCAGAAGGAACCAGCCGGTAGCCGCGTCGCGTGATGGTGCGCACGAGGCGGTGCTCGCGGTCGCCCAGCACGCGCCGAATGTCGCAGACGGCTTGCACCAGCGAGTCGTCGGTGACGACCACGTCGCGCCACACGCGTTGCATCAGTTCGGCTTTGCTCACGACATGACCTGCGTTTGCGCCGAGCGCGAGCAGCACGTCGAGCGCCTGCTTGCGCAACGCGCCCGGCCGGCCTTCGGCGTCAAGCAGTTCGCCGCGTAGAAGATCGAGCTCGAAATTCTCCAACCGCAAGCGGATTGCAGCGTTCAGCTCAGTCGACGGTGAGCGGTCCATGGCGACTTGACGCTACATCGTCAGGAATCCGCGCGCGCGCGGAATCTGCTGCAAGGGTGCCGACGAATGTCCGACAAGTTCGTGATCGATCGTCTTCTTCGGCTGAATTTCGCCGATTGCTCGGACAGCGTTCGGGACTTCCCGCCGCGACGAGTCCATCTTGTTGGCACGGCCGCTTGAGCTTTTCAAACCGCGGCCGAAGCTGTTCAACTCGATCCCGATCGGAAAGGAAAAACCATGAACCGCAATTTGTTGGTTGCTGCGCTGTTCGGGGCGGCTATGAGCACGGCCGCCGTCGCACGCGCCGCGTACAAGTGCGACGAACCGCGCACGCCAATCGATCAACGCGCATGTGAAACGGCAAAGCAGGGTCCCGAGGCGCTGCGCCGGTTCATCCAGAGCATGCGCGTGATCGAAAGCCTGTACTTCTTCGATTACATGACCGACGCGCAATTGCTGGCGTGGCGTGAGGCGCGGGAGCCCACGCAAACGGCCGCGCGGGAGCCGCGTTGATCGCAGCACTATTCCGATACGCAACGACATTTGTGAGAGGAAAGACCATGAAGCTCAATCTGTTGATTACCGCGCTGCTCGCATCTGCTCCGGCGTTTGCCAACGACATCGATCCGCATGGATTCGACTCGCAGGCATTCGTCAGCACCAGGACGCGCGCCGAAGTTAGTGCGGAAGCGAGAGAAGCACTCCGCCAGGGCCAGATCGCGCAAGGCGAGATCTACGCTCCAGCTGAAGTTTCTGCGAACGAAAAAGTCACGCGCGCGGCTGTCAAGGCGGACCTCGCGTTGGCTCGCGCTCGCGGACAACTGAGCCCTGGAATCAGGCCGACGTTGTAAAGCAGCGCGGCTGTTTTGACTCGTGCGCGCCGGTTGCTGAGCGGCCGGCGCGCACGATATTTGCGCGTGGCGGTAGCATGAACCCGCCATGAATTCCATCCGCATCGGCGCCGGCCTCGGCTTCTACGGCGACTCGTGGCGGCCGATCCTCGCAACGATCGAGCGCGGCGAAGTGCAGTACATCGCGTCCGATCATCTGTCGGAGCTGACGCTCGCGATCCTGCAAAAGGATCGCGCCAAAGACGCGGCCGCCGGCTATACGCGCGACCTGGTGCCAATGATGACGGCGCTGTGGCCACCGGCATCAACGCGCGGTGTGAAGTTCGTGCTCAACGCGGGCGGATTAAATCCGTCGGGCGCGCGCGCTGCGCTGGCCCAAGCGTTCGCGGCGAAAGACTGGCGCGCCCGCATCGCGGTCGTGACCGGCGATGCGGTGCTCGATCGAATCGACGCCTTGCAGGCGGCTGGTCAAGCGCTTGCTCATATGGACACGGGTGCATCGATCGCTACTGTGCGCGACCGGCTCGTTTTCGCCAACGCCTACCTCGGCGCGCGGCCTATCGCGCAAGCACTCGCCACCGGCGCGGACATCGTGCTGACCGGTCGCGTGGCCGACGCAGCATTGAGTCTTGGCCCGCTGTTGCACGAATTCGGCTGGGCGCCCGACGACACGGAGAGGCTTGCGCAGGGTCTCGCAGTCGGTCATCTACTTGAGTGTTCGGGGCAAGGCAGCGGCGGCAACTTTGGATCGCAACACTTCTGGAGCGAGATTCCGGACCTCGGGCACATCGGCTATCCGATCGCCGAAGTGCGCGCCGATGGTCGCGCGATGATCACCAAGGCGCCCAGCACCGGCGGGCGCGTGAACTTCGATACGGTGCGGCAGCAGCTGCTGTACGAAGTGCACAACCCGCATCGCTATTTCTCGCCGGACGTTGTGCTCGACATGGGAACGGTGCGGCTTGAGGAGCGCGGCGCCGACCGCGTTGAACTGAGCGGCGCGACGGGGCTCGCTGCACCACCGACGCTGAAGGTTGTTGCCGGTTATGACGACGGCTGGATGGGGCACGCCACGATCGG
>Ga0187892_10003944_pt1 | contig 26010 bp, 19 predicted proteins | sample MA1701073metaG_FD_139345 | JGI IMG/M metagenome (GOLD analysis project Ga0187892, IMG submission 139345) | Bio-ooze microbial communities from a basaltic lava cave in the Kipuka Kanohina Cave System on the Island of Hawaii, USA - MA170107-3 metaG ... | reverse complement strand
GGTTCATCGCCAGCGAGATAGATCTGGCACTGTGGGGGAAGCGGTTGGTCGGGTCGAAGGGGAAGGATTTCATGTTGCCCTGTCGGCAGAAGCGCCTTCAGCGAATCCTTCAGTCGGCGCTGGTCCACCTGCTCCAGTGGATAGGCCAGTCCGATCGCCATGTTGTTCATAGTTCAGAGTGGAGCGACGTGGCCTCAAATGCGCCGAACCCGGATTCTCAGCCGGCCAGCGCTTTGATTTTGAGCCGCTCGCTGGGATTTGCCTTGACCCAACCCTCGTTGATTCTCGTCGGGTCGCCATAGCGGTTGCCGGCCCGGTCTTTGCCGCGAGCGAGGTAAATCTGAAATGCCGGAAACTGCTCGCCCACATGCGTCTGTAAACGGCTGCTCGCGGGGACGTACCGCATCGTGTAACCGCAGCGACGCAACGGGCTGGTGTTCGCCCCCGAACCGTGGATGAGCCTCGCATGATGGATCGAGCATTCGTTGGGCTGCAAGGTCATGGCGACGGCTTTGGATTCGTCCACTTTGCCCTGCTTGATCTCGATATGAAACACCTGCTTGTCCGGGTCGGCTACCGGCTCGTACTCGGAATAACCGTGGTTGTGCGTGCGCGGGATGACGCACATGCAGCCGTTCGTCAGCGTGGACGGATCAATCGCCAGCCACACGGTGACTACTTCCATCGGATCGAGCGCCGTGCCCCAGTACGCCGAGTCTTCATGCCAGGGCACACGCTTGCCGACGCCCGGAGGTTTGCAGATGAAATGGCTCGACCACAAGGCGATGTCCGGACCGATCAGCGACTCGACCAGATCCAGCACGTCGGAATCGAAAAGCCAGTCGAACAATTTCGGATCCGTGAAGTGCGGCACGTCCATCGCCTCCGGCGATTTGCCGCCGCCTTCGACCGCCCAGTCGTTGAGTTTCTGTTCGAAGTACGCTTTGAGCGCGTCGAACCGCGCGGGCTTCAGCACCGGCTTGTTGTACCGGAGATAACCTTCCCGTTTGAAAAACGAGACCTCTTCAGGTATCAATCGGCCAGCCATGAGTGGGGAGAATAATGCGTTGCGCGCTGCGCTGACAATGCGGAAATCGGCTTACGGCAAGACCGACATCACGTCGCCGTTGTTGCAGGTGAGGGCCATGTCCGCACCGATGTTCACCAACTCAATCGGCCCATTGGAGACTGGAATGGATGTTGCCGCGCCCGACCCACCAGTTGAAATTGTAGTCCCAGCCGGCAGGCTCGATCCACTCTACCGCACCGTTCCCGCGCAGGCCGCGCCCGCCCAGGTTGCGGCGTCCATCAAAATGGTTGGAAAGAAACATCCCGTCATAGAGATAGCCAACCGCAAGCGGCCCAGAGAGCGCGGCCGAACCGTCCGCCGTAACATCCTGCAGGATGAAGCACCGATCATAGCTGTAGGTGTGGCCGTCCCAAAACCACCAGCGTTGGCCGACCTTGATGCTTGAATGGCCGGCGATGTCGGTCGAACCCCAGGCCGGGTCGGCGCTCAGGCATGCCCCCAGATAGGTCCACGCTTGATAGGTGTACGAGCTCACAATGTGCGCGCCGGGCGCGCCAGCGCCTGGTGGTGGTCCGCTATTACCCGGTCGTTCCGCTGCCCAAGCGAACCACCCCCAACGAGCTGGATCAATATCCCTGCCGCGAAAACTCGGGCAGAACCAGGGCTGATTGTGTTTGAGGTAGGGGTAAACCTGTCCGGCGACAAACGTGTAACCCCCGTCGCCCACTACCTCCGAGGCTGTGCCGCCACCGGCGGGATGACGAATCGGCAACCATCCCCCATTGTCATCGGCGTACAAGGTGAGGGCGATGTGCAATTGATGCAGGTTGTTTGCGCAGACTGTGCGGTTCGCGCGTTCTTTCGCGTGACGCAACGCCGGCAACAGCAACGATGCGAGGATAGCGAGGATGGCAATCACCACGAGCAACTCCACCAAGGTGAATGCGGCGGGCTTTTTCACTCGCGATGGCTATTTCTGTTTCGCCGTGCGCAACAACACCAGCAGCCCCGTCGCCATCAAGCCAATGACTGACGGTTCCGGAACCGCGGCTGACTGGTCGAAGTTCACATTGTCCAAGCCCAAGTCCGCGCCAAATCCGGCGCTGTGCGTCAGCTCTAGCACAACGGTTCCGGCAAAGCCGTTGCTCATGACTGACCCCACCGGGACAACGGTCGGGGAGACGGTTGATGGGACCGTGACGGAGCCACTTGCCAGCACGCTGGCCCCGTCGAGAACTCGCCAACCTACGGTATGGTCCTCGCCATTATGGTAGTTTGGGTAGTCATAGAGATCGAACGAGTTAACCTGGACCAGATACCCCGCATCGGGCGTGAAAGTGATCTCGAAGACATTGATGTTGTCACCGAGCGGCGCGGTGTACAACTCCGCCACCTTGGGCCAGTCGGCGTCCGAGTAATAGTAGAAGCTCGAGAAGGCGTCTGACCCAAACGGCGCAGACGGCGTGAAGCCCACGGTGACATTAGGCGTGGCGCCGTTTCCCAGCCCGTAGGTGTTGGCTGCCGCGTCTCCGGAGACGACTTTCGTCGCGTCGATATTGTCGCCGTAACCGACGGGGAAAGGCTGGTTGTTGGAAATTCCTTTCGCATCGAACGTCAGGATGGTGGCTCGCGCCGACGCGGACGCCAAGAGCATTGCCAGCAAAACTAGTCGTGTTGCACATAGACGCTTCATAGGATTCTTCCTCCTGCCATGGGTGTTTGCACCTCGGCGATTGTGATGTTATGGGAGTCGAGATCCCTCTTCGGGACCGCTCCACGGTTGTTTGCGCTTGGGCTCTCGGAAAAGACCCATCTTCCCACCCTTGGCACTCGGTAAACTTCCGACTGAGACGTTTTCAAAGTGGTCGTAGAACGCGACGGTTGAGTCGGTCGTGATAGTGACTGCCCGTGCGGGAAATGTGGCGCTGAGGGAGACCGTGATGGCAGCCAGAAGCGCCAACTTGATGTGAACTTGCCCGTTCCACTTCGTTGCTGGTTTCATATTTTTCTCCCCTATTGGTTTGGGGGCATACTATTTATGAAAGCAGCCGGCAAATGCAAGTACATAATAGAATTATTCTTCTTGTACTATATTTATTCAACTGATAAAAAAACATGACGATGAGCATCGCGAGAATTGGACGTAAGCAGACGCCCCAGCAAAACCGCGTCGTCGAGGAATTGCGAAATAGTATTCTGGACGGCCAACTCAAGCCCGAAACCAAGCTGCCGTCACAGTCCGAACTCGCTCGCCGATTCAAAGTCAGTGGCGTCACGGCTCACCTCGCGGTGGCGCGCCTGACGCGGGAAGGATTTCTCCATTCACGCCAACGAGCCGGCACATTCGTCACCGAGCGACCGCCGCACTTGAACAACTACGCGCTCGTCTTTTGGAATGATCCGGTCTCGAACTCCGGTGCCCATTGGTCGCGCTACTACATGGCCCTGACGAACGAGGCGATTGGCATCCAGCAGCGCGAAGGCCGTCGCATGCTGCTTTTCCACGGCGTTGACCAACATGTGGATGGCGAGGACCGCCAACGTCTGACTTCGTACATCGAGAGCCGGCGGCTCGGCGGGTTAATCTTTGCCAACACGCCCTACGAGCTTTCCGGCACACCCATTGTCGAGCAGCCCGGCATTCCACGCGTCTCGATGATGGGTGCGCCCGGCTTTGATTTCCCAGGAGTGGAGGTTGACGCTGATGGCTGGCATGAGCGCGCCCTCGATCAGATGGTGGCCCTGGGGCGGAAGCGGGTCGCGGTTCTCATGGTCGGCCAAATCAGCCACACGGATGAGGTTTTGGACAAGCTCAGCGCCGAACGCGGTTGGGTGATCCCGCAGCACTGGAGGCTCCCAGTTAACCCGTCGGGAACCACCCGAATCGTTCGGTTGCTGATGCAACTACCGCCGAACGAGCGGCCCAACGGACTGGTGATCGCCGACGACAACCTTGTCGAACACGCGTTGGCGGGTCTGATCACTGCCCGGGTGCAGGTGCCCGACGACGTGGCGGTCGTCGCCCATTGCAACTTCCCTTACCCACCTCCCAGCGTCATGCCCATCACGCGGCTGGGATTTCATATTGGCCAAGGGCTGCGCGCCTGCCTCAACCTTCTCGACCGGCAGCGTCGCGGCGAAGCCGTGCCGAAACGAACCACGCTGCCAGCGCTCTTCGAGGAAGAAGCAGTGCAAGTTGTGAACGCACCGGCGGTATGACTCTGCCACATTCGTTTCTCACGGCAGATTCTGACTAAGTCGGTACAACGAACAACCCGTCGAAACGGAAATTGCCCATGCACCATAACACCATGTCGCCCACCACGCACGCCATGCTCGGCTTCGCCGCCGATTGGCAGCTGTCGAAGAAAGTCGAAACGCTCCAGACCTTTCTCGGCGAGGATTTTTTCCACCCCTCAGGCATCATGTACGCCATGTGGCATTGGGCCGGCGACGAACTGCGCCCATTCGTCGCCCGCGACTTCGACGGGATGTCGATCTTCAAGGTCAAGGCCGGCACCTCGAACGAGGCGATGCAGAACCACGAGAACAGCCCGTACGTAGCTGGCCTCTTTCTCTGGTCGCAGTGTCTGCGCTATCAGGTGACGAAGGAGGAGGAAGCGCTGCGCTACGCCGCCAAGGCTTTCCGATCGCTGGACGTGAACTACCGGCTGGCCGAACATCGGGGTGAGCCAGGGTTTTTCTGCAAGCCGTACAACCTCGAATACAGCCGCGAGAGCAGCCCTGACCAATACGCGCCGATCCTGCAGGGTTTCTGGGAGTACCGCCAACTCGGCGACGACCAGACTCGTGCGCGCATCGACCAGATGCTGCCGGCCATGTCGGATTGGTGGCGGAAGCGTAACTACCGGCTGGTGTACTTCGATCACAAGGGCGAGGGCAACTGGCTCGATGACGGCCCGCTGGCCTCGGCGCAATACGGACCGTTATTCGTGGTCCTGCATCTCATGGCCCATCGGATCACGGGACGTGAGGAGTATCGCGTTGAGGCTGACCGCATCCTCGCGAGGCTGATCCCATTTCCATGGCGGCACGACGTGTCGCGGGAACGGATGCTCAAGCAGGGCATCAGCTACTGGCCGGAGCGGCTGCACGGCTACGAGTACGACGTGTCCCGCCGGAAATATCTCCACTTCGACTGGGAAAATTACGCCTGCATCTGGTTTGCGGCCTCAGCAGCGGCGTGGTTGATGGAAAACGAAGCGAGCCTGAAGCCCATGCTGCAACACGCGCTGGGCAACTACTTCCGCCACATGCAGCAAAACGTGCTCGCAGCGGACGGCCTGCCTTTCTACTGGACACAAACGGATCTGGAAACGGGCAAATGCTATCCACTCGTCTGTCCACGGATTTCGACAGATCGGAAGGATAACCTCATCCCCTTCGACTGGAACTTTTTAGCGTACACCTCCGAGATCCGGTGGGGCGACAATACGGCACGCCTGCTCGACACGGCGTTGCTCGCCCACCACTACGCGCCCGGATTCTCGCCCGGCGCCCTCGTGTTGGCCAAAAACATGTTCGCGAAATTGAACCGCCAGCGTTTGCTCTGGCTGATTGATCCTGACGGCCGGCAATTGATGACGGAAGACCGCTGGATCGGCGAGACGCTCAGCTCGGAGGTGCCGGTGTTCAGCCTGTTGAGCTACTGGCGGGCAAGACGGCACAACATCCCGCTGGAATAGCTACGGCAACACCGACATCACGTTGCCGTTGTTGCAGGATCCCATGAAGACGTTGTCCCAGCCGACGTCCACAAGCTTGCTTAAGACCAGCCACTCGACGTGGCCGTCATAGAAAAGCAGGTTGCCACCGTCCACGGCGGATGCGGAAGCGGAAATGCGATAGCCAAGCGACGGATTATCTGCCGGCCAGGGATAATAGACTTCGCCGCGACCGTGATTGTAGTAATAGGTGAACGGGTATCCACAGGAACTCGGGAAAAAGGTGACCCGGTCCTGCATCACGACGCGGCGTGATGATGGTTGTGCATCCGCGAAACGCGCCGGCGGCTCTGCCCCCGTGCCAAAATCCGGGTAGGACTGCCGCGGAAAATAGAAAAAGCCGCAGTAGTTATATGGCTGGGGTGCCACACGATTGTTGCGTGGATCGCTAATTGGCACCGCGCCCAGCGAGGGACAAAACCAAGCCTTCGTCACCCCGTTGGTGGTTGGGCTTAGGTACGTCCGTATGTCATAAAAGCCCACGACGAGAAACGCTGCCGTGCTGAGCCCGGGCATATGGTGTCCGGGCGGAAGATAGTCGTTGTTGTCGCTGGCGTAGGCGTAGAAGGCGAGTCCACATTGGCGGAGATTGCTGGCACAGACCGCGCGCTTGCCGCCTTCCTTGGCCCGCTGCAATGCGGGCAGCAACATGGCCGCGAGCACGGCGATGATCGCGACGACCACCAGCAGTTCTATGAGTGTGAATCCTTTGAGCCTCAACCGATTCATTTGGTCTCGCTCGCAGTAGCCTGCTTCAACGGACAGTGGGGAACATGACAGATGCGCGCTGAAGCGGGCTACTACAAACGCACTACGAGCAATCTCGCGCGGCATTCGACTATCTGCTCTTCGTCAAACGAAGTCGGAACAGCCCCAAGAACCCGACGGCCATCAACCCAATCGTGGACGGCTCCGGGACACCGTCCACATAGTAGATGCTATTGAGAGCGCCCTCGCTCAAGTAGAAGAAATTGATCGGTGCATCGGCAATGTTTTGACCGCCGCCCGCGTTGATGGTGGGAGTGGTGACGCCTCCTACGGTGACCGTGTAATAGTCGTCATTCGCGCCCGGCAAAATCGTGTAGTCAATCTGCCACTTCTGCCAGACGCCATATTGAACGGCGACCGTGGTATTGTTCCACGCGCCGTTGTAATAGGCGACATTCCCGCCAGCGGCGCTCACCTCCATGAGCTCATAAGGATAGCCTGCCACCCCAGTTGCATATTGCGATACAGTGTAGATCGGAACGAAATCAGCCGCACCATTGGGAATGTACGTGTACAACGTGGCGCGGAGCGTGCCGCTGTTGATCGTGCTCGTGAGTTGGCAGGCGAGGGACGGGCTGCCATAGTCGTAACTCAACAGGGGTTGACGGGAAAGCTCCAAATACTTAGTACCGAAATCCGCCGGGCCCGGCGAGGCATTGGTGGTAACGATGTAGTATGTACCACCCGCGATCGTGTACGGGCCGATATGCTGATAACTGCCGACCACGGGATTGGTTGGTGCATAGCCGGCGGCGCTGCCCTCGAAGTAGTCGTAGAAGACGACGTTGGTGACTCCGCCGACAATGTTTTCTACCAGTACTCCCAACGCTGGAGTCGAAGATCCGAGCAAAGCGGCCATTGTCGCCACTGCCAGAATACTGCCGATTGCTTTCGCGAGCATGCCGGCTCTCTGTACTGCTCCCGTGTTGCCCATAGTCTGTCCTTTTGTTGGTTAGCTTGGGATGCTATCGAAGCGCCCGGCAAAAGCAAGTATAAAAACGATTATATTTTTCTTGTATTCAGTTTATAAATCGTAGAACTATAGCAGCATGACGCCAGTAAAATCTCGCCAAAGACAATCACCTAAGCAAAACCAAGTCGCCGAAGCGTTACGCCGCGAGATATTGGACGGCAAGCTGAAGCCCAAGACTAGATTACCATCGCAGCCCGAGGTGGCGCGTCGGTTCAAAGTCAGTGCCGTCACTGCACATCTCGCGGTGACGCGGCTCGCCAGAGAAGGCTTTGTCTATTCGCGCAAGCGTCATGGGACGTTCGTGTCGGAAAAACCCCCGCACCTGAATAACTACGCGCTCGTCTTTTGGAACGACCCCGTCTCGCAATCCGGCGCGCAATGGTCGCGCTACTACACGGCGCTCACGAACGAAGCCATTGGCATCCAACAGCGTGAAGGACGCCGGATGCTCCTGTTCCACGGCATAGACCAGCACGTGGATAGCGATGACCGGCAACGTTTGATGTCGTACATCGAAAGCAAGCGGCTCGGTGGGATCATCTTTGCCAATACGCCCCATGAGCTGGCCGGCACGCCCATCGTCGAGCAGCCCGGCATTCCACGCGTAGCGCTGATGAGTGCGCACGGCTTTGATTTTCCAGGAGTGGAGGTGGACGCGGACGGCTGGCAACGGCGAGCCCTCGATCAGATGGTCGCCCAAGGACGAAAGCGCATTGCGCTCCTCATGCTCGGCCGGGTCAGCTATTTCGACGACGAGATGAACAAACTTTGCGCCGAACGAAACTTGTCGATACCGCTGCACTGGAGGATCGCCGTTGGCCATTACAACGCAGCGGAAGCCAGCCGCATCGTTCAGTTGCTGATGCAACTGCCGCCGAGCGAGCGGCCCAACGGGCTGGTGATCACGGACGACAACCTTGTCGAGCACGCGCTCGCGGGTCTGATCGCTGCCCGGGTGCATGTGCCCGAAGACGTTGCGGTCGTGGGGCACTGCAACTTCCCTTATCCGCCTCCCAGTGTCGTGCCGATCACACGGCTGGGGTTTCACATTGGTCAGGCGTTGCAGGTCGCCTTGGAGCTGCTGGACCGGCAGCGCCGCGGCGAGGTCGTGCCGAAGAAAACCACGCTGCCGGCGCTGCTCGAGGCAGAAGCAGCGCAAGTTGTGAACGCGCCAGTGACCTGATCCCTTTGCGTTCGTTTCCCCGTGCTATGACCTGTGAATCACGCGTTCGTAGTACCGACTTCAGTCGGAATCTGCGATTAATCGGGGAGGCCGACTAAAGTCGGTACTACGAACGTGATGTCCCCCATCACTCGCGCCATGCTCGGCTTTGCTGCCGATTGGCCGTTGAAGAAGAAAGTCGAGACGATTCAGAGTTTTCTCGGCAACGACTACTTCGACGCGAACGGGCTCATGTATTGCATGTGGCGCTCGCAAGGCGACGTGTTGCGGCCGTATCGGGAGGAAGATCTCGAAGGTCAATTGCCGTTCAAAAAGAAACACATCTCGGCCGTCGGCCATTACCACAACGAAAACAGCACCCACACCTCCGGCACGTTCCTCTGGTCGCAAGCGCTGCGCTACAAGGTCACGCGTGAACCTGAAGCGCTCGCATTCTGCGCGCGGGCGTTTCGTTCCCTCGACTTCATCTTCAAGCTGACCGAAACCGCCGGGCCGCTCGGTTTCTTCTGCAAACCGTACGATGGCAAGATCAGCATCGAGTCGAGCCCCGACCAGCATTACTCGGCGATGATGGGGTTGTGGCATTACCGCGACATCTGCGACAAAGACACCAAAGCGCGCGCCGAATTCATGATCGTCTCGATGGCGGGATTCTGGATGAGCAACGATTACAAGCTGGCGTTCTTTGGCCACGCCGCCGCCAGTTGGCTGCTCGCCAACACTCCAAACTACGGGCCGTTGTTCGCGCTCATGATGCACCTCGCTTACACGATCTCGAAAGACGAAACGTTCCTGCGCGAGTGCCGACGCATCCTCGAACTCTGCGGCTCTTGGCCACGCCTGTACGACGAGATTCGTTTGAAGCGTCGCGAAGGCAAAGAAGCGTGGACGTGGCCGAAGCATCTCTACGGCTGCGAATACGACCCGTCGCGCCGGGAGTTTCTCATGGCCGACTGGGAATCGCGCGCGCCGATGTGGTTCGTGGCTGGACCGGCGGAGTACTTTTTGGACACCGATCTGGTCAACCGGCATCTACTCGGTCACGTGCTCGGCCGCATTCACCGGTACATGCAGTTCGGGTTGCGCGACGATTTGATCCATCTCTATTACCAACAGGTGGACCTGGAGCGCGATTTGTGGCGGCCGCTGATCTGTCCGCGCAGCGAGGAAACCATCAAAGCCGATCCGTGGCATTGGCACTTTAGCACCTACTGGTCGGAAGTCGGTTGGCAGGATCAGTTGTTTTGCCTGCTCGACACGTGCATCATCGCGCACCAACACGCCTATGAGTTTGCTCCCGGCGCACTCCCGCTGGCCCAACGAATCCTGGCCCGGCTCGACCGCGAGCGGCTGAACTGGTTCGTCGATCCCGACGGCAAACAACTGCTGCCACCCGATCAGCACATGAAACACTCGCTCAGCTCCCAACTCCCCAACATCCTCATCGCCTACTGGCGGGCGAAGCTCAACAACATCCCCCTCGAATGAAATGGATCCCTCTGCCGTTCTCGCGGCAAGGCGTCAACGTGACTGCGCTCCGTACAAACACGATCACCTCAACACGACTGTCGCTGATGAATCGCAACGATCCAACCGTGAATCCACATCCGGTTGGGACGGCGACGCGTCGCAGGTTCGGCTTTTCGCCGATCCAGTCTGTCCGGTGATCCGGTTCGATTGCGACGGCGCTCCCGGAATGTATCTATGCGGCGGGCTGCGCACACCGCATGTTGCTCACCCTCATTACGATCCCTGCCCGTCTGACCTTCCGCATTGACAGTAAATCGCCGAGCAGCAGGGGAAGATGCAATGCTTCAGGATTCATCGGATTACCAAACGGCCCCAGCGGTCGGGGTGGAGGCGGCTCTCGGTCGGTACGTCGTTGTTGACGCTGATCTCGGGATGGTTGTCCGACCACATGGCTCGCGTCAACGTCAGCGCGCCGCCCTTGTCGGAGAATAGCACGCCGAAATCGCCGCGCAGTTGCTGGCCAACTTCGAGTTGCGTGAAACCGAGGTGAGTCACGTCAAACCGCGCTTCCAGCGTGTAACCGGTTTCGGTCCGCTTGATGGCCACGGTCGCCGGCACCGGAGCGACGTGTTCATAGACGTGCGTGCTGACCGGGCTGGAGAACGTGCCGGGCGTCTTGTTGGCGCGTTGGGACTTCGGTTCGTAGAGCACCACCATGGGCTTGTCGTTGACGAAGGTGATGAGGATGCGTTGGTCGCCGGTAATCGGCTGCTCGTCTTTGCGTTCCGTGTCCGCAGGAGCGCTCGATAAACAGAATTCGACGGCGTCACCCGTCTTGAACAACAGATTCTGTTCGCCACCGCGATTGCGCATCGGCGAATCGTCGGTGACATCGAACGCCACGGAGAGATATCCGCCGTTCCATGACGCGGCGGCGCGGGCGCGGCGGTTGACGTCATACTCGAACGACTGCCAGTCTGCGCTCTGCCATTCCGCGAGGTCACCGTCCACCGTGACCGGGAACGGGCGCACCATCGCGAGTTTCTGCTGCTTGCCGGCAGCAGCGACGACGAATGGCGCTTTGCTGGCGGCGACGGCTTGTTCGTGTTGCGACGGCGTGACCGTGATCGAGAAACTGGCGAACTTCACGGCATCGAGTCCGGCTACTTCCCAGACGCGCGCGTTGGCGTCGCCGCCGCAGTAGAGATATTTCTTCAGCTTCGGCGCATAGACGGCGCAGCCGTTGAAATTCTCGGCCCAGACCGACATGCCGTCCATCGGCGGCTCGCCACGCGTGTCGGGCGTGATCGAGGTGATATAGAGGCCGGTTTCCTTGTCGAGGACATGATACTGGCCACAATACGAGCCAATGGTGAGGTAACGCCCAAACTCGCCGGTGAATCGCATCGAACCGAGAATCTCGCCGGGTTTGCTGATGGTCGTGGCCCACGAGCCATGCATCCCGACGACGAGGTTGCGATATTCCCACAGCACGCACAGGTCGGGCGAGAATTTCACGAGCCGATGACCTTTATCGAGGTAGCCCTGGCCGCGCACGATGCGGTCCAAACCGCTGTTCATGACGACGTAGATATTCCCGTCGTGATCCACCATCCAGGTGTCCGGCGAGCCTGTCCCGGGGAAGAGTTGGCCGCCCTCTTTCGCGATGCGGTCCGGCTCCGTCGACAGCAGCAGTTGCCGGTGTTCCATGTTATAGATCGGCAACCCGTGGGCATCGAACCCCTCGAACGGCAGCCGCCAGATGCTGCGCCAGTCGCCGCAATAAATATCGAGGTTGTCAGCCACCCATCCCATCCAACCGGCGCCGCCATCCACCGGGCAAAACTGCAGCTCGGCCGGCTCGAACTTGCCATTCTCATTGCGATCGATGCCCATCATCATATGCAAGTTCCAGTTTGGGTTGTCGGTGACCGTTGGTCCGAAGAGGTCGAACGTCACGCGTGGTACAAACCGCCGGCTCTGCCACTCCCAAACGCTGCGGTCACGCATCAGAAACGTCCGGCCTTTGAAATGAATGAACCGACCCTCCCAGTGCCCGTACAGCGGCCCGACCTGGCCGCGATCGCCGTCGTCATACACCACCGCGGTGGGCCAGGTCTTGCCGGTCGCATAATCGATCTGGAACTCCGTGTTCTCGGAATACAAGAACTCGGGCCGCTCACCGTCCATCACGCACGTGCTGGAATAGGGGATCGGGCCGACGAACTCGCGCACGAACGCGCCGTCCGGTTTCCACACGCTGGTGCGTTTCGGGTTCATGCGTTCTTCCGTGATCCAGAGGTTGCCGTTCGGCGCCACGGCGACACCGAGGGGGCGTACCATGGCTTCCTGGACCCACGGACCGGGCACGAGCATCCCCCCGCGTTGACCGATGGCGTTGAGCAGTTTGCCGGACGCGTCGTAGCGCAAGACTCGCTGATCGACCCCTTGCAGCGTGACGAACAACTCGCCGTTCTTTGCCAGCGCAATCCGGCACGCTGCGCCGCCTTGCGGCACGACCACGCTGCGCTCACCGCCGTCGGGCTTCATCCGGACCACTTCGCTGGTGCTACCGGCGAGTTTGGGCGTGCCGCGACTCACCACCACGTACAGCCAGCCGTTCGTGTTCCAGGCCATTCCCCGCGGTTGTTGCAGATTTTCGATGACACGCGTTTGTTGCGCGGTCTGTTTGTCGAAGCAGCAAATTTTCCCCGTGCTATCCGATGACACGAATATCGTGTCTCCGTTTACCGCGATGCCAGAGAGCGGGTAGTTGGTGAGCAACAGCGACGAACGCCCGGTCTGCCCGATCGGCTCGTTGAACCCCGTCTCACACGAAATCTTCGCGATGCCGCCGTTGGCCGGGCCGCCGCGAAAATCGCCTTTCAGCACGTAGAGCGACTGACCGTCGGTGCACAGGTCGATCACGTGCGGCCCAAGATCGAGCGTCGTATCGATGCCCCACACGCGCTGGCCGTCCGGCGTACACTTGAGGAGCACGCGACTGGCCTCGCCGCAGAGGTGGGAGAGAAACACGTGCGTGTCGTTGGCCGCGACGGCGGTGGGCCAACCGTAGTCGCCAGCCCAGGCACCACGATTGTCACTGGTGTTGTAGGGCGGATTACCGGCGTTGTTGGCGGTCGCGAGCAGTTTGCCGCGCGCGTCGTGATAACACCATTTGACCGTGTACCTGCCGGGCGCAACAGGATTGCCGGCATCGTCCAAGCCGTTCCACAATTCCGTGTTCTTGCCGGGTTGACGGGGCGCATCGCCGAGCAACCAACGCACGGTGTTGCCTTGCGCGTCCGCGATGGACATGCCGACGCGTACGGTCTGCTTGCCGGGGATCGTGTAGTGGATCGGAATGAAACCGGCCGCTTCACCAGCCTGTCGTTTCTCTTCACGAGCGACGACCGTGCCGGGTGCGAGCTTGCCCGCTTTCTCGAAGATGGCTTTGCCCCACGCGCCGGCGGATTGGTAGCCGAGCGAGGTGTCGTTAGGGTTGCGGATTTCCGACAGATCGGCCCGGTAGATGCGGCCCTGTTCATCGCTCCAGAGCTGCTGCCACGTGCAAGCGAACGTCTCGCCTGCCTGGGGCGGTTTGTCGGCAACGTTGAGCAGCTTCCACGGAATCGAGTATTCGAGGATGAACCCATTGCCATCGGCGTCCTTGCGGTACGCGCCCTGGAAGCCGGGCGGGTTGATCAACTGACTGCGGTAATCCATGCCGTATTGAATCATCAGGCACGGCTGCGATCCCGGCGTGTAGAACCACATCGTCAAATGCGCGAGCTTGTCGCTCAGTGCTTTGCCATCGCGCACCGGCCATCCGATCGCGCGGTCGAGACAGACGCGCACTTGCAGGCAATCGCCACGCCACGCTTCGGTCGCCTCGGCGGCCGGGTTGTACTGATTCATCATCGGCGAGCCGTCGCCAATGTGCGCCGCGATGTACAGGTTCGCCGCGTCGTACATCATCGTGCCGCGGACGTGATATTTGGTTTTCTGCTCTTCAAACCGGTACGTGAAAATGTCCCCCGACCGATCCCAGTCGCCGAGGTCGCCGTCAATCGTTACCTTGCCGGGCGCGGGCACGATGTGGATGCCGTCGTACCGGCCGACGTTGATGTTGGCGGAGGCGGAGGAAACCAGAAGCAGTCCCAGCAGAATGATTCGCTTCATAACGGGGGAAACAGAACGAACCGGCAACCGTGATTCATCGTGAACGCTCTTGCAATCGGAAGACAGAAGGACCGCGACGCCGCATCGTTCCCACTACGGCAGCTCCATGTCGGTCGGGAGGAGTCCGCCGACAACGGGAGCGCCGGGAGAATAGCCCACATTGCCGCGCAACTGCCGCACTTCTGCGTGGCCGTCGGTGTACGTGACCGGCGCCAGGCCGTTATGCACGCCGAAGAGGCTGGTCGAGGTGGACGCTTCGGGGGAAATGGAGCCGGCATGATTCGACCAAGGACCCCAGTTCGGCGAGCAATAGACAAGGGCGGTGGTCGCCGTCTTCGTCGCCTTCGTCAAGCGCACCGGAAACCACCAGTTGGTTCCCAGGTAGGACGGGATCCAAGGCAGATAATCTGGAGAAACTCCGGCAGCGGCACCGACATAAGCCTGCTGGGCCGTGTAATGAAAGAGCCAGTGCCACGGGCCTCCGCTGCAGCAGGTCTCCCACGCATCCCACGCGGCGCGGCGGGACTGGACTTCGGGACATCGGAACGTCTCGTAGGTCACGTACTTGTTGAAGATCAAGACGCTGTTGGTTAGCGGCAACCCGGACGCTGTCATCAAGGATTCAGCGTCGTCGCGCACGGGGATCCACTGTCCCCAACCGAAATAGCCACCGTCGAACCCATTCCCGCCGGGAGCCCAGCCGTCGTGGTCCTCAGCCCACAGGTTTAAGCCGAGCCACAACTGGCGCTGGTTGTTGACGCAGGCGGTGGTGCGCGCCTTGGCCTTGGCTTTCTGGAGCGCCGGCAACAGCATCGCCGCGAGGATGGCGATGATGGCAACGACGATGAGCAACTCGATCAAAGTAAATCCGAATCGGGAAATCCGAAATCCGAGACAAGCACGAAATTCAAAAACCGAATTCTCGAAACCAGACCGACTTCGAGCCGCTTTCGTTTCGGATTTGCTGGCTTCGAGCATTCGAATTTGTTTCGGATTTCGATATTCGGATTTCGGGTCTATCTGCATCGCCGCCGGTACAATAGCAGCCCCCACAGCCCGAGCAACAGCACCACCGACGGCTCGGGGATCTCACCGAACAACTGGATATCGCTGATGCGAATGTCGCTCGAGGATGTGCTCGTCAGTGTGAATCGAACAAACTTCCCCTCGTTCGTCGCAAGGTTGTAGTAGTTCATGTTCAACGGGAATGTGCTCTGGCTCAGCGCTGTGTTCCAGGAGCTTCCGTCGGGAGAGACCTCGACTTTCCAACTGGCATTGACGTCGGGCGAGGCAGATCCTTCCGCGTTTACCTGGAAGAGCCCGATGCGATTAAAGAGAACGAAGTTGGTGAAGCCGACAGTAAACCCATCGCCCGTTCCCATACTGAACAACACCTGCCGCTTGATGGGGTTCAGGGCGTCGTTGACGTACTCGGAGGTGCTCGTGTCGGTGATGCCGACGCTGCCGTTCAGGGACAAGGTCACGTTGCCGCCCACGCCGCCGCCCGAGTTGATGAGATCGAGACTATTGCCGGGATCAATCATGGTACCCGTGTCGCCGAAGACTCGGAAGCTGTTGACGACCCAGCGATTCGCGCCGTTGACGTCCTGGATGTCCGTTGCGGTCACGCGCAGGTACTGGGCGTTGGCGGCGCTGTCGAGTACCAGGTTGCGCTGCGTGGAATTGGGCGAGGTCAACGAGAACGACTGCGGCGTCCAGTTAATCCCGTCGGCCGACGTCTGCACAGTCGCGGCATCGAGCGCCGAGCCGGGGAAGCTATTGACGCGGATCGTCTTGATGTTCCGCGTCTGGCCGAAGTTGGCCGTGATGTAATTCGTGCCGCCTGCCGGATTCGAGCCGCCATCCCAGAATCCGTCTATCCAGTTGCCGCGCAGGTTGCTCACGTCAATGCCGGGAAATATCGCCTGCTGTGCTGCGGACAGCGAGACATTGGGCGAATTCAACAAGTTCACCAGATCGCGGTTGGCGAACGTGTTTGTGTAGATGACCGCTTGCGTCTCGGCGACGACCAGCATCCCGAGAATCGTTGCCCAGGTTCCGATAAGTTTGTGCTTCTTCATGTCTTGCGTTCCTCCAATTGGTTGTGTCCTTCCATTTGCTTCTGATTGTTCAGTTCCTCTTCAAACATCGCCTTGATCGTCGTCACTGGCGGAACGGGTTCACCACGATGTTGCCGATCCACCAACTCGATGCACGTGCGCAGCAATGTCTGCGAGTCATAGCCAAGCCGTTTGACCGGCACGACCATCGAGCCGGCCCACGGAAAATTGCAGTGGGCGACAATGTCCAGTTCCACGCCGATGCCCACGCCTGCGGCGATGAGCCCCGCAATCGCCGGCTCCACGAGGTTGTCGTCGGAGACGATCAGCGCGTCGGCCCGTGCTTCGTCGCGCCGTTGCATCAGCGCATGGACATACACGCGCGCCCCGTCCACCGGGCCGAATGGCATCAATCCGCAAGGATGCAGGCTCATTCCTCGTGCGGACAACAGGGGCTGAATGGCTTGCAGAAGTTTCGTGATGTTATGCAAGGTCAGCACCGCCACCCGTTTTCGTCCGCGGCCCGCGAGATATTCCAGGGCCTTCTCCCAATACGAAACGTCGATTTCGCCGTGGGCCGCACCGAGCGCCACTGCCAGAGTGCGAGGGAACCGAGATTCCAGGCTGCCCATCAGCGCCACGCGCGGGATGCCGGGCTCTTCCAGCACGGCGGTGTTCTCCAGCCGGAAGGGCGGTGTTGCGAAAATAATCCCCGCCAGCCGATGAGATTGCACCCGCTGCAGCAGCCGTGGGTACTCCGACGCATTCACGCCGTTGTCCATCCCGTAAAACGGAATCACCCGCTTCTCGCCACCCTGACTGAGTGCCGCCGCTTGATTCACCAACGCGGCGTAGAAGCGGGACCAAAGTTCGCCACCAGTCGTGGCCGGGGAAGTGGGGAACACCAGGGCGTAATCGTGTCGATGCGGCGGACGGGCGACCACCGTCGTGCCGCTACCCCGGCGCGGTTCGATCAGGCCCTGCTGCACCAGTTGGGCAATCACTTGCTGGATGGTCGCGCGCGCCACGCCGAAGCGGCGCATCAATTGATCCTGCGTGGGGAAGCTGCCGCCCGCCGGGTAGCGCTCGCGCACGATCTCCTCCCGCAACGTTTGAGCGATCCGGTCCCGCTTGGAAAGTCGCTTTGTGCTCATCAGCCCGAAAATGACTAGTATGCTTTAACAATAAGCTAGTCATATTGCAAGCCAAATTATTGATCGGTTCAGACGCTGCGTGGCGCAGCCGCAACCACAGAACAAGTAGCCACGAATCTCACGAATGAACACGAATGGGGAGAGCAATTTCAAGCAGCGATTCGTGGAATTCGTGTCATTCGTGGCCAACAAGATCGTTGCGACCTGACAAGGTTCTTAAAGATAGCAGTGCGGTGGCGCGGATGATTGGAGCTTTCGCAGTCTCCGAGCTTGCCTCCTTCCCGGATCGATGATGCTATAGGCGGAACGCACCTCGTGGAGCTTGAAATGCCGAACAGGAGTCATTAGAGAATTCTCCGATTTCTCCGTTTCCTCCTGTCAAACCAAGTTTATGAAACCACTCCGAATCGCCTTTCTCCAGGCCAACTTCCGCAGCTCGTTCCCGGAAAAAATCCCCGCCATCGCCCGCGTCGCGCGGCCGGGCAAACAGATGCGCCTCGAGGATTACGAGTTCAATCACCGTTTACTGCTCTCCCTGGCGCGTCAGGCGAAGGCAAAAGGAGCCGACATTGTCGTTGGGTCGGAAAGCTACCTCGACGGCTGGTCGTTCGCCCGGGGATCGTTGCCGCGCATTGCATTGGCTGTGGGAGATCGCCCCGTTGACGATCTTCGACGCGCGGCCCGCGAACTCCGGCTCTGGATGTGCATCGCGTTCATGGAGAAGACGAAGCGGACGATCTACAACTCGGCGCTGCTCATTTCATCGAGCGGGAAGATCGCGGGCCATTATCGCAAGACGCACGAAACCAAGGACGTGCTCAAGAAAATGCCGTACAAACTCGGCGATGACCTGCCGGTCTTCAATACACCCTGGGGCAAGATCGGCATCTTGATCTGTCACGATCGCTGGTATCCCGAGAACGCCCGCACGCTGCGCGTCAAAGGCGCCGAGTTGATCCTCAATCCGACCGCCACCGCCGTGTTCAATCCCTGCCACAAGTACCACGACATTCACCGATGCACCCAGCGCGCGCTCGCCTACGCGAACGGCCTGTTCTGGGCGAGTTGCAACAGTGCCAACCACGGCGGCCACAGCATCCTCATCGGGCCCGATGGATCTGTCATCGCCGAGGCTCGCCCAACGCAGCAGGTGCTCATCGCCGACCTCGATCTGAAGAAATACAGCCGATACGATTTCATCTCGAACCTGCGCCCGAAGCTCTACCAATTCCGCCAAGAGAAGGCTGGAGTTGGCTGACGTTTGGAGTACAAGCTTCAGCCTGCTTGATCGGTCATCAGGCTGACGCCTGTACTCCGAACACAACCCGAGGACTCGGAATGAACACGGTCAGGACGATTGGTGTCCTCCCGAAGGCTCCGTGCCGCGCTTGATGGAGTTGCTCGCTCATGAATGAACTGCCGTTACGCCGGTCGTTGGTCGCCGAGGTCGTCGGGATTCTGCGGCGCGACTTGGCGGACAGGACGTGGGGCGAATGGATGCCCACCGAGGCGTTTCTGTGCGACCGCTTGCAGGTCAGCCGCACCACGCTGCGGGCCGCGCTCGAAGTCCTGCGACGCGAGGGCTTGATCGAGCCAGCCGAGGGCCGACGGCAACGCGTCACGGTCCAAGCTCGCGCGCCGGGTAAGTCCGACCGACCCAAGGTCGTCGGGATGCTGTCGTCGTTGCGAACCCCGGAGCTGTCTTCCTTTTCATTGTTCCTGATTCACGAACTGCAGGGCCATTTGCAGGATGCGAGCTGCAAGGTGGAAATGCACGCGCACCCCTGGTTCGGTGCGAAAGATTCGGTCCGTTCGCTTCAAGAACTGGTGGGACGCTCCAAGGCGGATTGCTGGGTGCTTATCGGGCCGACTCCCGAAGCGCAACGATGGTTTGCCGAGAACCGAGTGCGGGCGATCGCCGTCGGCTCGCGTCACGAAGCGGCGCAGTTGCCCTATCTGGGCGTGGATTATCGGGCGGTATGCCGGCACGCTGTCGGGGTGCTGTTGGCGCGGGGTCGCTCGCGGATCGCGCTCATGCTGCCTGAGGGCGATTCGGCCGAAGAAAATCCGCTGGCGCAAGGATTCGCGGAAGGGGTGGCTACCTGCGTTCCCGATCGCAAGCTCGAGTCCAGACTCGCTCGTCACGACGGCACGGTGCAAGGGGTGCGCGCGACGTTGACCACGCTGTTCCGTGCGCGTCACCCCCCGACCGGGCTGCTGGTCGCCCGGCCGAAGCATGTGCTGACCGTGCTCACCCACCTGCTGCACGCGGGTATCCGGCTACCCAAGGACGTCTCACTGATCGCGTTGAGTCACGATTCGGCCCTGGCGGAGGTCGTGCCGTCGGTTGCGCATTACGAAGTCAACTGGGCAGCCTTCGCCCATCGGCTGGTGCGAATGGCCATGCGACTGATACAAATCGGAGCGCTCCCGCCGCGTCAGGTGCTGCTGATGGCCGATTTCCACGATGGCGAGACGCTCGGGCGCCCGTCTTGAGGCTTGGGGGTGCGGCGTTGTATCAAGGAAAGACAAAGTTCTTCGTCTAGCTTTCTATTGGCCTTCCATCTAGCGTAGGGGCAGCTAGAGACGGGGGTTGGTGATGAAGAAACAGACTTTGGTTCGAGCGGCGTTCGCCACGGTTTTCGTCGGTTTGGCGGTTGCTACCGAGACGCTGGCCCTGCCCACGCGCACGCAGAATTTCACCAGCGATCCTGGCTGGGGCAGTCTCGGCAACACGACCAGCCCCCATAATTACGGCTTCCGCAACACCAGCCATCTCACCGGCGCCTCGGCGGGCGAAGCCGGGGGAACGTTCGGGCGGTCCAATTTCCCGAACCATTACGGCGACACGAATCTCACGGAGGAACTGAATCTGAACTTCCGGCTCGAGGTCACGGGCAAACTCACCGCCGACGCCTACAACGGTCTCGATGGTTCGTTTCAGATCGGCTATTTCGACCAGACCGATGGGTTCGATTTCCTCGGTTTGATCGTGCTCGAGCCTTCGACCCCTCCGAGCCCGTTCCGCCTCGGGCTGGCTTTGGTGCGCTCGGATCAGACAGTTCGGGTGGAGATCCCAGGCTCCTCCGCGACGATCACGACCGGCAAGGACTACGAGTTCGCCTTCACCTACGATCCTCAAGCCAACTCCGGCAACGGCGCGCTGTCGGCGACGGTGACGGGAATCGACGTGGTGGGCAGCAGTTCGTTCACGCTCAACTTGTTGGCCGGTGACCGGCTGACTTCCACCCGGTTCAACGCGTTCGGGGTGCGCAGCGGGGTCGCAAGCCCCGTGGCCGGGAGCGCCGAGTTCTTTGTGGATGATCTCACGTACACCATCCCAGAACCATCCACGCTCGGTCTGTTCGCCCTGGCGATCGCTGGCCTGTTGTATCATCGCCGGACGAACCAGCCCTGATCGGATGCGGCGGCAACGCGACGGCCCGGCGGCGGGGTTCACCCTCGTGGAGTTGCTCGTGGTGGTTGCGGTGTTGTCGATCCTCGCGGCGTTCCTGCTGCCGGCTCTGCGCAACGCTAAGGAATCCGCCTGGGCGGCCCGTTGCCTCTCCAACATCCGACAGATCGGCGTCGCCGCCGTCATGTACACCGCCGACCACGACGGCGCGGTCATCGGTTATATGTGGGGTAGTTGTCCGAACCCGTTCTGTTCGCAGGTAGTCGTCCCCAATTGGCCTGCGTCGCTCTGGACCGATTTCATTTACGCATACGGGAGCAAAAGCTTCGACTACCTGGATTGTCCCAAGCAACGACTCATTCGCCACTCGTGGGCGCAACCGCCTTCGCCCCATCCCGCGCGCAAATACTACCCTGGCTACGCGATGAACCATGAAGTCGGTGACTGGGCAGGGCCGAAACGCGTCAAGCTCGCTGACGTGAAAACTCCCTCGCAGAAGGTTTGGTTCGCTGATGGTTCGTACAGCGGACTCGCCCAGCCCGCCGATGCCGACAACGGGTACGACTCCTGGTCGGCGCTGCTCAGCGGCGCGGGCCAATTCGCCAACAACATTCGGCCCGTCTCGCGTCGTCATCGCGGCGGGAGCAACATCGTCTTTTTCGACGGCCACGCGGAGTGGAAACACTATCTGGAAATCATGGCGTGGAACTTCAATCCGCCGCCGCAGACCGATTTCATCTACAATCCGGGTGAGGTCTATCGCGGCAGCTACGCCGAGTCGTGGGCGCTGCCCTGAACCCCTGGCCGTGATCTCGGCTCGATCATCGCACGCAACAGTGTCCATCAGGATGAAGTCGTTCTGGCTGGTGCTCGTCTTCTTCGTCGCCGCTCGCGTATCTGCTGACCAACTCATCCACTCCATCACATTCCAGCCCGTCGGGCCGAACGACAAGAAACCGCAACTGCTCGGCGACCGCTTCGAGTACTGGGCCGACGATCTCAATGGCCAGTTCTACGTCCAGCTCGACACGCCGACGAATTCCGCGCCGCGCAGCTTGCGGATCACGCTGAAGAAAGAAGGCGCAGGCAAGCCCGTAGCGGAGTTGGTTCAGCCGCACGCGCCTGAGAACAAAGCGCATTTCCTGGTCCACACCGCCGCGCTGAAGCCGGGCAGATACGAAGTGTCGGCCGTGTTGCTCGACGCGGAGAACAAGCAGCTCGGCGAGGCGCAGTCGTTCCGATTCGCTCGCAGCGAGAAGAGACACCCGATCGTGCCGATTCCCACGACAGGCATCCCGATCCAGTTGGAAGAGCAGAGCATTCTGCCCGATGCGACCTGGCCGGTACGGGTGGGCGTGCCACTGCCGGTCGGCGCGGTGACGGATACGTCGCGGCTGGCATTGTTCGAGGACGGCAAGCCCGTGGAGGCACAGATCAAACCCGTCGCCAGGTGGTGTCCGCAGGGTTCGATTCAGTGGGCGCACGTGGACTTCCTCGGGAAGTACAGCGGGGGCAAGCCGGCGGATTATCGGCTGAAAGTTCGTAGTACCGACTTTAGTCGGAATTCCGCCGCCTCGACCTCGCCGATGCCTCCTGAAGGCGGTACTACGAATCAGGTCAACCAGACCGACGATCAGATCACCGTGGACACCGGCTCGATTCGATTCATCGTCAACCGCAAGAGGTTCGCGGGCATTGAGGCGGCTTGGTTTGACGCGACCGGCTCCGGCAAGTACGACGAGGCGAATCCCGTGGTCAAGGGCACCGGCGGGCCGTATCTCGTGGATGGCCGTATTATCCGCTTCGATGCGGCAAACGACACAAACGCGGTTGTCGTGGTCGAGGAGCAAGGGCCCGTACGCGTGACGATCCGCGCCGAAGGCTGGTACGTGAATCCCGAGGGCCGCGTGGATCCGCTCTGCAAGTTCGTGACGCGCATCACGGCGTTCACCGGGCAGCCGTTCCTTCGCGTCAGCCAGCACACAATCATCACGTTCGACACGCGCCAGTATCGGTTGAAGGACGTGGGCTTTCATGTCGCGTCCAGGCTCGGGGAGAATTACCGGCTTGGCGCAGACGGAGCCACGAAGGAAGGCGCGTTGCCGGCGTCGCCACAGACCATCTTCCTGCATCAGGACCGTTACGACCATTTTCGGACCGTCGGGCCGGGCACGAACGTCACCGAGGGCGCTAGATCGGACGGCTGGTTCACGCTGGCTTCGACGAACCCGGCGATCCCCAACCTCACCGTGTTCTTGCGGGACATCTGGCAGAAGTTTCCGAAAGAAGTCGAGTTGGGGAGGGAGGGATTGACACTCCACTTCTGGCCGAAGCATGGTCACCGCTCGTTCGCACCTGCCGACGAACTCGACCTCAAAAACATCTATAAATTCTGGTGCTTTCATCAGGGTGCGCTGCTGGATCTCACGCTGCCGAATGATTACTACGAGAAGTTCGCGGGCGACTACGCCAGCGGGACGTTCGAGTGCCGCCCCGAACACGCGCTCAACGGCAACGGCCAGGGACTGGCGATTGGAAACGAGTTTCTGCTGTTGTTTCATGTCGAGCAAGCTTCCAGCTTGCGGCCATCCGAAGCATCGAATGAATCGCAAGCTGGAAGCTCGCGCCACGTTGCGGATTTGGCGCGGCTCTTCCAGCGCGATCCCGCCGCTCGTGCCTCGCCGGAGTGGAACGCCGGCACAGGCGCGCTCGGGAAGATCGCGGCAGTTGATCGCGCCCACTTCGCCGTGATGGAGGAAGCCGTCGAGCAGGGCTGGCTCTCGCACACCCGCTGCATCGAGCGCGGCAACGAGTACGGGATGTGGATTTGGCCCGACACACACACCTACTGGAACGTCGAAGGAAATCACGCCGAGTTGCACCGGGTCTGGCACAATTCGCACTACCACGAGGTCGGCCAGACCTGGCTGATGTACTACCGCAGCGGTTCGCCCGAGTTGCTCCGCTGGGCGCGCGCGAACACCGACCACTGGATGAATATCGGCACGGTGAACCATGCCGACTTCCTGCCCGACGGTCGCCCGCGATTCATGTTCCACCTCCCCGGCGCGATGTACCATTGCAAGGGCCACACCCCGTGGGGCAACGAGGACTACGGGATGATGCGCCGCGATGATCACGCGGGGTTGTTCGGCCACTACACCGATCCCGATGCGTTCCTCTGGTGCTGGTATCTCGACGGCAACCCGCGCGCGAAAGACGTGTACGATCTCTGGTCGGACTCCATCCGCAAGTATGGTGCGCCGCTGACCGGCACGCGTCGCGAGGCAAACACCTCGCTGGCCACCGCCGTCACCTATTATCAAGCCACTTGGGACGCGGACATCTTGCACAGCATCCACGGCCTTGGCCGCACGCTGCGCACCGCCGAACCGCTCGAAAAACAGCAGCCCGGCCCGATGTGGCATCCGCTCTGGGTCACGCGTTACTATGAACTGACGCGCGACCCTGAGTACGTGTCGTTCATCCTCGAGAACGCGCGCCACCGGTCTCTCGAAAACGCGTGGCTCACGGCGCTGGCCGCGCTGGCCCACGATCTGTCGGGCGACAAGTCCTACCTGACGGAACATTTCGAGAGTGTCGGCTACTTCCCGAACCGATTTTTCCACGCGCCGGGCGATCCGTACGACTGGTATGGCGCCGGCCCCGGCCCCATTGGCGACGGTTGGGGCGCATACCTTTGCTGGGGGCATTTCCTGTACGCGCTGGACAAGGCCAAGATCACCGACGCCACGCCTGAGCGCCTCACGCGCTTCGGCTACCTCGTCGGCGGCGACCCCGCGCTCACGGTCTATGCGCTGGAAACGAACGAACGACCGTTCACGCTCACGTTTTCTGCCAGTTCACTCGGAGGCGACTTGACACATTGCCACGTCCGGCTCGATGCGCCCTCGGGAAAAGAGGCGGTGCGCTTCACCGTGCCGCCGTACGGCGGGCCGTCCTCGTGGACCGAGAAACGAGACGTGGCCGCCGATGGCGAAACCGGCCTCTATCGGTTCACCTTGCTCTCGTCGCCGGTCAACGTCCGCGCGCCGTTGACCGACCTGCCATACGAGGCGACGACCATCCCCAAGAATCTTGCGCTGGCGACCAGTGGTCTGTACGGCTTTCTCGGACCCTCCGACGAAACCGTCCCCGTGGAGTTGAGCATCGCTTCGGCGGGACGCGCCGCGCTGACTACGCCGTGCAATCTGATCGTCACCGATGGTGAAGGCAAGGTCATCGTACGAGCGAGTTTGTTCCAGCCGCGCAAAACCCCGCCCATCACGCTCACGCTCGATCCGAAGCAGCACAAGCTCCCGTGGAAACTCGATGTCTATGGTGCGGCGGTGATCGAATGGAGGGGCGAAGCCGAACAATTGTTCCTCAGCCCATCGGACGATGCCCTCCAAGCCATCATCGCGACTTTGGGGAGATAGCCCGAAGGGGGCGCCACGCCCCCCAAAGCTGAAATACAGCCGCTACGACTTTATCTCGAACCTGCGGCCCGTGCTTTACAAACCGGCGCAACCGCCCCCGCGGATCACTGCAAAAAGAGAACTGCAAATGTAGTACAGACCTTTGGAGAGCGCTTCTTGATTTCCAAGCACTTACGTGTGCGTGCCGCCTCCAGTAGCGAAAGTCAGGCCAACGAGTCACGAATGACGAATTATGAAACAACATTTCTGTCGCTCTGTTCTGACGCGCTCTCGCGACAGCTCCCCCCGCCTATCCTGAATGGGCTGGGCGTTGCGTGAGCGGATAGCGAGGTTCTGAAAGAGCGACAGAAAACGGCGGAGAGAGTCAAAGCGGATGACTCTCTCCGCCGCCCCACGGCTTCGTACGCTTCTGTTGTATGTGTTTAGAGTCCGAACCAACTTTGGGTTGGTTGGTTGCGCCAATGAACGGTCTGAGTTCATTGGTAGCGTCCATTTTTTCTCGGGTTACATTTTTTGCTGGACTCCGACGCCGGCTCGTGCCACCTTTCCTTCATGGTCACAAGCCAGATCGTTCAGGGCCGCTCGATCAGT
>Ga0187892_10003943_pt1 | contig 26023 bp, 30 predicted proteins | sample MA1701073metaG_FD_139345 | JGI IMG/M metagenome (GOLD analysis project Ga0187892, IMG submission 139345) | Bio-ooze microbial communities from a basaltic lava cave in the Kipuka Kanohina Cave System on the Island of Hawaii, USA - MA170107-3 metaG ... | reverse complement strand
TCCGGGTTACACTCTGTCGGCATCGGGGCGCTCCTTCGGACCTGATCAAGTCGTTTCGGCAAAACAACTTTCTCAGAGTCCACGCCCCGATGCACTCACTTAGTTTGAGAAATCCGGGCTAGCACCACTGCAATGCATGCCCCGGCCACGGATTCCGCAGCCATCCGCCGCGCCACGCTCGTCGGCAGCGGCGCGATCGGCCTGTGGTCGACCTTGGCGCTGGCGACGACGCTGAGCGGCGCGGTGCCGCCGTTCCTGATGGTGGGGCTCACATTCAGCGTGGCCGCGCTGCTGATGGCGGCGAAGTGGATCGCGGCCGGCGAGCGGGTACTGGCGAAGCTCATCTGGCCGGCGCGGGTCTGGGCGCTCGGCGTCTACGGCCTGTTCGGCTATCACGCGCTCTATTTTCTGGCGCTCAAGACAGCGCCCGCGGTCGAGGCGAATCTCGTCAACTATCTCTGGCCGTTGCTGATCGTGCTGTTCTCGGCGCTGCTGCCGGGCGAGCGCCTGCGCTGGTTCCATGTGGCCGGCGCTGGGCTGGGCCTCGCGGGCGCGGCGATCCTCACGCTCGGCGGCGGCGCGTTTGTGCTCTCGCCGGACTTCGCGCTCGGCTATGGCGCGGCGCTCGGTTGCGCGCTGGTCTGGTCGAGCTACTCGGTGCTCTCGCGCCGCTTCGGCGAGGTGCAGTCAGACAGCGTGGGCGGATTCTGCGCCGCCACGGCCGTCCTGGGCTTTGCGGCGCATTTCGCGTTCGAGCCCACGCTCTGGCCTCATGGCTGGCAGTGGGCGGCGGTGCTGGCGCTGGGGCTCGGGCCGGTCGGCCTCGCGTTCTACCTCTGGGATCACGGCATGAAGCGCGGCGACATCCGGGCGCTGGGCGCGCTCTCCTATGCGACGCCGCTGCTCTCGACCGTGCTGCTGATCCTGTTCGGCGGCGGGGCGCTCACCTGGCGGGTCGCCGCCGCCGCCGGCCTCATCGTCGGCGGTGCCATCCTCGCCGCCGCCGATCTCTGGCGCGGGCGCAAGGCTTGAGCGCCCGCGCCGAGACCGGTGGGGTCAGGCCCGCGCGCTCCGGATATTGCGGAACTGCGCGAAGGTGAGGCCGGCGAGTACGATCGCGAGGCCGAGCACGATCGCGTTGCCTGCGCCCGACAGGGCTTCGTGCGCGAAGACAACGAGGATCGCGCTGCCGACGACCCAGGCCTCGTTCAGCAAGACCACGCTCCAGAGCGTCTTGCGGCTGGCGTCGAGCCAGGTGAAGGCGAGGGTGGCCGCCGCCACGACCAGCAGCGCGGCGCCGACGCCGTGCAGCAGCGTGCCGGTGGCGATGCCGGCCACGGTCTGGATGCCCGGCGCCAGCCAAGCGGCCATGAAATTGCCGGCGACGAGGAGGTCGAGGCCAAGCAAGAGGTCGGCGGCCGCGCCGATCACGAAGGGCAGGTGCTGCGGGCTGGCGAAGCCGAGCTCGGCGACTTCGGTTGCGTTGCTGTTCATGTTCGGTCTCCATTGATCGAGGATCGATGCGCGCCAAAATGCGGACCGCGCGGCGCCCTCGCAATTACGCGCGAGGTAATTGCTGGAGCCGCGCTTAGGGGCCAAACGCAGTGCATGAGGACCGAATTGACCAACGCGCTCGCCAAGACCTCGCCGTTCGGCCGGCTGCTCAAAGAGTGGCGCCAGGTGCGCGGCACGAGCCAGCTCGATTTCGCGCTCGCCTCGGGCATCTCGCAGCGCCATCTTAGCTTCCTCGAATCGGGTCGCTCGCGGCCGAGCCGCGGCATGGTCCTCCACCTCGCTTCATCGCTGGCGGTGCCCTTGCGACAACAGAACGCCATGCTCCTCGCCGCCGGCTTCGCGCCGGCCTACGCCCAGCGCAAGCTCGACGCGCCCGAGCTCGGCCCCATCAGCGCCGCGCTCGACCGCGCGCTGGCGCAGCAGGAGCCGTTTCCGGCGGTGGTCGTCGACCGCATCTACAATCTCGTGCGCGCCAATCGCGGGGCGCTCACGCTCCTCGGCGCGCTGCTCGATCCGGCGGCGCTGGTGCCGCCGCCCTCCGGCGCGCCGCACAATCTGATGCGCCTTCTCGTGCGGCCCGACGGCTTGAAGCCGCACATGGAGAACTGGGAGGAGGCGGTGGTGTGGCTCCTGCGGCGCTTGCGCGCCGAAGCCATCGCCGAGGGCGCGCGCGCCCACGATCAATTCCTCGACGAGCTGCTCGGCGATCCGGAGGTGGCGCGCGTGGCGCGCGCGCCGCGCGAGGAAAGCGACTATCCGCCGGCGCTCACCGTGCGCTTCCGCCACGGCAACGCGCGGCTCGCGCTGTTCTCGATGATCGCCACGGTCGGCACGCCGCTCGACGTAGCGCTGCAGGATCTTCGCCTCGAATTCTTCTTTCCCGCGGATCCGGCCACCGAGAAGTGGTTCCGCGACCGTGCGGGTTCCGCGCCGGTTGGCAAACAGTAAGCGAAGGACACAGCATGGACGCCCTCGCGCTGCTCAACGCAAAGATGATGCCGCTGGCGAAGCTCCTCGGCGTCGAGTTCGTCTCGGCCGCGCCCGACAGGGTCGCGGCGCGCCTCACGGTGCGCGAGGATCTCTGCACGATTCCCGCCGTGCTGCATGGCGGCGCGGTCATGGCCTTCGCCGACACGCTCGGCGGCGCCGCCACGATCCTGAACCTCAAGGAAGGCACCTGGACCACGACGATCGAGAGCAAGACCAACTTCCTGGCGCCGGCGCCGGCCGGAACCGTCGTCACGGGCGAATGCACGCCGGTCCACCGCGGCAAGCGCACGATGGTGTGGCAGACGCGCATCACGACCGCCGAGGGCAAGCTCGTGGCGCTGGTGACGCAAACGCAGATGGTGCTGTAAGCGCGGGTGACCCGGCGTTGATTGGCGGAGTCCGCCCCTACGCTACTGACGAGCGTCGAGCTTCCGCATGAGCCAATCGTGCATGCCGGGCGCGAGGCGCGGGCAGTAGACGACCGTACCGCTCGCCCGCGGCGCCGCCGCGCGCTCGCTTGCGAGGCCGACCAGCAGCGCCTCGGGCCCGAAGAATCCGCCCCAGAGCCGGAGGTCCTTGGCCACCCAGGCCGACGCGGTCGCGCAATCGAACCGCTTCGGCTCGATGACGTACGCGGCGGCGAGCGCGTCGAACGGATAGAAGCCGCTCAAGCCGACGGTGTCGACCCAGAAGGCGAGCCAGCCGCGCGTCCGCGCGGCGACCCAGGCGGCCGCGCCGCCCTGCGCCTCGAGCTTCGCCAGATCGGCGCCGGTGAGGCTCACGCCGCGCGCCGCCTCGTAGGGAATGAGCGAGATGGGCGCGCCGAGCGCCAGGATCTCGGCGGCGGCCGCGCGGTCCTTGTCGAAGTTGAAGTCGCGGAAGACCGGTCCGTGGCCGAACAGGATGCCATCGCCGCGCCCTTCGGCGGGATGGAAGACGTGCCCGGGGCGGCGGCCCATCACGGCGACGATGCGCCCCACGCTCTTCGCCAATTCGGGCCGGCCGCGCAGCGCCGCCGCGATGTTCGTGAGCGGGCCAAGTGCCACGATGGTCAGCGGACCGGTCGCCAACGCTTCGCGCAACGCGGCCTCGGCCCGTGCGCCGCCGGCGGCCCCTGGCCGGCGGCTCCGCGATGGACCGGCGGAACTTGGTCTTGGCGAGCGCGCGCGGCCAGCTCGCGCACGATCTTTTCCGCGTCGTCGGCCGGCGCATTGCCGTGGACGATGGAGATACCCGCAACCTCCAAGTCCGGCGCGCGCAGGAGCAGGAGGAGGGCGAAGCAATCGTCGGCATCGGCGTCGCCGGCATGGCCGCAAGCCGCGTCGGTGTCGATCCAGACCCGCCTCGGCATGGCCACCTCCGGCCCGCCCGTCTCGAGGGGCAGGGGCGGGGCCGCAAGCTCGCCCGTCCGCCAGACCTGGACCGGCATGGCGAAGGTCAGGAGCGCGAGCACGGGCAGAGCCACTGCCGCCCCGAGGGCGATGAGAAGGGGCCGCTTCATCGGTCGAGGACCAGCATAGCGCCGGAACGCGCCGTCAACCGCCGAGTTCCGGCGTTCTTCCCCCTCTTGGCGCCATGGGCTAAAACCCCCAATTCTCCAGGAGCGAGCGCAAGGGAGCAGGCGCCATGGACCGTATCCGCATCGCCGGCGGGCGGCCTCTCAAGGGCACGATCCCGATCTCGGGCGCCAAGAACGCGGCGCTCCCGCTCATGGCCGCGTGCCTGCTGACCGACAAGCCGCTGACGCTCACCAACCTGCCGCAGCTCGCCGACATCAAGACGCTGACCCAGCTCCTCGAACAGCACGGGGTCAAGGTGACGCCCGGCGACCACAGCGTCACCATGCACGCGGCCGAGATCCCTAACACGGTGGCGCCCTACGACATCGTGCGCCGCATGCGCGCCTCGGTGCTGGTGCTGGGCCCGCTCCTGGCGCGCTTCGGCAACGCCGTCGTCTCTATGCCGGGCGGCTGCGCCATCGGCACGCGCCCCATCGATCTCCACCTGGGCGCGCTCGAGAAGATGGGCGCCAAGATCCATATCGGCCGCGGCTATATCCACGCCGAGGCGCCGAAGGGCTTGAAGGCCGCGCACATCAAGTTCGAGAAGGTCTCCGTCGGCGCCACCGAGAACGTGCTGATGGCCGCGAGCCTCGCCAAAGGCGAAACCGTGATCGAGAACGCCGCCCGCGAGCCCGAGGTGAGCGATCTCGCCAAATGCCTGGTCGCGATGGGCGCCAAGATCGACGGCATCGGCACCGACAAGCTGACGGTCAAGGGCGTCGGCAAGCTCGAAGGCGCCGCCCACAAAGTGGTCGCCGACCGCATCGAGGCCGGCACCTATGCGATGGCCGCCGCCGTCACCCATGGCGACATCACGCTCGACGGCGCGGATGCGGGGCACCTCGCCTCGCTGTCCGAAGTGCTGCGCAAGACCGGGTCCGAGGTCGAGGAGACCAAGACCGGCCTCCGCGTGCGCGCCAACGGCAAGATCTCCGGCGCCGATGTCATGACCGAGCCGTTCCCGGGCTTCCCGACCGATCTTCAGGCCCAGTACATGGCGCTGATGTCGGTGTCGGAGGGCGCGGCGATGATCACCGAGACGATTTTCGAGAATCGCTACATGCACGTGCCCGAGCTCGCCCGCATGGGCGCCAACATCACGATCCACGGCTCGTCGGCGCTGGTGCGCGGCGTCGAGAAGCTGTTCGGCGCCGAGGTGATGGCGACGGATTTGCGCGCTTCCTCGTCGCTGGTGCTGGCCGGGCTCGCCGCCGAAGGCGAGACGGTCATCAACCGCGTCTACCATCTCGACCGCGGCTACGAGAATCTCGAGAGGAAGCTCGCCGCCTGCGGCGCCGAGATCGAGCGCCTGAGCGACCGGTGATGGGCGACAAGCTGAAGCTCCGCTGCGAGGACAAGGAGGACATCGTCGTCCTCTCGAGCCTGTTGCAGGACGCGCTGGTGCCGGTGGCCGAGATCGCGTGGCAGCCGGCGGAGCGGCGCTTCGTGCTCGTCGCCAGCCGCTTCATCTGGGAAGAGTGCCTGGACGTGACGCTGCCGCCTGGCCAGGCCGAGATCGAGTGCTATTCGCGCCGCAATTTCGGCGTCACGTTCGAGACGGTGAAATCGGTCAAGAGCCGCGGCATCGACCTCGCCGGGCGCGGGCGCATCCTCGAGCTGCTGGCGTTGAAGCCCGAGGGGGCGCCGCCCGACGCGGCCGTCGAGCTCGTCTTCGCCGGCGGCGCCGGGATCCGGCTCGAGGCCGAACGCATCCTCGCCCACGGCCAGGACATGGGCGAGCCCTGGCCCACGCGCTGGCGCCCGCGCCACCCCGATATCGAAGCCGCCTAGCTCCGGCGGCCGCCGCCATGCCCCGCACACGACCCATTCCCGGCGAACGGGCCAACGATCCTATCGTGCTCGCGCTGCCCAAGGGCCGCATCCTCGGCGAGGTGATGCCGCTGTTGAAGCTCGCCGGCATCAAGCCGGAGCGGGCCTTCGCCGACGAGGAGGCGCGCCAGCTCCATTTCGCCACAAACCTGCCGAACCTCTCGATCATCCGCGTCAGGAGCTTCGACGTGGCCACGTTCGTCGCGTTCGGCGCGGCGCAGCTCGGCATCGCCGGCAACGACGTGATCATGGAGTTCGAATATTCGGAGCTCTACGCGCCGCTCGATCTCCGGGTGGGGCATTGCCGCATCTCGGTCGCCGAATCGGCCGAGCTCGCCGGGCACGACGACCCCTCGCGCTGGAGCCACGTTCGGGTCGCCACGAAGTATCCGGAGATCACGCGCCGCCACTTCGCCGCGCGCGGCGTGCAGGCCGAGTGCATCAAGCTCAACGGCGCGCTCGAGCTGGCGCCGAAGCTCGGCCTCTGCCGGCGCATCGTCGATCTCGTCGCGACCGGGCGCACGCTCGAGGAGAACGGCCTCGTCGAGGTCGAGAAGATCGCCGACGTCACCTCGCGCCTCATCGTCAACCGCGCCGCCGTCAAGACGCGGCCGGTCGAGATCAACCGCTGGATCGGCAAGTTCGGCGAGGCGGCGGAGGCCTACGCCCGTGCCGCTTAGGCTCGATGCCGGCGCCCCCGACTTTGCGCGCGCGTTCGAGCGTCTCGTCGGCGCCAAGCGCGCGGCGGAGGAGAACGTCGACGCCGCGGTTGCCGCCATCGTCGCCGAAGTGAAGGCGCGCGGCGACGCGGCCCTCCTCGAATACACGGCGCGCTTCGACCGGCTGAACCTCAGCGCCGCGGGCCTGCGCCTGCCGGCCGAGCGCATCGAGCAGGCGGCGAGCCGGGTGCCGGAGGCGGCGGTGGCGGCGCTGAAGCTCGCCGCCCAGCGCATCGCCGACTATCACAAACGCCAGCTTCCAACCGGCTTCGAATACGCCGACGCGCAAGGCATACGCCTCGGGGCGCGCTGGACGCCGCTCGACATCGTCGGCCTCTACGTGCCCGGCGGCACCGCTTCCTATCCGAGCTCGGTGCTGATGAACGCGGTCCCGGCCAAGGTGGCGGGCGTCCCGCGCCTGGTGATGGCGGTGCCGACGCCGGACGGCACGGTGAACGACCTCGTGCTCGCGGCGGCGCGCATCGCCGGCGTCGACGAGATCTACCGTGTCGGCGGCGCGCAGGCGGTGGCTGCGCTCGCTTACGGCACCGCCACGATCCCCAAGGTCGACAAGATCGTGGGGCCAGGAAACGCCTACGTCGCCGCCGCCAAGAAGATCGTATTCGGCGGGGTCGGCATCGACCTCATCGCGGGGCCGTCCGAAATCCTCGTCGTCGCGGACGGCGCCAACGATCCCGCTTGGATCGCCGCCGATCTCCTCTCGCAGGCCGAGCACGACGCGGCGGCGCAGGCCGTCCTCGTCACCGACGACGCCGCCTTCGCCGACAAGGTCGCGTCCGCCGTCGAACGCACGCTGGCGCGCCTCCCGCGCGCCGCGATCGCGCGCGCGAGCTGGGAACGGCATGGCGCCATCATCGTGGTGGCCCGGCTCGACGACGCGCCGGCGCTCGTCGACCGCCTCGCCCCCGAGCATGTGGAGCTGGCGGTGGCCGATCCGGAGGCGCTGGCGAAGCGAATCCGCCACGCCGGCGCGATCTTCATGGGCCGCCACGCGCCCGAGGCGCTCGGCGATTACGTCGCGGGGCCCAACCACGTGCTGCCGACCTCGCAGAGCGCGCGCTTCTCCTCGGGCCTCGGCGTGCTCGATTTCATGAAGCGCACGTCGCTGATCGGCTGCGATGCCAAGGGCCTCGCCGCGATCGGCCCGGCGGCGGTGGCGCTGGCCGAAGCCGAAGGGCTCGACGCGCACGCGCTCTCGGTCTCGATCCGGCTCCGCTGAGGGCGCCATGCCCGAAGCGGCGCAGCGCGATACCCGCCTCATCGATATTCAGCTCGTCGAGAAGACCGCGGTGCGGCGCCGGCCCGAGGCCGAGCACGAGAGGAAGGTCGCGATCTTCGACCTGATCGAGGCGAATCATTTCGCACCCGCGGTCGAGCATCCCGGCCCCTACAAGCTCATGCTCTCGGCGGAGGAAACGCGCCTCATCTTCGACGTGCGCGCGCCCGACGACGCCGAGCTCGTGCGCGTGCCGTTGGCCCTTCAGCCGTTCCGCGGCATCGTTAAGGACTACTTCAAGGTCTGCGAGAGCTACTACCACGCGATCAAGAGCGCGACACCCTCGCGCATCGAGGCGATCGACATGGGCCGGCGCGGGCTCCACGACGAGGGCTCGCGCCTGCTCCAATCCGAGCTCGCTGGGCGCATCGAGATCGACCACGACACGGCGCGGCGCCTGTTCACGCTGCTCTGCGTGATGCACATCCGCGGCTGACCCAAGGCGCCGCGACGTGCCCCGGCCCCAGAGCGTGCTCTTCGCCTGCACCTTGAACGCGGTGCGCTCGCCGATCGCGGAGACCTACCTGAAGCACCTGTTCGGCACGGAGATCTACGTCGATTCGGTGGGCCTCAAGCAAAGCGAGGTCGATGGTTTCGCGATCGCGGTCATGGACGAGCTCGGCTTCGATCTCACGAAGCACAAGACCAAGACGTTCGATCAGCTCGAGGACTCGAGCTTCGACCTCGTCATCACGCTCTCGCCCGAGGCGCACCACAAGGCGCTCGAATGGACGCGGCACATGGCGGCCGAGGTCGAATACTGGCCGACCTTCGACGCGACGGCCATCGAAGGCGACCGCGAGACGCGCCTCGAAGCCTACCGCCAGGTGCGCGACCTCATCATGAAGCGCATCCGCGAGCGTTTCCCGGCGCTGTTGAAGCCGGTGTGATCCCGGCGCGCCTTATACTGGCCGGAAGGGCCGCACTTGCGGCCCGACGCGATCCCTCCACTCCGCGGCCGCGCAAGAGCGCGTCCGCTCCAGTCGGGATGACGATCAAAAACAAAGGCGAGCCGCATCGTGTCGCGCGCCCTGCGCGGACGTCAGCGTCTCGCGCCGATAACGCTTCGTTAACCGGCACACACCCCGATCCTTCGACCGTTGCGAAAACGCTTTACCCGTTCGCAACCATGCGCCGATAGGGTGAAGGCCGAGCGCGACGATCCGGCCCGGCCGTGCGGAGCGGCCCGGTCGGGAGGGGCGCGCCGGTGGAGGTTTCGTGCGTTATGCGGCGCTACAGAATCGGACGCGCGGACACGAACGACATCGTCTTGCATGAGCCCTCGGTCTCGCGCGAGCACGCCGAGCTGACCAAGCTCAGTCGCGGGGTCTTTCAACTCAAGGACTTGGGGAGCACCTACGGAACGTCGGCGCGGCAGGGCTCCGATTGGCATCTGGTCACCGCCGAGAACGTGAACTACGACACGCCGATTCGCATCGGGGAATTCGAGACCACGGTTGCGAACCTGCTCCGCGGGATCGACCCGGTCGCCGTTTATCTGGACACGTCGCCCAAGGCGCCGTGGGAAACGCCGGGCCCTCGTCTCTCGCCCGACGAGCGCGCCCAGCACCCCGAGACCATCCACGTCGGCTGGGGTCCGCGGTCCGCGCCGATCCCGCTCTTCCAACCGCAGCCGCCCACGGCATCGCAAAGCCACTCTTGGGAGAGCAAGCGCTTCGTGATTCTCTCGCTGATCGGCATCGCGGCGATCGCAACGGCCGCGCTGATCACCGTGGGCGTGACACTCATGCTCTGATCGGGCTGCTCCGATCCGGGGGGAACAAATGAGAGTCGCTGTCTTCGCCGCGGCACTGGCCGCACTGGCCGCCAACGCGTCGGTCGCCGACCAGCCGGCGCGGGAACCGGGCTTCTACACCAGCGTCAAACTTCAGCGCTTGTGTGCCGCTCCCGGCGGGACCGCGAAGCAAAACGAATGCCGCACCTACATCGCCGGCGTGGTCGACGGCTTGCTGGCCGGTGCGACCGTTTTTGGACGGCGCGCCTGCATGCCGCCGGCAACCCTCATGAAGACGATCATGCTGGTCGTGGAGCTCTATCAGTCGGAGCGATCCGGAATCGACCATCAGAACGCGGCCAAGATCGTCGCGGCGGCGGTCTCGGAGAAATGGCCGTGCCGCCCGTGAATGTCGCCCTGCCCGGCTTCGAAGGGCGCGGAGGGAAGCGCGGGCGACCGCAGATGGGCGCTCGCAAGCGCGCCGCGTTGTCGCTCGGGAGCATCGCCCTCACCTTGCTTTCGGCGGCGGGCGCTTTTCTCGCACCGAAGTGGTGGCCGCTGTTCGCCTTCTTTGCCGTCGCGGGCCTTGTCGGCGCCGCGCGGGCGGCGTGGCTTCGGTTCGCCGCCGGAAAGAAAACGCCGGCGCCGTCGCCGTCGCACGCCGATTCGATGCCGCAGCGCGACTGGAGCATGCAGGACGCGCACCACTACGTTCTCAACGAGCACCACGGCCGAAACAGGATGGGGAGCAGGAATCCGTTTCACGATTTCCGGCAGGCCGCGCGCGACGGCGCGCTGACGGTCTGGGGCAGGCCGGGGTCGATCGATGCCGGAACCGACGCAGCGTCCAAGCCCCCCGAGAAGATTCCGCCCGAGCACTGGACCGCCATGGGCTTCGACTACATGTCCTATGTGTTCGGGAACGCCGAGGATGCGCGCCGCGCGGCGACCGCGCCGGACCATGAGCATCGCCGCGGCAATCCCGAGCCCTATCGCGATCTGGCGGTGAGCAGCGCCGAGGTGAAGCGGCTGTGGCCGCCCAGGCGCGGCGCAAGATAGCCGCGCTCGACCCGCCCGGCCGGATCGCTTGGGGGCCGGGCGCACGCGACGGTCGCGCGCTCAAAGCAATCCCCTCGCGGCGAGGTTCGTCATCAGCGCGCCGATACCGAACTCCCACGGCGCGACGGCATCGCAATAGTCGACGCGGTTGACCAGCGCGCCGAGCTTGGGCGAGGCGATGGTGACGATGTCGCCCGTCTTGTGCGTGAAGCCGCTGCCCGGACCGGCGCGATCCTGCGTCGGCGCGAACATCGTGCCGGTGAAGAGCACGAAGCCGTCGGGGTATCGATGGTGTTTGCCGATGGTCTGCGCCACGAGATCGGTCACGTCGCGGCTGATCTTGCCGAGATCGCTCGCCGCTTCGAGCTCGAAGCCGTCGGCGCCTTCTACCGTCAGGCGCACTTCGGCGCTGCGCAGATCGCCGAGCGTGAACGTCGAATCCAGGAGCCGGATGCAGGGCCCGATCGCGCAGGACGCGTTGTTGTCCTTCGATTTGCCGAGCAAGAGCGCGCTGCGGCCCTCGAAGTCGCGCAGGTTCACGTCGTTGCCGAGCGAGGCACCCTTGATCGCGCCGGCAGGATCGACCACGAGCACGATCTCGGGCTCGGGATTGCTCCACGAGGAATCGCGGCGGATGCCGATCGCGGCGCCGGTGCCGACGGCCGAGAGCGGCGGCGCCTTGGTGAAGATTTCGGCGTCGGGGCCGATGCCGACTTCGAGATATTGCGACCAAAGGCCCTCGCGCTGCAGCAGCACCTTGGCTTTCTCCGCCTCGGCCGAACCGGGCTTGATCGCGCCGAGATCGATGCCGACGCGCGCGGCGAGCTCGCGGCGCACCGCGTCGGCGCGCGCAGGATCGCCCCTGGTGCGCTCCTCGATCACGCGCTCGATCAGGCTCGCGGCGAAGGTGACGCCGGCCGCCTTGATGCATTGAAGGTCGACCGGGGCCAAGAGATGCGGGCGCGCCGGATCGGGCCGCGGCGCGAAACTGTTTTCGAGCAGCGGCGCAAGTTCGCCGACCCGCGCGCCGGCGCTCTTGGCGAGCGCCATAGGATCGGGCGCCGCGACAAGCTCCGCCATAGTGGGCGCGAGCGCGGACAGATCGACCACGCCGTCGGCGCGGAACGCGACGACGGCGGGTCCGCCCGGCATGCCGGCGCGGCCCGGCAGCCACGCGCGGCCCACCAGCGTGCCGGCAAATCCGTCGTGCGGAATAAACTGCTGAAGCGGTGCGTTCATTCATTCTCCCCAGGAGGCGATCATTCTCCGCCGCCGCAACGCCGCCGTGCAAGCGCCCGCCGGGATTTCGCCTTGACCGCAGCCCCCGCCACCGCCCATTTTCGGGCCGCCGGCGCAACCGCCCGAGAGCCTTTATGTCGAAGGAAGATCTGATCCAATTTTCGGGCACGGTCACGGAGCTCCTGCCCAACGCCATGTTTCGCGTCAAGCTGGACAACAATCACGTCATTCTCGCCCACACCTCGGGCAAGATGCGCAAGAACCGGATCCGCGTGCTCGCGGGCGACCGCGTCAACGTCGAGATGACGCCCTACGATTTGACCAAAGGGCGCATCACCTTCCGCTACAAGTAAGCGCCGATGACAGGCGCCGACCGCGCGGCGGTGCGCGGCACCAAGCCCGCGCTCATCCTCGCCTCCGCCTCTCCCCGCCGGCGCGACCTCCTCGCCCAGATCGGCATCGTTCCCGACCGCGTCGTTCCCGCGGCGCTCGACGAGGCTCCGCTCAAGAACGAGCTGCCGGCCGCGCATGCGCTGCGCCTGGCGCTGGCCAAGGCGCGCGCGGTCGCCGGTGCTAATCCCGGCGCGTTCGTGATCGGCGCCGACACGGTGGTGGCGTTGGGCCGCCGCATTCTGCCCAAGGCCGACGACGAGGCCGCGGCGCGGCGCTGCCTCGAGCTGCTCTCGGGCCGGCGCCACCGCGTCGTGGGCGGCGTCGGCGTCGTGGCGCCGGACGGCCGCGCGCTGACCCGGCTCGTGACGAGCGTCGTCGCGTTCAAGCGCATCGACGCGGCGGAGATGGCGGATTACCTCGCGGGCGGCGAATGGCGCGGCAAGGCCGGCGGCTATGCGATCCAGGGCCGCGCCGCCGCGCTCGTCCGCTTTCTCTCGGGCTCGTACAGCAACGTGGTCGGCCTGCCGCTGTTCGAGACGGCGCAGCTGCTGCGCGGCGCGGGCTATTGCCGGGCGCCGACGCCATGAAGCTCGAGATCCTGCTCGCGCGCGGGGCCGGCGAAAGCCGTGGCGCGGTACTGACCGACGGCGTGCTCACCGACTACCGCGTCGGCCGCGCCGCCGTGCCGAGCCGCGTCGGCGGCGTCTACCGCGCGCGGGTGAAGGCGATCGTGCCGGGCCTGGCGGGCGCGGTCGTGGAGTTCCCCGGCGGCGAAGCCTGGCTCGATCTCGCGCGCGCGCATGCGACAAGGCCGCGCGAAGGGGCCGTGATCACGATCCAGATCGTGCAGGACGCGGCGCGCGGCAAGCTGCCGCGCGCCGCCGCCGATCCGTTCTTGGCCGGCCGCTTCCTCGCGCTGCAGCCCATGGCGGCGAAGCCGGCGCTCTCGCATCGCATCGCCGACAACGATGCGCGGGCGCGGCTCGGCGCCTTGCTTGCGAGGTTGGGCGACCCGGGCGCGCGGGGCGGCCAGTTCCTCGCGCTGCACACGGCGCCCGCGGCGAGCGACGCGATGCTCGCGGCCGAAGCCGAGCGGCTCCGGGCCGCGTGGCGCGAAGCCGCGCCGGCGCTCGAGGCGAACGCGCCCGCCGAGGCGGTCGCGCCCACCGACGCGGCGCTCGATCTGCTGCGCCTCTTCGTCGGGCCGGCGGCGCCGCGCATCGCGGCCGACAGCGAGGCGCTGGCCAAGACGGTGCGCGATTGGCTCGCCGCGCACGCGCCGGAATGGGAGGGCGCCGTCGAGCGCGAGCCGGTCGGGCGCACGACGCTCGAAAGCGAAACACTGCGCGCCGAGCTGGCGGCGGCGCTGGACAGCGAGGTGCCGCTGCCGGCCGGCGGAGCGATCGTCATCGAAGCCGCCGCGGGCGCGACCGTCGTCGACGTCGACACCGATCGCGGCGCCGCCGCTTCGGCCAAGGCCACGTTCGCCGCCGTCAACCGCGAGGCCGCGCGCGAAGCTGCGCGCCAGATCCGCTTGCGCAACCTGGGCGGACGCATCGTGCTGGACTTCGCCGGACTAGGGGAAGCGCGCGAACTGCCGGCGGCGCTGGCGATCCTGCGCGGCGCGGCCGCCGCCGACCCGATGGCGGTGCGCATCGCGCGGCCGAGCGATTTCGGCCTCGTGGAACTGATGCGCCGGCGCGAGCGCGCCACCCTCGCCGAAATGCTCGGCAAGGCCTAAATAGGCGCTTGATGGCACCCTACGACCACGACCATTCCGGCGGCGGCAAACAGGGCGGCGCGGGTCCGCACTGCCCCGTCTGCAAGGCGCCCGCCGCGGAGGCCACGAAGCCGTTCTGCTCGAAGCGTTGCGCCGACATCGACCTCCACCGCTGGCTCGCCGGCGTCTACCGCGTGCCGACCAAGGAGAAGCCGGAGGACGAGGAGGAGAAGAAGTAGCACGGACGGACACGAACGTTCGCCCACCTCCACGGACCTACGGGACCAGGAGGTCCTTGCTCCTGCTGTCCGTGTTCGTCCGTGGAAGTCCGTGTTCGTGCGTGTCATGCGGCCAGCGCCACCAGCGCCGCCGCTTCGCCGGCGAGGATCGCCGCGCCGAGCACGTCGCCGGTGACGCCGCCGATGTGGCGCTGCGCGAGCAACGAGACGAACAGCACCGCGAAGAAGGCGCCGGCAACCGCGTAGCCGACCGCGCGCCAGGGCAACGCGTATCCCGCGGCGGCAAGCGTCGCGGCGGCGAGCGCGAGGATCAGCGCCATGCAAGCGGAAAAGCCGGGCGCGCGGCCGGCCGCCCGCCCGAGCCCGTCGGCGCGCGCCGGCGGCAGCAAGCTCATCGGCAGCGCCGCGAAGCCGCGCCCCAGCGCGGCCGCGGCGATGAACGCCGCGAAGCCCGCGGCGCCGTCCACTGCCGCCAAGGCGCCGGCGCGCAGCAGCGTCACGATCACGAGCGCGAGCACGCCGTAGGCGCCGGTGCGGCTGTCGCGCATGATGGCGAGTTTCTCGTCCCGCGTGCGCCCGCCGCCCAAACCGTCGGCCGTGTCGGCGAGCCCGTCCTCATGGAGTGCGCCGGTGGCCAGCGCGAGAAATCCGACAGCGAGCGCCGCCGCCACCAGCGCCGGCAATCCGATCTCGCGCCCGAGCCAATAGACGCCGCCGGCGAGGGTGCCCAGCAGCGCGCCTACGATCGGAAACGCCCAGACGCCGCGCCCGATCGCGCCGAGATCGCGCGGCACTTCGAAAGGCCACGGCAGCCGCGAGAGCAGCGTCCACGCCGCGCCGAATTGGCCGGCGAAGCCGGCGGCGCGTTCGGCGCGGGTCGCGTCTTGGTCGCTCATCGATCGAGATTGCGTGCTCGGCGTGAGGCCGCTAGACCCGCGGCGTGGTTCTCACCATGCGTGACTTCAACGAACGGCTCAAGCGCTTGCCCGGGCCGGACCGCGCCAGCGCCGATGCGGCGGCCGCGCGCCAGCAGCGCCTCACCAAGCCGCCGGGCTCGCTCGGCCGGCTCGAGGCGCTGGCCGCGTGGCTCGCCGCCTGGCAGGGGCGCCACCCGCCGCGCCTCGATCGCGTGCGCATCGCGGTGTTCGCCGGCAATCATGGCGTGGCGACGCGCGGCGTTTCGGCGTATCCGGCCGAGGTCACCGTGCAGATGGTCGCGAACTTCCGCGCCGGTGGTGCCGCCATCAACCAGCTCGCGCGCGCAACGGGTGCCGAGCTCGTCGTGATCCCGCTCGAGCTCGAGCGGCCGACCGCGGATTTCACCGCGGCACCGGCGATGAGCGAAGCGGAATTGCGCCAAGCGCTCGAAGCCGGCGCGGACGCGGTGGAAGCCGGGCTCGATCTCCTGTGCGTAGGCGAGATGGGGATTGCCAACACGACGGCGGCGGCCGCCTTGGCTGCGGCGCTGTTCGGCGGCAAGGGCGCGGATTGGGTCGGGCGCGGCACCGGCGTGGACGATGCCGGCCTCGCGCGCAAGGCAGCGGCCGTCGATGCGGCGCTCGCCTTGCACGGCGGCGCGCTCGCCGGCCGCTCGGGCAACCCGCTCGAAGCCCTGCGCCGCGTCGGCGGCCGCGAGCTGGCGGCGATCGCGGGCGCGGTCTTGCGGGCGCGCGAGCTGCGCATTCCGGCCGTGCTCGACGGCTTCGTTTCGACGGCGGCCGCCGCGGTCTTGGCCAAGGCGCAGGCAGGCGCGCTCGATCATTGCGTCGCGGGGCACCGCTCGGCCGAAGCCGGCCACACGCGCCTGCTCGACCACATCGCGCTAAAGCCGCTGCTCGATCTCGGCATGCGCCTGGGCGAAGCCTCGGGCGCCGCGCTCGCGATCGGGATTCTCCGCGCCGCGGTCGCCACGCATACCGGCATGGCGACATTCGAGCAGGCGGGCGTCAGTGATAAAGGTCGCTAATAGCGTTTCGATTGCACCCGCGCCGTACGTGGTTCGAGGCTCGGCGCCAGAGGCGCCGAGCACCTCACCATGAGGATCGTTTGTTCGGGCACCGTCTTCGCAGCGCTGTTTTCCGCAGCCAACAAGCAACCTCATGCTGAGGTTGCGCCGCTCCTCTTGGAGCGGCGCCTCGAAGCACGCACGGCCTCCGCGCGGCTACCCGTGCACGAATCCCGTCCCGGTGCGGTCGAAGGGATCGGGGCCGAGGCCGAGGCAGCGCTGGCGGAGATCGTCCCACGCCGCGAGCCGCTCCCAGCGCGGCGGCCGCAAAGGCTTGCCGTCATCGCCCAGGAACGGGCTCGGCAGGAACACGGTCATCTGCTGCTCGCCGGCGCCGTTGAACATGCGAAAGCCCCAGGTGTTGGGCGCGCCGTTCCTCGGATTGAGGCCGCGATAGAGCTCTGCGCGCGCGCAGCGCCGGTGGCGGGCGAGATCGGGCGGCGTCGGCGCGGCGCCGAGGCCCTTGGTCTCGCCGATGCAGAGATGAAAGTGCCAGGGCCCGAAATCGACGGTGACATAACCGTCGAGCAAGCCGATCTTGCGCGGCGGGCCGGGCGCCTTCACCTCCCAGGCGGCACCCTGGATCAGCGTGCCGAAGAAGATCGAGTCCCAATAGCTTTGGAAGATGTGCTGAATGAGCGCGAACAGCGCCGGCTCGTCCGGGGCGACCGGAAAGATCTCGACGCGGCCGATGCCGGCTTCGTCGGCGATGCGCGGGGCGGCGAGCATGCGAGTCACAGTCGCCTTTTGATTAAGGGCAAGACTCTGGCACTAGCCGTCCGTAACCATCAAGTCTAACCTTTCCCTATTCTCTTGGGGCGTAAGCGCGCGGCGATGCCGGGGAAGTTTCCGAGGGTGATGCTGATCACGGGCGGCGCCCGTGCGGGCAAGAGCCGCTACGCGGAGCGCCTGATGCGCGCGCGCCCGGCTCGCCACGCCGTGATCGCAACCGGGGTTCCCGGCGACGCCGAGATGGCCGAGCGAATCGCCCGCCACAAGGCCGAACGCGACCCGAGCTGGGAGGTTGTGGAGCAGGCGATTTCGGTTCGCTCCGCCATCCGCAACGCCACGCGCCCCGACCGCATCGTGCTCGTGGATTGCCTGACGCTCTGGATCAGCAACCTCATGGCCGAGAAACGCGACATCGACATCGAGATACAGGGGCTTGTCGGCACGCTGCAGACCGCAGCCGGACCGGTGATCATTGTTTCCAACGAGGTCGGCCTCGGCATCGTGCCCGACAACCCGCTCGCGCGCGCGTTCCGCGACGCCCTCGGACGCGCCAACCAGGCGGTCGCCGCCGCCGCCGACTGCGCCGTCTTCATGGCCGCGGGGATCCCGATCGTGCTCAAGGGCGCGCTGCCGAGCTGACGCCGGGCCACCGCTCACAATCATACTGAACGAAGCGAAGGACCCCGCGTCCGCTGCCAACTCGTTTTGTGCGGAGGCCAGGTCCTTCGCTTCGGTCAGGATGACGAGCTCGGTACGCGCCGCCAGGGCAGCACGTACTCCGCGCCCTCGTGCCGGCCTCGCACGGCCTCGATCCGGTACACCGAGGCGAGGAGTTCGGACGTCAGCACGTCGGCGGGCGCGCCTTCGGCGGCGCGGCGGCCGCGGTCGAGCAGCACCAGGCGACGGCAGAAGCGCGCCGCGAGCGCGAGATCGTGCAGCACGACGACGACGCCGGTGCCGGTTGCGGCCAGGCCGGCGAGATGCTCCATCACTTCGAGGCGGTGATAGGGGTCGAGGCCGGAGACCGGCTCGTCGGCAAGCAGGATTTCCGGCGCGCCCGCCAGCGCCCGGGCCAGCAGCACGCGCGCCTTCTCGCCGCCCGAGAGCCGTGTCGCGGCGCGCGCGGCGAGATCGGCGATGTCGAGCGCCGCCATCGCGTCGTCGGCGATCGCGCGATCGCCTTCGCCGGGCCGGTCCCAGGCGCCGAGATGAGGGAGGCGGCCCATCAGTACTACGTCGGCGACGGGCAACGCCCAGTGGATCGTGCCGTCTTGCGGCAGATAGCCCAGGCGCCGAGCGCGGTCGCGGCGGCCGATGGCGGCGAGGGGCCTGGCGTCGAGCACGACGCGGCCCGCCGCCGGCTCGACGAGCCCGGCGAGCGCGCGCAGCAGCGTCGTCTTCCCGGCGCCGTTGGGGCCGATGAGGCCGACGAACTCGCCCGCCTCCACCGCGAGGCTGACGCGATCGAGCGCGACGCGCGCACCGAGCCTCACAGTGACTCCGTCGGCGGCAAGGCGCGTCATGGCTCGGCCCGCCGCGCCTGGAGCACCAGCGCCAGGAAGAAGGGCGCGCCGATCAGCGCCGTCAGCACGCCGAGATTGATCTCGCGGTCGGTCAGGATGAGACGCGCCGCGAGATCGCCGAGCAGCGTGAGCGTGGCGCCGCCGAGGGCGCTCGCCAGCAGCAGCGCGCCGGGGCGATAGCCGACGCGGCCGCGCAAGAGGTGCGGCACCACCAGTCCGACGAAGCCGATGACGCCGGCCACCGCGGTCGAGGCGCCGACGGCGAGGGCGGTGCCGAGCACCAGGCGCAAACGCAGGCCCGCGAGATTGACGCCGAGGCTCGCGGCGGCATCCTCGCCGAGCGTCAACGCGTCGAGGCCGCGTGCAAGCGTCGCGAGAACGAAGGTGCCGGCGAGGATGAACGGAAGCGCGAGCCAGACATGGGTCATGCTGCGGTCGGTGAGGCCCCCGAGCATCCAGTGGATGATCTCGAGCGTTGCATAGGGGCTCGGCGCCAGGCTCAGGGCGAGTGCCGTCAGCGCACCGGCCAGCGCGTTGACCGCGACGCCGGCCAGGATCAGCGTCGCCGTCGAGCCGCCGCGCCCGGCCAACGCGTAGACCAGCCAGACGCCGACCGCTGCGCCCGCGAGGCCGCCCAACGGCAGCGCAAGCGGGAAGATCCGCGCGAGGCCGAAGTAGAACACCACCACGGCCCCGAGCGCGCCCGCGGCCGAGACGCCGACGACGCCGGCCTCGGCCAAAGGATTGCGGAGATATCCCTGCAGCGCAGCGCCGGAAATGCCGAGCGCCGCGCCGATCGCGAGCGCGAGGATCGTGCGCGGGAGGCGGATTTCGAGCACGATCAGGCGCAGCGCCTCGGGCCCGTCGCCGAACACGGCGCCGAGCGCTGCGCCGAGGTCGATCGCGACCGGCCCGAACCCGAGCGAGGCCGCGAAAGCGGCGAGCGCGAACAGCGTCAGGATGGCAAGCAGCGCGCCGCGTCTCATCGCCGGCGCCCGACGTCGGCGCGCAGGCGCGCGAGCCGCTCCGCCGCCTCGGCCACGAACGGCGTTTCGCAGGTCCAGAGCCGCCCGGGGATTGCCGCGAACGGCTTCGCCGCTGCGAGGCGCGCGAGCGCGGGATGCTGCACGGTTTCGACCGCGCGCGAGGCCGAGGTTTCTTCCGTGTCGATGGCGATCAGCGCGTCGATACGCCGTGTCGCCAGAAGCTCGAGATTGAGCCGGCCGCCGATGCCGAGACCGGCCGCTTCCGCCAGATTGGCGAAGCCGGCGGCGCGGATCACGTCGTCGGCGAGGGTGCCCGGCTCCGCCGTGTAGCCGCTGGTGTTGTAGAAGGCGAGGACCGGCCGGGGCCCCTGGGGAACGCCGGCCGCGACGGCGGCCAGCCGGCGATCAAAATCGGACACCATCGTTTCGGCCTTCTCCGCCTCGCCGACGAGCGCGCCCACCCACCGCATGCCCGCGCGCACGCCCTCGATCGAACTGGCGAGCCGCATCACCTCGACGCGCTGGCCGAGACGGCGCAGCAGCGCGATCGTCTCGGGCGCGGAATACTCGCCGCCGATCACGAGATCGGGCATCAGCGGCAACACCTCTTCGGCGCGGCCGTGCGTGGTGCGGAAACCGCGCGCCTCGCGCGGCATGTTGGACCAGTCGCGGTCGGTCGCGAACTGCGTCAGCGCCGCGATGCGGCGCGGCTCGACCATGAGTAGCAGGAGCTGGTCGACGCAGACATTGAGCGAAACGATGCGCTGCGGTTTCCCCGGCATTTCGGCGCGCAGCGGTGTGGCGAGCACCGCGGCGCCGAGTACGAGGGCGGCGGCTGCCCTCACTTCCCATCGCCGCGCCACAGGCGCGGCGATGGGCCCCTTCTGTCCCAGAGGGAGAGAAAAGAATAGCGTGCCTCTTTCTTCTCTCTCCCTTTGGGAGAGAAGGGGCCCATTGGTGCGCCTCAAGCGCAGCAATGGGAAGTGAGGGCCGGCGCCGCGCCGCCGTATCCGAACGCTGCGCCTTCGCCTCATTGCAGCGCCGCGAAACGGACGCGAACGCCGGCAAAGGCGCCGATGCCCGGCGTGCCGAAGCTGAACACTTCCTGGTACTTCTGATTCAGCACGTTCTCGATGCGCCCGTAAATTTCGATGCCGTCGTGCAGCTTATACGACGCCGCGATGTTGAGCAGCACGAAGCCGCGCAAGTCGACGGTGCGCGTGGTGAAGTCGGAGAGGAAAATAGTGTCGCGTTGCGGGCCGTTGAAGCGCGCGTTGACGTGGATGCGGGCGCGCTCCTTGTCGAACGTGTAGGTCGCAAACACGCTGCCGATGTGCTTCGCACGGCGCACCGGCTGGTTGCCTTCCGGGTCCTCGGCGTCCGTGTAGGTGTAGGCGCCGCCCATCTCGAGGCCCGGGAGCGGCCGCACCTTTGCCGCCACCTCGATGCCCTGGATGTGCGTGACACCGATGTCGTTGCGCACGTTGGCAGTCGTCGCCACGATGCGGTCGGTGATGCGGTTGCGGAAATAGGTGACGTCGACCGTCGCGCGCGGGCCCCAGAAGCTTTTCTCGACGCCCACATCCCACCCGAAGGACTGCTCGGACTTGAGATTGGGGTTGGGCGTGAAGCCGGGAAAGCGGCCGAACAGCTGGAAGAGATCGGGATTCTTGACGCCGGTGCCGGCGCTTGCGTGCAAGCGGGCGTTCCACTCGCGCAGCACATAGGCGCCGGTGGTGCGATAGGTGGTGCGGTCCTGGAAGAAATCGTTGTCGTCGAACCGCACCGAGCCGGTGAGGAAGAGGCGCTCCCACAGCGCCAAGGCATACTCGCCGACATAGCTCTTGCTCGTGATCGCCTGCTCGAAGAATCCGAAGCTCGAGGAGGAGAGCACGGATTGCCGCTCGTGCTCGAACAGGAACGTGAAGCGGTGCTCGGCGTTGGCGATGTCGGGCGTGTTGAGGCGCAGCGTCGTCTGGTTGTCGATGCGCCGGCGCCGCGACTTGTTGGTGAAGAGCCCGCCGAACGTGGCGCTCACCGAGTCGTTCTGCGTCCAGCCGTAGGTAACGCCGGTACGGTTGGTGAGCCGCCCGTCGAACAGCTTGATCGTGCCGTCGGCGCGGCCGAACAGCTGCTCGAACTTGTAGAAGGAGCGGTCGTCGGTCGCGATGCACACGCCGTTGGCGAGGCAGGGCAGGGTGAAGCCGTCCTGGAACGCGTCGATATGGCCGAGGCTTTTCGAGGAGCGGCCGGCGAACGAGAACTCGACATATTCAGACGGCGTCAAGGTCGCGGTGCCGCTGAACACGTTGATGCGGAAGGGGTCGCTTTCGCCGTTGCCGTTGCGGCGGTCGGCCGAGGAGATGCCCGCAGTCTGCAGGTGGTTCCAGTGGAACGCGGCCTTCAGCATCTCGGTGCCAAGCCGCGCGCCGGCGCCGCCGGCGAGCGTGCGGAAGGAGCCGCCTTCGACGAAGGAGCTCGCCTCGAGGCCCTTCCGGCCGCGCTTGGTGATGATGTTGATGACGCCGCCGACCGCTTCGCTGCCGTAGAGCGAGCTCTGGGGGCCGCGCAGCACTTCGATGCGCTCGATGTCGCCGGCCGGGAGCTGCGAGAAATCGAAGGACTGGCCGAGCGAGGGGTCGTTGACTTTGATGCCGTCGATGAGCACCAGCGTGTGGTTGCTCTCGGCGCCGCGGATGCGGACGTCGACCTGGCCGCCGAAGCTGCCGGTGCGGCTCACGGCCACGCCCGGAACCTCGCGCAGGACATCGACGGCGGTCAACGTTTGCCGCGCCTCGAGATCGCTCTGCGTCACGACCGAGGCGGCGCTGCCGACGCGCGCGCCGGGCAAAGGCTCGCGCGAGGCACTGACGACGGTCTCGGGCAAGAGCGTGGTTTCGGCGAAGGCGGGTGCAAGCGCGAGCAGGCTCGCGCCGGCGGCAAACGCGTGAATCGTGGCATAGAAACGCATGGGAGGACCTCCTCGAGCGGGTGACGATGGGGACTCGTCACCGCAACGGAGATCCGTTCCGCCTGCCGGGCCACCCCGCCCGTCAGATGGGTGACGTCTCCTCTTCGGCAGGTCTCCTGGCTCGCGGGTCCTACGCGGTCCGCCCGTCTTCCCGAAGCTCGTCAGCCTTCCGACGAGCGACAGTGACATCGGTGGGCAACCGCTCGCCGCTTACAGTTGCGGGGGCAGCCACGGACTGGGAGCGCTAGCTCCGCACCGTGTTCCCTTTTGAGCCCTAGACACGCCAACGGCATGCGTCGGGCACCGGAAAGGCAACCCAATAACAGGCGCGTGCAGCCGCGTTGTCAAGCGTCGCGAAATTCACCCGCGCGTTTGCGGCGAAGCTAGCGCCGCGGGAAGAGGCGGTCGAGGTGGTGCGCCGCGGCGTCGGCAAGGAGATCGCGCTCGAGAGAGCGCCAGCGGCGCGCGAACAAGTCCGCGCACGAAATTCGCCGGCGAAGATGGCCGCGCTACGAAGCCACGCGGAACACCGCGCCCATGCCCGCTTCCTGATGCTCGAGGATGTGGCAATGGATCATCCAGTCGCCGGGATTGTCGGCGACGAAGGCGATCTCGGCGCTCTCCTGCTGGCTCATGAGAATCGTGTCGGTCAGCGGCGGCGCCGCGAGCGCTTTGCCGTTGCGCGAGAGGATGCGGAACGTGTGGCCGTGCATGTGAATCGGGTGATCGAACACCGTGTCGTTCCTGAGCGCAAACACGACGCTCGTTCCGCGTTTCAAGGTCAGGAGTGGCGGCATGCTGCCGTGATTGTGAGTGTCGCCGGCGTCATGGACCACGGTCTTCCCGTTGACGGTCCAGACGCCGTGCGGGTGCGCGCCCTCGGCGCCTGGCCGCCGCTGCGCCTGCATGTGCATTCCCGGCTGCGCGCCGCCGGCAAAGACGAGTTCGTAGCGCTGGGCGCGCGCGACCACCGGCGTGGCAATGGGATTCGGCGCAACGGCAGTGGGCGGGGGTAGCGGCCTTGCGCGGAGCGGCTCTTCGTCGCGATAGGCGAAGCGCAGCAGCGCCGCCGGATCGTCGCCGGGCGGGTAATAGAGCACCGGATGGCGCTCATCGGGCGCCGCGACGGCGTCGAGCAGAAGATCCGCGCGCATTCCGGGGCCGAGCGTGAGCCGATCCTTGCCGAGCTTTCGCGGCGTCACCGGCTGGCCGTCGAGCGCGACCAGCCAGGGATCGTGGCCCTCGAAACCGAGCTCGAAGATGCGCGCATTGGCGACATTGAGCATGCGGATGCGGACGCGCTCGTTGGGACGCAGCGACACCACGCCGCCGAGCGCGCCATTGACGGTAATGTGGCTTCCGATCCGCCCGTCATGGCTGCGCTCCTGCGCGTTGGCGAAATCGGGATCGATGCTGCCGTCCTCCTTCAATTTCCAATCGGACAGAACCCAGACCAATTCGCGATCGACGCGCGGCGGCCGCAACTCCTCGACGATGAGGACGCCCGAGAGGCCGCGTCCGAGCTGCTCCGAGCCGTTGCCGTGCGGGTGATACCAGTAGGTGCCGGCATCGGCGCAGACGAAGCTGTAGGGGAACACCTCGTTCGGCATCACCGCGTGCTGGGTGAGGTTCGGCACGCCGTCCATGTCGTTGGGCACGCGGATGCCGTGCCAGTGGATCGTGGTCGGCTGCGCGAGCCGGTTGACGAGCGTCACGTCGAGCCGCTGGCCCTGGCGCACGCGCAGGACCGGGCCGGGCGCGCTGCCCTCGAAGCCCCAGATCTCGGTCTCGGGCAGATGCGGCCCGCGCAACCCTGCCTTGCCGGGCCGCGCGGTCAGCGTATGGCGCACGCCCGCGTGCCGCGCGGCGGCGGCGGGCAGCGGCAGGGCGAGGAGCGCCGCCCCGCCGGCCCCGGCAAGCAGGCCACGGCGCGACAGCGCCGGTCGGTCGAGCGTGGGGCTTTCCCGGGTCATGCCTTGAGTTTACCGCGCCGCCGCGCGCGGCGAAAACACATTCCCGGCAATGCGCCGAGAGCCTTTGCCGCACCCGCGCGAAGCTGTGCTAAGGTCACCTGCCGCCCAGAGGAGTTTTCCATGCCCATCGTCAACCGCATCGCCGAGTTCCATCCGGACATGACCGCGTGGCGGCGCGACATCCACGCCCATCCCGAGACCGCGTTCGAGGAGCACCGCACCTCCGAGATCGTCGCCGCGAAGCTCAAGGGCTTCGGCATCGCGGTGCACAAGGGGCTGGCCGGCACCGGCGTGGTCGGAACCTTGAAGGCCGGCAACGGCCGGCGCGCCATTGCGCTCCGCGCCGACATGGACGCGCTCCACATGCCCGAGGCCAACGGCTTCGCGCACGCCTCCAAGCACAACGGCAAGATGCACGCCTGCGGCCATGACGGGCACACGACGATGCTGCTCGGCGCCGCGCGCTATCTCGCCGAGACCAGGAACTTCGAGGGGACCGTGCACTTCGTCTTCCAGCCGGCCGAGGAGAACGAAGGCGGCGGCCGCGTGATGGTCGAGCAGGGTCTGTTCGAGAAATTCCCGGTCGAGTCGATCTACGGCATGCACAACTGGCCGGGCCTGCCGCCGGGCAAAGTGTCCGTCCGCAGCGGGCCGACCATGGCGGCGTTCGACATTTTCGAGGTCGCGATCCAGGGAAAAGGCACGCACGGCGCCATGCCGCACCTCGGCATCGACCCCATCGTCGTCGCGGCCGAGATCGTGTTGGCGCTCCAGACCATCGCCAGCCGCAACACCGACCCGCTCGATTCGATCGTGGTCAGCGTCACGCAGGTGCACGGCGGCGACACCTGGAACGTGATCCCCGACACGGTGAACCTCCGCGGCACCGCGCGCGCGTTCAAGCCCGAGATCCACGACGGCATCGAGCCCGCGATCAGGCGCATCGCCGGCGGCATCTGCCAGGCGCATGGCTGCACCTTCTCGCTACGCTACGAGAAGCGCTACCCGCCCACCATCAACACCGAGGCCGAGACCGAGTTCTGCGCCAAGGTGGCGGCCGGCGTCGTCGGCCAGCAGAACGTCCTGCGCGACCATCCGCCGTCGATGGGCTCCGAGGATTTCGCCTGGATGCTGCAGAAGAAGCCGGGCTGCTACATCTGGATCGGCAATGGCGGCGCCGAGGGCGGCTGCCTCCTTCACAACCCGCACTACGACTTCAACGACGAGATCCTGCCCATCGGCGCCAGCTACTGGGTGAAGCTGGTGGAGACGGCGCTGACAAGATAGCCGCCGCGCGGCACCGGGGAGCCGGAGGCGAGGGCAGCCGGAGCCTCCGCCGCGCGCCGCAACTAAGGAGCCAAGCCGACAAAAGCCCACAAAAGCCGACAAATGCCGACATTTCTTATAAGGTGGTGGAGTGCACCCCTCTGGTGAGACACAAGAATCATGGACAGGTTGCGATGGACGGACCGAGCGGCGGAGGTGGATCCGTCGCTGGCCGCATCCGTTGTGCCTCGAACTCCACCGGCGATCGG
>Ga0187892_10003942_pt1 | contig 26027 bp, 24 predicted proteins | sample MA1701073metaG_FD_139345 | JGI IMG/M metagenome (GOLD analysis project Ga0187892, IMG submission 139345) | Bio-ooze microbial communities from a basaltic lava cave in the Kipuka Kanohina Cave System on the Island of Hawaii, USA - MA170107-3 metaG ... | reverse complement strand
CTTGCGGCAGGCCCTCGCTTGTCCGAAAACTGCGCGCAAAAACCCGCCCTGGCCACACCGCCTCGACACCTCGCCTTTCCCTCCCTCGATCGCGTCTTCGCCACGACAGTTTGAGAAATGCGGTCTAGGCCGACGTGGGCCGGCCTCATGAGCAACCGGCACGCGCCAGCGCCGACCCTCACTTCCCATCGCCGCGAAGGGGCGGCGATGGGCCCCTTCTCTCCCGCTGCGCGGGAGAGAGAAGAAGAAAGCGCGAGCGGCACTCGCACGTCTCTCTCCCACGAAGTGGGAGAGAAGGGGCCCATTCGCTCTCGCGAATGGGAAGTGAGGGCCGGGCCGGCTACGCGCGTTTGATCGCAAGCGCGTAGGTCTCGCGGCTGGCTTCGGTCATGACTTCGATCAGCATCCGGCCGGATGCCGGCAGCGTGCCGGACCAGGTTCGAATCGAACGCGCATCCTTGAGTGCATTGCCCCAGCGCGGCTTGCCGTTGAACGCCAGGTCGGGCGAGAGCGAGAAGCTGCTCTTCTTCGCCTCGAGCATGATCTCGACTTTCTGGCCGGACTTGCCGCTCAGCACCCATTCGTGGGTGACGTCACTCTTGACCGTGTGTTTGATCCTGGCCTCGTTCGCGCCCGGAGCGAAGCGGATGGGTTTGGTGAACGCGCGCTCGGGGCCGCAGGCGCGCGCCGCGGGGACGAGAGCGAACGGGGCGGCGGCTGCGCCGCCGATGAGAACGAGGACGTCGCGCCGGTGCATGGAATGGCTCCGCGGTGAAAGATATAGGGAGCGCGCCCGCTCCCGATCGCGGCGAAACTAGCGGTGGTGGCGGCGCCGCGCTGTGAACTCGATCACAACCGCGGTCGAGCGCGGCCGCCGGTAAAGTTGCGGCTTGCCGCGCCGCGCCCGGCTCTGCGATACTTATCTCGTCCGTGTACGGAATAAGGACGCGGACCAGGGAGGACGAAATGCTGAATGCCCGCACGTTGTTTGCGGCCGCGTTCGCCGCGATTGCCGCCGCGCCGGCCGTCGCCGATTTTGGAGACAATAATCCGATCACCGCCACCGTCACCGGCGCCACTCCCACCGGCTATCCGCGCACGATGGTGGAGGGTTTGAACGCGATCGTGCGCGAGGCGTATCCCAATTCCGCCGTTTCGTTCAAGCCGAACTCGCCGGGCGGCGGCGTGCTCGCGATCGCCAAGGGCGAGGCGGATTTCACCGCGACCGCCACCGGCACGGAGATCAGGCTCGCGCTCGAAGGCAAGGCGCCGTTCAAGGAATCGCTCAACGGCAAGTTCTCGTTCGTGATGCAGCTCTACGACAACCAGTTCATTCACTTCCTGATGACCAAGGCCTGGGCCGACGAGAACGGCATCAAGAGCTTCGACGACATCGCGAAGAAGAAGCCGAAGATGCGCCTGGCCATCAACCGGCCGGACAACCCTCAGGTCTCGATCGGCGGCCCCTACGCGATGATGGAGGCCCACGGTTTCACGATCGACGACGTGCAGAAGTGGGGCGGCAGCTACGTACTCGGCAACAGCGCCATCGGCCTCGACGCGATCAAGGACGGCAAGGCCGACGTGTTCATGAACGCGCGCAATCTCGGCGATGCGCTGATCAAGGACATCGCCGGCAAGCGCGACCTGCTGTGGATCGAGGCCGATGCAGCCAAGGCGGAGAAGGCCGCCGCCGTCTTCGCCAACAACGCGGACCTGGTGAAGAAGGACAGCTATCCGTTCATGACGCAGGACTACACGACCATCCGCATGTCGGTGTTCCTGCTGGCGGGCGCGCACGTGCCGGACGAGGTCGTCTACAAATACGTCAAGGCGGTCGCTGACGGCGAAGCGCGCGTCCAGGCCGTGGGCGGATCGCTCAAGACGTCTTTCACCACGGCGAAAATGACGACGAACCCCGCCGGCCTGCCCGTGCATCCGGGCGCGCTGCGCTACTACAAAGAAAAAGGGCTGATGAAATAGCCGTTCCGCGCGCCCGGGCGCGATGACGCAGGCAAGCGACGTCTTGCCGGGGCCTGCGCGGCCCCGGCGCTTTTGGTTTGCCTGGCTGCGCGAAGGCAGCCGGATCCAGCCGGGCGGGATTTGGGCGGCGATCATCGCCGTGGGCTCGGTGCTCGCGGCGGCCTACGTGATCTGGATCGGCGCGCTTGCGACGCTCGTCGGCGATGCGGCGCTGTGGTTCGCCGGCGTCCTCAAGGGCGGCGGCCTCGCGCATCACTGGCTCGACACCTTCGCGACCTGGGCGCGCGCCTTCACAGCGCGCTATCACCTCGACATCTCGATCTTCATCGCGATCACCTTTCCGATCGCGTTCCTGACCACCACGGCGCGGCGCGGACGAAAGTCGCTGGCCTGGACCGACATCGCGCTCGCCGCGCTCTCGCTCGCGGTGGCGATCTACTACATCGCGCTCAACGACAAGTTCCTCAACTGGAGCCGCGGCTTCGACCAGCCGACGATCGCCGACACCGTGGCCGGCTGCCTCGTCGTGGTCCTGACGGTCGAGCTCTGCCGGCGCTCGACCGGCGCCGGCCTCACGATCCTCATTCTCGTGCTGCTCGCCTACACCTTCTTCGGGCACCTGCTGCCGGGCGCGCTCAGCCACAACAGCTTCACGATGCCGTACTTCATCGAGATGATGACGATCATGAACGACGGCATCTTCGGCTCGCCGCTCGAGGTGGCGTCGAGCTACGTGCTGCTGTTCGTGCTGTTCGGCGCGTTCTATCACCAGGCCGGCGGCGGGCGCTTGTTCTACGAGCTCGCGAGCGCCCTCACCGGCCGCCTGCGCGGCGGCGCCGCCAAGGCCTGCATTTCGGCCAGCGCGCTCTACGGCTCGGTCTCGGGCAGCCCCACGGCCGACGTGGCCACCACCGGGCCGCTCACGATTCCGATCATGAAGCGCACCGGCGTCAGCCCCGTGCGCGCGGGCGCCATCGAAGCGACAGCGTCCACGGGCGGCGCCATCCTGCCGCCGGTGATGGGCGCCGTCGCGTTCATCATGTCGGACATCACCAACATTCCCTACGACCAGATCGCGTGGGCCGCCACGCTGCCCTCGATCCTCTACTACGTCTCGCTCTATCTCTTGGTCCACATCGATGCGGTCCGCTACGACGAAGGCCGCATTCCCGAAGCCGATATCGCGACGCTGTGGTCGGCGCTTGTCCGCGGCTGGGTGTTCTTCCTGCCGCTCATCGCGATGATCGCGCTGCTGGTGATGGGCTACACGCCCACCTACGTCGCGGCCGGCTCGACGCTCGCGGTCATCGTGCTCTCTTGGCTCACGCCGAGCTACGCGATCGGTCCCAGGAAATTCGTCGCCGCCTGCGTCGACACGATCAGCCAACTCGTGCCGCTGATCGGCGCGGTCGCCGGCGCCGGGCTGATCCTGGGCGCGATCGAGATCACCGGCCTCGCCGGCAAGTTCCAGATCCTGCTGTTCGGCCTTTCCTTTGGCCTTTTGATTCCGACGCTCATCCTCTCGGGCGTGCTGCTGATCCTGTTCGGCATGGGCATGCCGACGGTCGGCGTCTACACGCTCGGCGTGGCGCTGCTGGGGCCGATCCTGGTCGGAAAATTCGGCCTCGACCTCATGGCCGTGCACCTGTTCCTGGTCTTCTACGCCTCGCTCTCGGCGATCACGCCGCCGGTGGCGGTCGCGAATTTCGCGGCCGGCGCCATCGCCGGCGCCAACCCGATGGCGCTCGGCCCCTACGCCTGCAAGCTCACCGTGGGCGGCTTCATGGTGCCGTTCTTCTTCCTGTTCAATCACGGGGTGCTGATGAAGGGCGGCGTGATCGCGATCCTGCAGCATTTCGCGATCGGCGGGCTGATGGTGGCCTTCGCCTCGCTGGCACTGCACGGCTGGTGGGGGAAGGTGCAGATCCCGTGGTGGGCGCGCGCGGTGCTCGGCGCCTCCTCGCTCGCCGCGATCCATCCCTCCGATCTCGTCCAGTGGCCGGCGACCGCAATCGGCACCGGCCTGCTGCTGGTGTTGTGGAAGCTGCTCGAGACCCCGGGCGCGGCAGAGACGGCGAAGGCCTAGCGCTCGATCCGCCGCCCGCTTTCGGGCTCGAACAGGTGCACGTGGCTCGGCGCGATAGCGAGGCGCAGCGTGTCGCCCGCGCGATGCGATGCGCCGCCGTCCGCGCGCGCCACCAAAGAAGCGCCGCCCGGCAGGCGGCCGTAGAGCAGCGCGTCGGCGCCGAGGTTCTCGACCAGCTCGATCGCGAACGGCAACGGCCCCTTCGCATCGGCCACGAGGTGCTCGGGGCGGAGGCCGACGCGGACCGTGCGCCCGGCCGCGCCCGGCGGCGGCCGATCGAGCGTGAGTGCCGGCGCGCCGGCGGGACCGAGGCGCACGGCGGTCCCGCCCTGTTCGACAACACCATCGACGATGTTCATGGCGGGCGCGCCGACGAAGCCGGCGACGAAGAGGCTGGCGGGGCGCGAATAGATCTCGTCGGGCGTGCCGATCTGCTCGGCGGCGCCCTGGTTCATCACGACGAGGCGGTCGGCGAGCGTCATGGCCTCGACCTGGTCGTGCGTGACGTAGAGGCTCGTCGTGGCCAGGCGGCGCTGCAGGCGCTTGATCTCGACGCGCACCTGGCCGCGCAGCTTGGCGTCGAGGTTGGAGAGCGGCTCGTCGAACAGGAAGGCCTTGGGCTCGCGCACGATCGCGCGGCCCATGGCGACGCGCTGGCGCTGTCCGCCGGAAAGCTGGCGCGGTCTTCGCTCGAGCAGCGCGGCGAGGCCGAGCGTCTCGGCCGCGGCGCGCACGCGACGGTCGATTTCGGCCTTCGGCATGCGCCGGTTGCGCAGGCCGTAGGCCATGTTGTCGTAGACGCGCATGTGCGGATAGAGCGCGTAGTTCTGGAACACCATCGCGATGTCGCGCGCGGCGGGCTCTTTTTCGTTCACGCGCAGGCCGGCGATGCGGACCTCGCCCTTCGTTACCGTCTCGAGTCCCGCGACCATGCGCAAGAGCGTGGACTTGCCGCAGCCCGAGGGGCCCAGAAGCACGATGAGCTCGCCGTCGGCCACGGCGAGCTCGATGCCTTTCACGGCTTCGACGCCGTTGGGATAAACCTTGCCTACGCCCGCGAGCTCGATCGTGGCCATGGTCAGAGGACAGAGAACAGAGGACAGAGGAGAAAAATCACGCGCCCCGGAGTCGAGGACCGCAGCGGGACAGACCGGTGCCCGCCAATTTCTGTCGTCTGTCCTCTGTCCTCTGTCCTCTGAATCATTTCTCGGCCTCGACCAGGCCCTTGACGAAGAGCCGCTGCATCACGAGCACGACGATGACGGGCGGGATGAGGCCTAGCATCGCGGTCGCCATCACCAGATTCCAAGTCGGCGCCGCGTCGACCACGTTGACCATGCGCGAGATGCCCATCACGACCGTGTAGTAGCGCTCCTCGGTCGAGACGATGAGCGGCCAGAGATACTGGTTCCAGCCGTAGATGAACTGGATGACGAACAGGGCGGCGATGCTCGTGCGCGAGAGCGGCAGCAGGATGTCCTTGAAGAAGCGCACCGGCCCGGCGCCGTCGATGCGCGCCGCCTCGGCCAGCTCCTCGGGCACGGTGAGGAAGAACTGGCGGAAGAGGAACGTGGCCGTGGCCGAGGCGATGAGCGGGATGGTGAGCCCGGCATAGGAGTTGAGCATGCCGAGGCCGGCGATCACCTCGTAAGTGGGCAGGATGCGCACCTCGACCGGAAGCATCAGCGTGACGAAGATCAGCCAGAAAAAGCCCATGCGGAACGGGAAGCGGAAATAGACGATCGCATAGGCCGAGACGATCGAGATCGCGATCTTACCGATCGCGATGGCCAGCGCCATGATGAGGCTGTTGACCAGCATGGTTCCGACCGGCGCGTTGGCCGATTGGCCGATGCCCGAGCGCAGCACCGAGAGGTAGTTCTCGACGAGGTGCGTCCCCGGCCAGAGCGGGGCCGGGGCATGGAACATGCGGTCGAGCGAATGGGTCGAAGCCACGAACGCGATCCAGAGCGGCAGGCAGATGATCGCGATTCCGACGACGAGCGTCAGGTGCGAGAAGACCGTCACCCAGGGGCGGTTCTCGACCATCAGTAATGAACCTTGCGCTCGATGTAGCGGAACTGCACGACCGTGAGCGCGATCACGACGGCCATCAGCACCACCGACTGCGCCGCCGAGCCGCCGTAGTCCAGGCCGCGGTAGCCGTCGGACCAGACGCGGAAGACGAGAATCTCGGTGGCGCGCCCCGGCCCGCCCTGGGTGAGCGCGTGCACGATGCCGAAGCTGTCGAAGAAGAGGTGCACGATGTTGAGCACGAGGAGGAAGAACGTGGTCGGCGAGAGCAGCGGGAAGACGATGGTCCAGAAGCGCTTGGCCGGGCCGGCGCCGTCGATCGCCGCCGCCTCGATCACCGAGCGCGGGATCGCCTGGAGGCCCGCGAGGAAGAAGATGAAGTTGTAGCTCACCTGCTTCCAGGCGGCGGCGATGGTGACGAGCAGAAGCGCTTGATCTCCGTCGACGTAGTAGTTCCATTTGAGGCCGAGCGCCTCGAGCAGGTAGGCGATGACGCCGATCGTGGGGTTGAACATGAAGCCCCACAGCACGCCGGCCAGCGCCGGCGCCACCGCGTAGGGCCAGATCAGGAGCGTATTGTAGGCGCCGGCGCCGCGGATGACGCGGTCCGCCATCACCGCAAGCAATAGCGCGCTGGCGAGGGCCAGCAGGCAGCTCGCGGCGGTGAAGACCGCCGTGATGCGCAGCGAGGTGAGGTAGTACGAATCGGAAAAAACGCGCTCGAAATTCTCGAACCAGACGAAGCGCGTTTTCAGGCCGAGCGCGTCCTGCAGCAGCACGGACTGGACCAGCGCCTCGCCCGCCGGCCAGAAAAAGAAGACGAGCGTGATCGCGATCTGCGGCAGCAGCAGCGCATAGGGCAGTGCCAGGCCGCCGAAGGTCGCCCGCTTGATCAAGCGCCCGTTCCTTCCGCCGAGGGGGTGCCCTCACCTCCCAGGCAACGCCAAGGGGCGTTGCCTGGGCCCCTTCTCTCCCGCAAGCGGGAGAGAGAAGAAGGATGCGCGCCCCTCTTACTTCTCTCTCCCACGAAGTGGGAGAGAAGGGGCCCGGCGCTCGCCGCTTGGCGAGCGCTGGGAAGTGAGGGCCGGCGCCGCACGCGCGGCTCCACGCTACTTGTTCGCCCGCTCGAACGCGCGGAGCTGTTCGTTGCCGCGCTTCACCGCGGCGTCGAGCGCCTCCTTGGCCGACTTCTTGCCGGCCCAGACCTGCTCCAGCTCCTCGTCGATGATGTCGCGGATCTGGACGAAGTTGCCGACCCTCAGGCCCTTGGTGTGTTCGGTCGGCGGCTTGTGGGTGAGCTGCAGTACCGCGATATCGCGGCCCGGGTTCTTCTGGTAGAAGCCTTGCTTCTTGGTGAACTCGTAGGCGTCGAAGGTGATCGGGACGTAGCCGGTTAGCTGGTGCCAGCCGGCCTGCACCTCGGTGTCCGACAGATAGGCGAAGAACTTGGCAACGCCCTTGTAGTCGTCCTTGGGCTTGCCGTTCATGACCCAGAGCGTGGCGCCGCCGATGACGCCGTTCTGCGGCGCGCCCGCCACATCGGGCCAATGGGGCAGCACCGTCATGCCGAAGGGCGTGTCCTTCATCATGGTGGCGAAGCCGCCGACGAGGCCGGTCGAGCCCATGAACATCGGGCATTCGCCCGTGGTGAACTTCGAGTTCGGCTTGTTCTCGCGCCCGGCGTACACGAAGATCCCCTGCTTGTGCCATTCGCCGAGCTGCGCGATGTGCTTGACGCGCACCGGATCGTTGATCGTGAGCTCGATGTCGAGCCCGCCGAAGCCGTTCTGCTTGGTGGCGAAGGGCACGTTGTGCCACGCGCCGAAATTCTCGATCTGGATCCAGGACGGCCAGCCGGTCGTGAAACCGCACTTGTAGCCGGCGGCGAGCAGCTTCTTCCCGTACTCGCCCACCTCCGGCCAGGTCTTGGGCGGCTTCTCGGGATCGAGGCCCGCTTTCTGGAACGCGGCCTTGTTCCAGTAGAACACCGAGGTCGAGGAGTTGAACGGCATCGACAAGAGCTTGCCGTCCACCGTGGAGTAATACCCGTAGACCGGGCCGATATAGGCCTTGGGATCGAACGGCTCGCCGGCCTCGGCCATGACCTCGTGGACGGGTTTGATGGCGCCCTTGGCCGCCATCATGCTGGCGGTGCCGACCTCGAACACCTGCACGATGTGCGGCTGCTGGCGCGCGCGGAACGCGGCGATGGCGCCGGTCATCGTTTCGGTGTAGGTGCCGCGATAGATGGCTTTGACGACATAGTCCTTCTGCCGCTTGTTGAAGCCATCGACGAGCGCATTGAGCGACTCGCCCAACTGCCCGCCCATCGCGTGCCAGAACTGGATTTCGGTTTGTGCGCCGGCCGGTGCGGCCGCGAACAGCGCCGCAGCGGCGGCGCCGAGCCACTTCGTCCTCATGCCTGACCTCTTGTTTTGAACTCTTGCGTTTGCTCCCAGCCGCCCAAGGCGCTTCGCGCCGACGCGGCCTGGGATAGCATCCGACATTAGGGGGCGGCTGTGAAGGCCAGATGTCAGGGTCAGAGGACAGGAATCAGATGCCGGCGATCAGATTGTTGCTGGCCTGATCCCTGATCCCTGACATCTGTCTACTGAATCGCTGCCGCCCTTCGCACGCTGGCGATCATGCTGGTCTGCAGCATATAGTCGTAGTGGCGCCTGGGATCGCGGCAGATGCGCCTCATCTCTTGGCGCGCGGCTTTCCGCACCTTGGGATCGCGCTCTTTCAAGCGCTTCAGATTGGCCGTCGACATGGTCTGCACGATCTCGTTGGCGACCGTGCGGCGCTGGCGGTCGTAGCGGTCGAGGAGGTCTGGCCCGGCTTCGCCGCGCCAGACCTTCACGAGCTTCCCGGCGAGGTTGGCGGCGTCGTGGATGCCGCTGTTCATGCCGAGGGCGCCCATCGGGTTGTTGATGTGCGCCGCATCGCCGGCCAGCAGCACGCGCCCCTTGCGGAACGTGTCCACCACGCGCTGATGCACGCGATAGGTGGATTTGTACGCGATCTCGTAGGGCTCGGGCTTGGGCAGGAACGACTGCAGCACGCGCTCGGCCTCGGCCGGCGCCAGCACCTCGTCATCGCTCCGGTTGGGATCGGCGCCGTAGGCGAAGCGCCAGAGCGGCTGGCCGCGCGCGAAGCCCGGCATCTTGAACACGGCGCACCAGAGATCGGGGTCGGCGATGTAGGCGTTCTCGGTGAATCCGTGCGGCGCGAAATCGTAGGGCGTGCTCACCACCACGAACAGCTCGTCCCAGGTGAATCCGCCGAACGTGAAACTGCCGAGCTTGCGGACGAGCGAGCGGCCGCCATCCGCGCCCACCAGCCACCGGCCGGAAATCTCGCGCTCGCCCACGCCGGTGCGGCAGGTCACGGTGACCTTGTCGGCGTCCTGGCGCATCGCCACGACCTCGTGGCCGAAGCGCAACTCGATGCCCGGCCGCTGCTGCAGGAGCCGCGCGCCTTCGAAGGTGAGCTTCCATTGCTCGCAGTGCAGGCGGAACGGATACGCCGTATCGTCCTTGAGCACGCCCAGATCGAACTCGGCCACGAGCCCATCGCGGCGGTCGCGGAACTGCCAGTGCGGGACGCGGATGCCCTCGCGCATCAGGTAGTCGGTGAAGCCGAGCGGCTCCATCAGCTCGAGCGAGGGCGGATGAAACGTGCCGGCGCGCAGATCCTCCGGCAGCTGCGCCTCGCTCTCGAGGATGGTGACGGGCACGCCCTCGAGCTGCAGCAGCCCCGCGGCAACCTGGCCCACGGGTCCCGCGCCGACGATCAAGACTCGGTCGATGTCGTTCATCACCTACTCGGTTGTGAATGGGTTTAGTCGCGATAGACGAAGAACGATGCCCGATCGCGACGACGATCACGACAATCCGATTGTCCTCGATGCGGCAGAGTATTCGGTCGCCAAAGGCCGGCGAGCTGGCCCCTCAATACCTCGCCGATCGCGCGCGGATCCTCGGCCGAGGCGACGCGCTCGCGCATGAAACGGATGATGCGCTGTTGAACCGGCCTATCAAGCTGTTTGAGATCGCGTTCCGCGCCGGGTGTGAACTCAACGGTCCAAGCCAAGTTCGCTCTCCAGCTCTTGGAGAGTCCTGCGCCGCCCGGGCTCCGCAAGACGAAGACGCGCAAGCTCGATGTCGTCCTGATCCGCAAGATATTGGAGGATTGCCTCGCGGATAAACTCGTCCTTGGGACGGCCACGCTTCCGCGCGAGTTCCTCGATCCGGCGCTCGTCTTCCGGGCTGAGATTGATTGTCATCATGCTGGTGCGTTCCGCCGCAACTCCGATTCATCTAATCGTATCACGCCGTTAGGTCAATCGACGCGACGGCACGTCCGGCCCATGCCAGCGCCGCTGCAGCAGGCGGAACAGGCCGAGCAGCGGTGCGGTCAACACGATGAGCGCCGCGCCGAAGAGGATCGGCGCCGCCGGATCGCCGCTCACGTCGCGGGTCCAGCCGCCGACCGTCGGCAGGAGCGCGAAACCGAGGAACCAGAGCGCGTAGAAGAGGCCGAGGCCGAGCGCGCGGTTGCCCGCGGAGAGCGCCTCCAGCGGCAGCGCCGCCTGCACGCCGGCGCCCATCAGCACGATGAACCCCGACAGCGCGAGCCAGAGCGTGTAATTAGTGTCGAGCGCGAACATCAGCGCGGCGGCGGCGCCGGCCAGGAGCGTCACGGCCGTGAAGGTGACGGGGCCGCGATAGCGGCCGGTGAACCAGCCGCCCAGGAGGACGCCGAGGATCGCGGCCCACATGTTGAGGCTCACCACCGTGCCCGCCTCGATGGCGCCGAGCCCGCGCGCCGCCAGGAACGTGGGGGCGAAGCTCACGATGACGATGTGGCCGGAGTTGATCGTGCTCCAGGCCAGGCCCGAGACCACGACCAGCACGATCGCGCGGCGGCCGAGTCCCTTGCTGCCGGCGGCCGCCACATCCTCGAAGTAGCCGGGCGGATGGCGGAAGGTGGCGGCCATCGTGAGCAGCGCCAGCGCGCACAGCACGGCGCTAGTGAGGAAGATCCAGTGCCAGGCGAGGCCGTCGGCGAGCACGGGCTGCACGATCAGCCCAAGCGCGATGCCCACCGGCCAGCCGTTCAGGAACATCGCCATCGCGAAGAAGCGCTCGCCGCGCTGGAACCAGTCGCCGACGGCCTTGGTCATCACGACGAAGAGGAAGACGACGCCGAGCGCCGCGACGAGCCGCCCCGCGAACACCCAGTGGAAGTCGCGGCCGAAGGCGGAGAGGCCGCCGACGGCGGAGACGGCGCCGCCCGCCGTCATCAGCGCGAGGCCGAACAGCAGCAGGTTCTTCTCGCCGACGCGCCGCGCGATGTAGCCGCCGGGGAGAGCCACCAGGATGCCGGGCAGCGTGTAGAAGCCGATGAGGCTGCCGACCGTGGCGTAGTCGATGCCGAAATCCGCGATCAGCCACGGCGCGGCGCCGGCGGCGGACTGGAACTGATAGCCCATCGCCACGCGCACGATGACGAGCATCGAGAGCACCATCCAGCGCCCGGGGAGCCTCGCGCTTGCCGTTGCGGTCGTCGCGGTCATCGCCGGCTTGTAGCGGCGGCGGCGTGCTCGTGCCACTCGCACGGCCGCACGACGGGGTTGCGCCGCGCCGCCTTTCTTCCCTTCCCCCGCTTGCGGGGGAAGCCGGATGGTGGTCGGCGGGCGACTCGGCGTCGGACAATCTTCCCCCGGCATCACCCCCAACCAACCTTCCCCCGCAAGCGGGGGAAGGCTTTCCGTGTGCGCGCTCTTGTGCGAACGCACCGCGCTTGTTAGGCCAGCGCACGCCTCGCATGCCCCGCCCTCGATGATCCTCGCCGACCCGATCTTCTACGCCATCGCCGTGCCGGCCGTAGTCGTCTCGGGCATTTCCAAGGGCGGGTTCGGCGGCGGGCTCGGCATCATGACCGTGCCGCTGATGGCCCTCGTGGTGCCGCCCGCGCAGGCGGCGGCGATCATGCTGCCGATCCTCTGCGCGATCGACATCGTCGGCCTCTGGGCCTATCGCGGCCAGGGCGACAAGCGCAACCTCAAGCTGCTGCTGGTGGCGGCCGTGATCGGCATCGCGATCGGCGCGCTGACCTTCCGCTACCTCACCGCCGACGCGCTGCGCATCGTCCTGGGAGCCACCGCGATCGGCTTTACCTTGCGCTGGTTCTGGCAAAGCTATTGGGCGCGGCTGAGCGGCGCCGCCGTCGCCGCCCCCCCGCGCAACGCGGCGCGCGGCCTCGTCTGGGGCACGCTCTCGGGCTACACGAGCTTCATCGCCCATGCCGGCGGTCCGCCGCTCTCGGTCTATCTCTTGCCGCAGCGGCTCGACAAGACCGTGTTCCAGGCGACGACCGTCGTCTTCTTCGCGGTCGTCAACTACGTGAAGTTGGCGCCCTACGCGCTGCTCGACATGTTCCCGGCGGTGAACCTCGCGACCTCGGCCGTGCTGATGCCCGCCGCGATCCTTGGCACGCTCCTCGGCATCTGGCTTCACACGCGTGTCAGCGACCGCCTGTTCTATCTCTTCTGCTACGCCTTCGTGTTCATCACCGGCGCCAAGCTCCTTTTCGACGGCCTCTCCGGCGTGATCGGCTGAGCGCGAACCCTACCGGTGTCCGGCCCTCACTTCCCAAGCAATGCAAGTGCATTGCTTGGGCCCCTTCTCTCCCGCAAGCGGGAGAGAGAAGAAGCGGACGCGGGCCTCCCTTCTCTCTCTCTCCCACGAAGTGGGAGAGAAGGGGCCCGAACCGCTCTTGCGGTTTGGGAAGTGAGGGGCGGCGCCGCGCAATCGGAGTAGCCCCGGGTTGGCTTGATGTCCGGCGTGACGTGGATCAATTTATCCGATCAGTAAAGGAGCAGCGCCATGGACCGCGGGATCGAGCGCGCGAGTGCCGTCAAAGACGCGGTGGCCGACATCCGCGCGATCGAGGCCGAGCGGGGCGTGACGCGCGAGTCGCTCGAGCGCATGAAGGCGCGGCTCATCAAGCTCGCGGCGCGCACCGATCTCTTCACGCCCGCGGATTTTCCGGCGCCGCCCGCCGGCGGCGAGCGGTCCTCGACGCTCTACCGCATCTCCGAGGACGAGGACCACCGCTTCGCGCTCTACGCCAATGCCGCGCGCGCGGGCGTGCGCTCGCCGGCGCACAACCACACGGTCTGGGCCGTCATCGTCGGCATTTCGGGCGACGAGTTGAACCGCTTCTACGAGCGCGCGGCGGAGGGCGTGCGCGAGACCGGCAGCGCCGTGGTGCGCCAGGGCACCGGCGTCGCGTTCCTGCCCGACGACCTCCACTCGATCCACATCGACGCGCCGGCCCTCAATCTCCACATGTACGGCAAGGGCCTCGAGCAGCTGCATCGGCGCGAGTACTATAAAGAGGAGGAGAAGCGCTGGAAAGTGTTCCCCCCGCACAGCGACATCCGCGAGGCGCGGGTCGGATGAAGAAAGTTACGGCCGCGGCGCTGCAGCGGCGCCTCGGCGGCGCCGGCGAGATCGCGCTGCTCGACGTGCGCGAGCAGGGCGTGCACTACAAAGGGCATCCGTTCTTCGCCTCGTCCGCGCCGCTCTCGCGCCTCGAATTGATGATGCGCGATCTCGTGCCGCGCGCCGGCGCGCCCATCGTGCTGTTCGATGATGCGGATGGCTTGGCCGAGACCGCGGCCACGCGCCTCGCAGCCTGGGGCTACACCGACATCGCCATTCTCGGCGGCGGTCTCGCAAGCTGGCGCGAGGCGGGCTTCGAAGTGTTCAGCGGCATCAATGTCCCCTCGAAGGCGTTCGGCGAATTCGTCGAACACCGCTACGCGACGCCGCGCATGCCCGCCGGCGAGCTGAAGGCGCTCAAGGACCGAGGCGCCGATCTCGTGATCCTCGATTCGCGGCCGTTCGAGGAATACCGGCGCATGAACATTCCCGGCGGCATCGATACGCCCGGCGCCGAGCTGGCCTTCCGCGTGCACGACCAGGCGCCGGACCCCGACATGCTCGTCGTGGTCAACTGCGCCGGCCGCACGCGCAGCATCATCGGCGCGCAATCGCTGATCAATGCCGGCGTCCCCAACAAGGTGGTGGCGCTGAAGGACGGCACGATGGGCTGGGAGCTGGCCGGCTTCGCTTGCGAGCACGGCGCCCAGCGCCGCGCGCCGTTGCCGACACGCGAGAGTGCCGCCAAGGCGCGCGCGGCGGCCGCGCTCGTCGCCAAGCGTTTCAGCGTGAGATTCACGACGCGCGCCGAGGTCCAGGCCTGGCTCCGCGATCCGGCGCGCACGATCTATTTTCTCGACGTGCGCTCGCCGGAGGAATACGCGGCAGGCCATATCGCGGGATCGCGCCACGCGCCCGGCGGCCAGCTCGTGCAGGGAACCGACGAGTATTGCGCCGTGCGCAATGGACGCATCGTGCTCGCCGATCCCGAGCGCGTACGCGCGATCATGACGGCGTCGTGGCTGATCCAGCTCGGCTGGCGCGACGTGTTCGTGCTGAAGCCCGAAGGCCATGACGGTTTCTCGGGCTGGCCGGTCGCGCGCAGCGCCCCTCGCGGTGCTATTGCCGGCGGGCTCGCATCCTGGCCCACGATCGGAGCCGCCGCGTGGTATCAGCGCATGCGGGGCCAATCGGATTGCGCGGCGATCGACTTCGCCTCGAGCCTCAGCCATCGCGCCAAACATGTGCCGCACGCCTGGTGGGCCGTGCGCGCGCGCCTCGCCGCGGCGAAGACGCTCGTGTTCAATCCGCGCGCGCTGCTGTTGACTTCGGAGGATGGGCTCTTGGCGCGGCTCGCGGCGCCCGAGGCGAAGGCGTTCTGGCCCAGCGCCGAGATCTTGGTACTCGCGGGCGGCAACGCTGCCTGGTTCGCGGCCGGCCTCCCCATCGAGCAGGGCCTCGACCGCGCCACCACGGCCGCCGACGACGTCTGGTACAAGCCCTACGACCACCCCGGCGACGTGCTGAAGCGGCACATGCAGGACTATCTCGATTGGGAGGTGGCGCTCGCCGAGCAGATCAAGCGCGATCCCACGATCAATTTCAAAGCGTTCGATTGACTACACGAACGCCAGGCCCGGTGCCTTCCCCGCCGCGGCGCGCACCGAGCCGATGATCGAGGCGAGCATGTCGTTGCCCGAGACGCCGGTGGCCGGCTGCTCGTTCCAGGTGGCGATGCGCGAGCCGTCATGGCCGATCGCATCGATCTCGGCATAGGCCTTGGCGAGCGAGGGATCGGCGATGAGCACCGCGCGGCACTTGTCGAGGCCCACCGTGGCCAGCGCGCAGGTGATCATGGTGTTGATGTTGCGCGGGAACAGCGGCGCGATCCCGCGCGCCGGGCCGTCGTAGAGCACGGTCGTCCCCTGCACGATGGCGGGATCGATGCCGCTTTCGGCAAAATCGAGGTTTTTGGGGTGCTTCTTGAACGTGATCGTCACCTCCGCGAGCCGCTGACGCTGCTCGAACAGCGTGTCGAGGCCGACCAGCGCGCCGTGCGGCACGAAGAGCCGATGCCGGGCGGCGGCGGCCGTTGCGAGGAGCGTGCCGCGCAGCGCGTCGTCGGCGAGCGCCGTGACCGAGGTGACGAGGTAGTCGGCAGCGGCAACGAAGGCGGCGCCGTGCGCGCGCGTCACATCGGGGTGCGCCACCTCGACGATGAGATCGGCCTGCTTCTCGGGCGCCTCGGCGAGGTCGCGCAAGACGAGTCCCAGCGGGACGCCCGCGATCTTTCCCGGCGAGCGGTTCCAGACGAAGGCCACCGACAAGCCCGGCTCGCCGCCCTGCATCAGGCGCTGATAGAGATGCTTGCCGATGAAGCCGAAGCCGACGATGCCGATGCGCATAGGTCCTCGCGCCTGGCGCCGTGCCCTCACTTCCCAAACCGCAAGAGCGGTTTGGGCCCCTTCTCTCCCGGAGGGAGAGAAAAGAAAGAGCCGCACTTACTTCTCTCTCCCGCTTGCGGGAGAGAAGGGGGCCCAAGCAGCGCCACTTGGCGTTGCTTGGGAAGCGAGGGCCGGCGCCGCCGCGCACACCTTGACCGCCCGGCGGGACGCCTGCAACAAGCTTCGTCATGAGCGAGCCCGCGCCCGTTCCATCCGCCGCCGTCATCCTGTTGCGCGACGGAGCGGCGGGCCTGGACGTGCTGATGCAGCGGCGGCGCGAGCAGGCCTCGGCGTTCGCCGGCGTCGTCGTGTTCCCGGGCGGCAAGGTGGCGGCGATCGACGCGCATCCCGATTTCCACGCCGCCGCCGATCTCGGTCCGCCGCATCCGTTCGAGCCGGCGCGCCAGCTGGCGGCGCTGCGCGAGCTGTTCGAGGAGAGCGCGATCCTGCTCGCGCGCGGCCGCGACGCGTGGGAGACGCGGGCGTCGGAGACGCGCGCAGCCGAGGCACGCGCGGCCCTGCTGCCGCACCGCGAGCGCCTCGACAAGAACCCCGATCTCTGGCCCGCGCTGTTGGCCGAGCACGGGTTGCGCCTCGCCGCCGATCTCCTGGTGCCGTGGGCGCGCTGGGTGACGCCGGTGTTCGCGCCGCGCCGGTTCGACTCGACGATTTTCGCCGCGACGGCGCCGGAGGGCCAAGCGCCGATCGGCGGGCGCGAGGCCGACGAGTATCTCTGGGCACGGCCCGCCGATCTGCTCGCCGCCGCCGACCGGGAAGAGGTCTATGTCGTGTTCGTCACGCGCATGAACCTGATGCGCCTTGCGCAGCACGCGAATGTGGCGGCGGCGCTCGCCGCGGGCCGGCGCGGCCCGCACCCCACGATCCAGCCGGTCAAGGTCGAGACGCCCGCCGGCGACATGATGCGCATCCCGCGCGCGGCGCCTTATCCGGTGCACGAGCTGTCGTTCGCCTATGCCTCCACCGCCGTCGACGCGCGCCGGCGCGCGAAACTCGGGCGGAAATCGTAGCGGCGGCCCTCACTTCCCAAGCAACGCCACGGGCGTTGCTTGGGCCCCTTCTCTCCCAAGGGGAGAGAAAAGAAAGAAAGAGCGCGTCCCTTACTTCTCTCTCCCGCTTGCGGGAGAGAAGGGGCCCAAATCGCGCCTTCGCGATTTGGGAAGTGAGGGCACCGCGCCGCGCTCAGAAGACCCAGTAGCCGCCGTCGATGAGGATCTCGTCGCCGGTATGATAGGCGCTGGCGGCGCTGGCGAGATAGACGGCGATGCCGCCGAAATCCTCGGGCTTGCCCCAGCGCCGCAGCGGTATGCGCGGCATCACATTGGCCCGAAACTTCTCGTTGGCGAACCAGTCGGCGGTCATCTCGGTCTCGACCCAACCCGGCAGGATCGCGTTGGCCGTAATACCGTAGCGCGCGAACTCCACGGCCATCGCCTTCAGCATCGAGACAAGCCCGCCCTTGGTGGCGGCGTAATGCTCGTTGCGCGGGGTGGCCGAACGCGCGGCGAGGCTTGCGACACCCACGAGCCGTCCGCCCGGATCGCCGTTCTCGGCGCGCGCCACCATGTGCCGCGCTGCCGCGCGCAAGGTGAAGAACGCGCCGTCGAGATTGACCGCGAGGACGCGGCGCCACTCTTTGCCGTCGAGGTCGAACATGCTCTTGGCGCGGCCGGTGACGCCGGCATTGGCGACACAGGCATCGACACGGCCCAGGCGCTTCAGTGTCTCCGCCATCGCGGCTTCGACGGCGGCTTCATCGCCGACGTCGACGACGAGCGCCTCGATTCGGCGCCCGGTCTTGGCGAGGCGCGCCTTGGCGGCGTCGTTCTTCTTCGCGTTGGTGCCCCAGAGGCAGAGATCGGCGCCGGCCTCGGCCAGCGCCGCGGCAATGCCGAGCCCGATGCCGCCATTGCCGCCGGTGACGACGGCCACTTTGCCCGTGAGGTCAAAGACATTCAGCATCTCGTCCCTCAAACACCGTAGGGGCGGGTCCCCGACCCGCCCGCAACTTCGCCGCACGAATGTCGCCGACGCCGTGCGTGCGGCGACAAAGACGGGCGGATCGCGGACCCGCCCCTACGCACAAATGCCGGTGCCATGCGCGGAAATCACTTTACACGCTTACCGCCGCCTCCGAGAAATCGGAAAGCCAGGGGAGAAAGACGCGATGGCCGAGGCCAAGCCGTTCGAGGTCGTCCGCGACTACGTCCACCTCCAGTTCGCCGAGACCTCGGCCTTCGTCGAAACCTACGGATTCGCCGGCTCCCAGGGCATGATCAATCTCGAGGGGCTCCGGCTGATGCCGAAGGGCAAGCCATCCAAGACCCTCCTCGTCTTCATGCATCCGGCGACGACGCTGCAGCTTCTGCCGATGCCGCGCGCGCTGGCCGCCGAGGGCCTCCACATCCTCTGCGCCGCCAGCCGCTACGTGAAGAACGACACGCCGCTCATCATGGAGAAGGTGGCGCTCGATCTCGGCGCCTACATCCGCCACGCCAAGGAGGCGTGGGGCTACGAGAAGATCGTCCTCGGCGGCTGGAGCGGCGGCGGCTCGCTGGCGCTCTTCTACCAGTCGCAGGCCGAGAACCCGACCGTGACCGAGACGCCCGCCGGCGACCCGGTGGACTTGAAGGCCGCCAAGCTCGTCCCCGCCGACGCCATGACGTTCCAAGCCGCGCATGTGTCGCGCGCGGCGATGCTGGCGGAGTGTATCGACCCCTCGGTCAAGAACGAGCTCGATCCGGACGACCGCATCGCCGCGCTCGACATCTACAATCCAAAGAACCCCAACCAGCCGCCCTATTCGGCCGATTTCATCCGCGAATACCGTGCAGCGCAGTTGGCGCGCATGCGCAGGATCACGGCGGCGGCCAAGGAGATGCTCGAGACGCTCAAGAAGCGCGGCGGCGGCGAGATGGAGCGCGCCTTCATCACCCACCGCACCATCGCCGACCCGCGCTATCTCGATCCCGCGCTCGATCCCAACGACCGGAAGCCGCGCTGGTGCTGGGTGGGCAATCCCGAGACCGCGAACACCGGCCCGGTCGGACTCGCGCGCTTCTCGATGCTGCGCTCGTGGCTCTCGCAATGGTCGATCGACGACACGCGCGCGCACGGCGTCGAGAGTGCTTCCAGCATCACGGTGCCGCTCCTCGCCATCGAGAACAGCGCCGACGACGCGGTGCCGCAGCCGCACACCGGCATGATCTACAAGGCCGCGGCGAGCAGGGACAAGACGATGAAGGTCATCAAGGGCGCTACCCACTACTATCGGGGCCAGCCCGAACTGCTGAAGGAAGCGGTGGCCACGATGTTGAGCTGGCTGCGCGCGCGCACGCTGCTGGACACGTAGGGGCGCGCTGCGCGCGCCCTTTTCGCGCGGCAGGGCGAGACGAGGGAGGCTTCGATTCAAACGCGCCGCTTCCTTGCAGATGGCGGCAGGACGCGCGCAGCGCGCCCCTACGAGGCGAACGGCATGACTGCGTTGTCGAACAAATCCTATGACGGCATCGTCATCGGCGCCGGTCGCCACGGGTTGATCCTCGCCACCTACATGGCGCGCGCGGGATTGAAGGTGCTGCTCGCCGAGCGGCGGCTCATGTATGGCGGCGGGCTCGCCACGGTCGAGGCGACGCTGCCCGGCTTCTACCACAACAGCCACTCGATCAATCATTTCCACATCACGCATACGCCGTGGTTCCGTGATCTGGCGCTCGCCGGGAAGGTCGCGTACGTGACGCCGCGGCACGAGTTCGGCCAGCCGCACCCCGACGGCACCGCGCTCGTATTCAGCCGCGACCTCGAGACGACGCTGCGAAGCGTCGCGCATTTCTCGAAGAAGGACGCGGCGACGTTCCGCGAGTGGAACGCCAAGGCCGAGGCGCTGACCCGCGACGTGCTGCTGCCCGAGCGCTTCTCCGATCCGCTGCCGGCCGCCGAGCGCGCGGCGCTTCTCTCGCGCACCGAACTCGGGCGCGACTTCCTCGCCATCACCAGGCGCGAGCCGCTCGCGCTGGTGAACGAGCTGTTCGAGCACGAATGGGTGAAGCTCCTCTTCCTCTTCAAGGTGTCGCTGTTCGGCACCTGGCTCGTCGACACCACCGGCGGGACGAGCCCGATGGGCTCGGTGATCCGCGCGTTCGATCTCGAGAGCGGGTATCAGCTCTGCAAGGGCGGCAGCTTCAATCTCGCGCGCGGGCTGATGGAGCGCTTCATCGAGGCCGACGGCCATTTCCTCAACCACGCGCACGTATCGCGCATCGCCGTTGCGGGCGGGCGCGCCGCCGGCATCGAGCTCGCCGACGGCCGCAGCATCCGCGCGCGGAAGTTCGTCGCCAGCACCGCCAACGTCCACCAGACCTTCGAGGAGATGATCGGCCGCGACGAGCTGCCCGAGGCGTATCGCGCGAAGCTCGACCGCTTCAAGTACACGGCATGGACCCTGTTCGGCGTGCACTTCGCGCTCGAGGAATCGCCGCGCTTCAAGGCGGCGGCGTTCGATCCCAATCTCGACAAGGCGCTCAAATGGAACGTCGGCGCCTCCACGATCGCCGACCTCATGTCGGCGCACGAGGACGTGAAGCGGGGCCAAGTGCCGCGCATCGTGCAGTTCGGCTCGGGCGCGCTCTCGGCCAACGATCCGGCCCAGGCGCCTCCGGGCAGGCACACGACCTATGCGTGGCACGTGATGCCGTTCGACCCCGACCGCGGCGGCAAGAACTGGGAGGAGTTCGAGCGCGAATTCACCGAGCGCATCGTCGAGCGCTTCCGGCACTACGCGCCCAACATGACGAAGAAGAACATCCTCAAGACCCATACCTACACCGCGCGCACCTACAGCCAGGAGATCATCAACATGAAGGGCGGCGACATCTTCATGGGCGCGCTCTCGGCCGACCAGGTGATGGACAAACACTGGGGCTACACGACGCCGATCGAGCGCCTTTACATGGCCGGCTCGGCCTGCCATCCGGGCGGCGCCATCTCCGGCGGCGCCGGCTACATCAGCGCCGGCATCATCGCGCGCGATCTCGGCTTGACGCCGTGGTGGAAGCCGGTGGATGCGCGCAGGGCGCTCGCGCGCATCACCCGCGCACGGGCCGCCAAACGGAGGAAGCGGAGATGAGCGATTTCTCGGAGAGCTTGAAAGGCAAGGTCGCGATCGTCACCGGCGCCGGCCAGGGCATCGGCCGGCGCATCGCGCACGGCTTCGCCGAGGCCGGCGCCACCCCCGTCATCGCCGAGCGCAACGCCGAGAAGGGGCGCGCCGTGGCCGCCGAGATCGGCGGCAACCGCGCCCTGTTCGTCGAGACCGAAGTCGGCGAGATGGGATCGCTCGAGGCGATGGCGAGGGCGGTGCTCGGCCGTTTCGGCCGCATCGACGTGCTGGTGAACAACGCCGGCATCTTCTCCAATCTCGAAATGCGCCCGTTCTGGCAGATCCCGCTCGAGGAGTGGAACCAGGTGATGCACGTGAACGCCACCGGCCCGTTCCTGGCGTCGCGCGCGGTTCTGCCGGCGATGATGCAGGCCAAAGCGGGGCGCATCATCCACATGTCGTCGGGCGCGGTGGCGATGGGCCGGCCCAACTACCTGCACTACATCGCGTCGAAGAGTGCGCTGATCGGCATGACCAATTCGATGGCGCACGAGCTCGGCGACTACGGCATCAACGTCAACGCCATCCTGCCGGGCGCCATCTTCACCGAGATCGAGCGGAAGACCGTGACGCCCCAGCAAAAGGCCACCATCCTCGCCGGCCAGAGCTTTCACCGCGAGGGCCGGCCCGACGACATCGTCGGCGCCGTGCTGTTCCTGTCGTCGGACGCCGCGCGCTGGGTCACCGGCCAGTGCCTCACGGTCGACGGCGGGATGAATCACCGATGACCGGGACGGCCCAATGAGCGACGCGAACGCGATGACGCGCGGCGATTTCTGGTTCTTCTGGCCCACGCGCGTGCGCTACGCGGAGATCGACGCGCAGGGCGTGGTGTTCAACGCCAACTACCTCGCCTATTTCGACACGGCGATCACCGAATACATCCGCGCGCTGCCCTACAAGTACGGCCTCGGCGGCGATCCCGCGACCGGCACGGACTTCCACATCGTCAAGGCCACGGTCGAATACAAGGCGCCGATCCGCTTCGACGCCGAGATCGAGGTGGGCGTGCGCACCGCCAAGCTCGGACGCACCAGCATCGCCTACGCGCTCGCGATCTTCGCCAAAGGCGGCGACGCCGCGCTCTCGACCGGCGAAGTCATCTGGGTCAACACCGACCAGAGGGCCGGGAAATCCGCGCCGCTGCCCGAGGCGCTGATCGCCGCCGTGAAGAAGCGCGAGGCCGCGCAGTAGGGTGGGCGCAGAAAGATTGAACAGGGAGGCGGCGAGACGGGGAAAAGAAAGTAAGGCTCACCACCAAGGCACCAAGACACCAAGCAGGTGATGCGCCGCAAGGGCGATCGTCCTTCGCGCGCGTCTTCGCGCGCAACTCTTTCCCTTTCTTTCCTTCTTCGTGTCTTGGTGTCTTCGTGTCTTGGTGGTGAATCTCCCCTTCATCTCCCCGCCTCCCTGTTCACTTGACCTACTTGAACGCGGCGCGCAGCGCTCGCGCCGCGTCGTCGACGGCGGCGCGGGCGCCCTTGGAATAGCCGGCGAGCTGCAGATAGCCGTGCACGAGGCTGGGATAGTGCTTGTGCGCGGCGGCGTTGCCGGCGGCGGCGAGCGCCTGGGCGTAGGCGGCGCCCTCGTCCTGAATCGGATCGAAGCCCGCCGTCTGCACGTACGCCGCCGGCAGGCCGGAAAGATCGCGCGCCAGCAGCGGCGAGGCGCGCGGATCGCGGCGCGTCTCCGGCCGGGGCACGTAGAAGCCCATGAACAGATCGATCATCGCCTTGGTGAGCAGATAGCCCTCGCCGAATTTCTCGATCGAAGCATAGGCGCCGGCCATGTCGGTGGCCGGATAGATCAGGAGCTGGAAGCACGGCGGCGGCGCGCGATTCTTCTTTGCGAGCTGCGCGACCACGGCGGCGAGATTGCCGCCGGCGCTGTCGCCGCCCACGGCGATCCGGCGCGGATCGGCATCCCACGCCGCGAGATCGCCGGCGATGGCCGCGTAGGCGGACCAGCAATCCTCGACCGCGGCGGGGAACGGATGCTCCGGCGCCAGCCGGTAATCCACCGAGGCGACGCGGCATCGCGCTTGCTCGGCCAGGAAGCGGCAGGCGCAGTCATGCGTGTCGCGGTCGCCGACGGTCCAGCCGCCGCCGTGGAAGAAGACGAGGAACGGCGACGGATCCGGCGCGCCGACGGGCACGTAGAGCCGCACCGGCACCGGCCCCGCCGGGCCGGCAATGCCGCGCTCCACCACCGCGAACATTTCCGCCGGCGGCAGGCCGAAGGTGTCGGCACGCTTCTTGTATTCGCGCCGCGCCTCTTCGACCGGCAGCGATTCCAGCGGCGGCCGCCCCGCCCGCTCGGCGATGGCGAGGATCTCGGCAAGCTGCGGATCGAGCGTCATGTCGTCCTCAAATGGCCGCGGCAAAGGAAAGATGCAGGGAGGCGGGGGGACGGGGAGAAGAAAGGAAGTGGGAAAAACACGGAGGCACGGAGAACACGGAGGAAAGAATTGCGCCGCAAGCGCGGCGCGAAGAAGGATGAGCGTTCCTTCCTCACTCTTTTCGCGCGCGCCTTCGCGCGCATCCTTTCTTTCTTTTCTCCGTGCTCTCCGTGTCCTCCGTGTTTTTCTTCTTTATCCTCTCCCCGCCTCCCCGCCTCCCTGCGACCCTTCTTGGCTACGGCACGTGGCCGAGGCGGCGCCAGGTTTCGTATTCGGCGCGGAACGCCGAGAGCGCGCTCCAGACGCGCTTGAAATTGGCGTCGGCGGCACCCTCCTGCTCGGCGATGTCGATCCAGGCCTTCTCGAGCGCCTCGAGCACGCCCTGCGGCCAGCGCTGGAACACGACGCCCTTGGCGCGCAGCTCGCGCAGCGCCGCCGCCTGCATCGCCTCGCCCTCGGAGAGGCCGTCGCGCACCGTGTCGCCGCAGGCCAGCTCGATCTGGCCGCGCGTGGCGTCGGGCAGCGCCTCCCAGCTCTTCTTGTTGACGAGCAGCTCGAGCGGCACCGTCGGCTGCTGCCAGCCGGGGAAGTAGTAGTTGTTGACGATGGTGTGGAAGCCCACGCCGAGATCGATCAGCGGGAACGAGTATTCGGCGCCGTCGAGCCCGCCGTCCTTCAGCGCGGAGAGGATCTTGCCGGCCTCGACATGGCGCGGGTCGGCGCCGGCCTTGGTCAGGACGCGTGCCGCCAGGCCGTAGGCGCGCACCTTCAAGCCTTTGAGATCGTCGGCCGTCTGCACCGGCTTCTTGAACCAGCCGCCGGCCTCGGGCGTGGTGATGCCGCAGAGCACGGAGCGCACGTTGAAGCGCGTGTAGATTTCGTCGAGCAGGTCCTGGCCGCCGCCATAGTTGAGCCAGGCGACGTATTCCACGGCCTCGGGGCCGAACGGAACGCCGCCGAAGATCGCGAAGGCCGGCTCGCGCGTCGCCCACATGCCCGGCGTCGACCAGCAGGTTTCGACGAAGCCCTTGCCGACCGCCTCGAGGCAGTTGGCCGGCGACACGATCTTGCCCGGCTCTTCCAAATCGAACGCGATGGCGCCGGCCGAGGCGCGGCGGATCTTGTCGGCGAATTTCCGCGCCAGCGAGCCGAACTGCGGCGTCTCGGCCGGATACGAGAGCGCCATCTTCCATTTGAGAGAGGGCGCCTCCGCCGGCGGATTGACGCGCACCGGCACCTCGACGCGCTTCTCGATCACGACCGGCGGCGGCGCCAGCACGAACCGCCCGACGGCACCGCCCGCGACGAGCGCCACCGCCGCCGCGGCGGCGAGCTGGAGGAGATGGGAGAAGCGGAGCGACATGGGCGATCGTGCCTGATGCGGATGCAGCGCTCCTATACAGCAGGCGCGATTGCGGTGAAATGCAGATCAGGAGGCTATCCGGATCGTCGCCTGCCGCCCCAGGGCGAGGTGGCGATCTCATCAATGTTCGGAACAAGCGCAATGTCGGCGAGCCGCTCCCCTTGACGTGGCGGCGGGGCGGCGTTACCTAAGTGGTGACGTAACCCTTTGGGTAACGGCGTGGCGATCAGCAAGATCAAGGACAAGGGCCTTGCCGAACTTTTCCACAGTGGACGCTCAAAGCGAATAGGGCCGCAATTTCGGCAAAGCTGCCTCGACATCCTCGATCATCTGAACGCCGCCGCCAGCCAGAAGGACTGCGCCGGGGTGCGAGATTTTCACAAGCTATCCGGAGATCGCGCGGGTCAGTACGCGATGCACGTCAACGCCAATTTCGTCGTCACCTTTCGCTGGGACGAAACGGGCGGCATCGAGGTGCTGTGGTTCGGCGACTATCACCGCAGGTAAGCAGGTAAGGAAGCAAGCCGATGAGGCCAAGCCATCGCCGTCCGAGCCCGCCGGGGCGGATTTTGATGCGGCACTACCTGGAGCCGCGCGGCGTGACGATCACGGCATTCGCCGCGGCGGTCGATGTCAGCCGCAAGCACATGAGCGGGATCGTCAACGGCCATGTGCGCATCGAGCCCGACGTGGCCGCGCGCATGGCGAAGGTGCTGAACACGACCACGGAATTTTGGATCAATCTGCAGGCGGCAGTCGACGCGTTTGATGGCGAGCGCCTCTCTGCAGCCTGGACGCCCGCCCGGACCTTTTTCGAGCAGGCGCGGCGCCACAAAGCGGCATGAGTGCCCGCGGCGCACGCAGGCGCGCCTTCGTCGAGTGCGCACCGGCACCTTGACGCGCTTCTCGATCACCACCGGCGCCAGCGCTAAGACGAATCGCCCGATCGCGGCCCCGCAGTGCCGCGGTAACGTCAATTGTTTTGTGTCAGCAGGAAAGGGGTAGCGATCCCTTGTGATTTGTTTTCGTGGACGAAGACGGCGAAGAGGATGCGATCCATGGAGGTGATGTCCTGGAAGGTGCCCATGG
>Ga0187892_10003941_pt1 | contig 26038 bp, 25 predicted proteins | sample MA1701073metaG_FD_139345 | JGI IMG/M metagenome (GOLD analysis project Ga0187892, IMG submission 139345) | Bio-ooze microbial communities from a basaltic lava cave in the Kipuka Kanohina Cave System on the Island of Hawaii, USA - MA170107-3 metaG ... | reverse complement strand
CGACATGTCGGCGATCACGTTCTTGATCTTCGCCTGGGTGATCATCTCCTGGCCCTTCAGGATGCCGCCGAGCAGCAGCCCGATGATCACCAGCACGATCGCGATCTCCACCAGCGTGAAGCCCCTTTGTCTTGCGTTCATGATCCTCTACCTTCCAAACTGAGTAGCCACTAGCCGCAAGGGCTGTGCCATCGAACACCATTGTTAAAACAATAACTTACCTTGGTCGGCGCCGCCGAGGCGTCGAAATCCTGACAGTTTGCGTTGACGTGCCGACAGTTAGCGCCCGCTTTTCGCCTCCAAGGCTTCGAGCCGCTCTATGAGAAAGCGCAGCTCCGCCGGGTCGTGCACGAGCCCGCTCTGCAGCAGGCTCGCGATCATGATTTTCGCCGCCTCGAGCTCGTTCATGTCCTCGAGGATGAAGATCTCCATCTGCCTGGCCCACGCCGGGATCTCGCGCGCGGTGGTGTTGCGCTCGAGCGCCTGCGCGTAGCGGCGGGCGAGCGGCATGTCCTTCAACCGGTGCTTGGCGAGCAGCGCGGCGTGCGCGAGCCAGCGCCAGCGCCGGTTGGGGTCGCGCAGGAACCCCTGGTACACGAACTCGAGCGCCATGCGGGCGCGCTCCGTGTCCGCGGTTTCCGCGTACACGCGCGCCGCGAGGAACAGCGGGTACTGGCCGAGCGGATCGGTCTCGAGCGCGGCGCGCAGCCAGCCGAGGAGGCGCGAATCCAGGCTCGGATACGACTGGATGTAGACCATGGCGAGGCGGGAGGCGGCTTCGTGCTCGCCGAAGCTCGCGAGGCGCAGTGCCTGCGCTCCCGGCGGATGCGGAGGATCGGGGGCATCGCTCACCCGCGAAGATGAAGTCATCTGCCAGCAGAGCTGTGCCCCGAGGCTGAGCGCGAGCCCCAGCACAACCCAGCGCGGCACCGCCGCCAGCGGACGCAGCGCGCGGCTCACACGCTTCTCCGGTGGAAGTCGAACAGGCCCGCCGCGACGAGCAGCGCGGTGTACACCGCCATGCCGGCCAGCGCGCAGCCATAGGCGCTCGCGGCCGGCGCCTCGTAGAGCAGCCATGCGGTGCGCGTCACGCCGTCGAGCCGCGGCAGCAGGAGCGCCACGGCATCGACGGCATGCTGCGCGAGCCGCGCGGCGAGCGTCGCCTCGGCGAGCGGCCCGGACGCGATCGCCTGGATCGCGCCGATCGAGCGCGCAAGCAGGTAGAGCCCCGCCGTGGCGGTGATCGCCGGCACGAACTGGGCGAGGGTCATGGCGAAAAACAGCGCCGCGGCCGCGACCAGCGCGGTCTCGAAGGCGAGCGAGACACCCCACAACGCGACCTGCGCGGGCGGCGCCCACAGGGCGAGCGGCAGGGCGAACGCCGCCGCGAGCGCCGCCCCGCAGGCGACGAAGCCGGCAAGGCGCCCGAGATAGTGCGTGGCGCGCGGCACCGGGAGCGAGAGCATGAGCTCCAGCCCCTTGTCGTGGATCTCGCGCAGCGTGCTCGAAGTCACCAGGGCGGCGACCAGGAACACCGCGCAGGCGCGCAGCACCGCGGCGAGCAGCGCGGCCTGCAGCGCCAGGCTTTCGGTGAGTGCGACCTGCGAGAGAAACCCGGCCAGCCCCAGGCCGAGGGCGAGGCTCGCCAGGGCGAGCCAAGGCAGGCCGCCGCGGCGCGCTTCGCGCAGGACCGAACGGGCAAGGGTGAGCGCAGGCATTTTTTGTAGACTAGGCGCAAGGGATTCTCCATGCAAACCGCGACGCTGCCGGCGCCGGTGCTCACGCGCCTCGCCAACCTCACGTGGAGCTTCAGCCGGCGCTACTGGCGGCTCGTGGTGGTGGCGATGCTCGCGCTGCTGCACGTGGCGGTGTTCAGAGGCGTGGCCGATCCCTGGGCGCGGGCGCTGCTCCTCGCCCATCTCGGGCTGCTGTTGCTCTGGCAGCCGTTGCTGCGCGCCGAGCAGCGCGTCTCGCCGCTTCAGGGCGTCATCCTGGCGCTGGTCGCCACCGGCGTGATGCTGTGGCTCGACTGGTGGTTCCTCGCCTTCTGGGTGGTGGTGCTGGCCGGCCTGGTCGGCGGCAAGGTGTACCAGCAGCACGCGCGCTGGCAGCGGCGCTGCTACCTGGTGGTTCTCGTCTACCTGCTCGCGCTGCTCGCCATCGCGATCCTGCCGGAGATCGCGCCGCGCCGCGAAATCGACGCCGAAATCCGCGCCTACGCGGAATACGTGCTGCCGGTCGCGTTCGTGCTGATTGCCCTCTTCCCGGCCGAGCCCGAGGCCGGCGAAGTCGCGCACATCATCGACTTCTTCTACAGCCTGTTCCTGATGCTGCTTCTGGTGGTGGTGATCCTCGGTAGCTTCACCTTCATGACGCTGCGGCGCACGCCTTACCTCGAGGCGCTCACCTACACCGTGTTCATCACCGCGGGCGCCGTGCTGCTGGTCGCCCTCGCCTGGAACCCGCGCAGCGGCGGCGGGCTGAGCGTGTTCTTCGCGCGCTACCTTTTTTCCATCGGCCTGCCGGTCGAGAAGTGGCTGCATTTCCTCGCCGAGCTGTCGCAGGTCGAGACGCGCCCCGAGCGCCTGCTCGGCGAGGCGGTTGCCGCCCTGGTGCGGCTGCCGTCGGTCGCCGGGGTGCGCTGGCGCGCCGGCGAGGCGAGCGGCGAGCAGGGCAGCCGCTCGCCGCACCCGGTCGACTATGCCTCGAGCGAGCTCGAGCTCACCATTTTCTCGCGCTACCGGCTCGGGCCCGCGCTGCGCTGGCACCTGCACCTGCTGGGCCAGCTGCTCGGCGAGTTCCATGTCGCCAAGCTGCGCGAGGAGAAGCTGCGCCAGGCGAGCTACCTGCAGGCGGTGCACGAGACCGGCGCGCGCATGACGCACGACATCAAGAACCTGCTGCAGTCGCTCTCCGTGCTGACCTCGGTCGCGGCGCGCGGCGAGCAGGAAGGGCGCGACCCGGCCCAGCTGCAGGCGCTGCTGCGCCGGCAGCTGCCGCTGATCGAGCGGCGGCTGGCGGAGACGCTGGCGAAGTTCCAGCGTCCGCAGGCCGACGGCGAAACCTATGTCGCCGCGGATGCCTGGTGGGAAGCGCTCGCCCGGCAATACCGCGGCGAAGGGGTGGAGTTCGAATCAGGGCCCCCGGCCCGCGGCACGCGCCTGCCGCGCTCGCTGTTCGACACGGTCGCCGACAACCTGGTGCGCAACGCCCTGGCCAAGCGCGCCGACGACGCGGGCGTGCGCGTGCGCGTCACGCTTGTGTGCGCGGAGCGCATCACGCTGCGCGTCTGCGACAGCGGGGCTGCGGTCCCGCCCGAAGTCGTGGCGACCTTGTTGCGCGCGCCGGTCAGCTCGCGCAGCGGCCTCGGCATCGGCCTTTACCAGGCGGCGCGTCACGCCGAGGCGAGCGGCTGCCGGCTCGAGCTCGAAACCAACCGCGTTGGCGAAGTGTGCTTCGCCCTCGTTTCACCCCCAGGTCAGGGAAGCACCCCGGCGGCGACCATCCGGCCGTAGAGCAGCCCGACCGGGATCCAGGCGAGCATATCGTCGAACTCGCCGCCCGCGGCCCCGGCCGGGTCCGCCGCGCGGCTGACGAACAGCGCGTTGGCATCGAGGTTGCGCGCTTCGTTGGCGCCGCTGCCGCCGCCCGCCGTGTTCTTCCCGGTGGAGAACACGATCGCCACCACGGTGTTCTGGTTGGTGACGCTGGTCCCCGCGTTGCACGCGGTCGCGCTGACGAGCGCCGGCGACGTGCTGCAGATCACCAGGTCGGCGGGGGTTTGCGTCATGCTCCAGGCGGCGGCGCCGTGCGCCTTGGTGAAGCGGCCGGGGGCGGCGCCCCAGCTCGTCGCCGAGACGGCGTAGCGGATGCGGTTTCCCCAGCCGTCCAGGCCGAAGCCGTCCGAATCGCTCGGCTGAAAACCGATCGCGCGCGCGGGCAGGAAGCCGCCGTAGCTGCTGGCGCACGCGGCGGCGCCGCCGCCGGCCTCGTCGCCGCTCGTCGTGCCCGGGCAGGGCAGACGGCCGTTGACCACGGCGAAGCCCAGCAGCAGCTCCTTCGCCTCCTCGAGCCGGCGCTGCGTGTCCGCGCGGTTGCGGCTCTCGAGCTGCGCCGAGAGGGTGAACATGGTGCTCGCGAGCAGCAGGCCGACGATCGCCAGCACCACGGCGAGCTCGATGAGCGTGAAGCCGCGCGTCATGGATTGGCGTCGAGCACCACGACCCGGTCGTTGAAGGACGCGTTCACCGCGCGGGCCTCGAAGCCGGGGCCGGTGTCGGCGTTCGCGCCCTCAAGGAAATCGGCCAGCTCGCCGTTCGGCCGCGCCGCGCCGCCGAGGCTGCGGCCCGCCAGGATCAGGATCGCGCGCTGGCTGTTTGCCGGGGCGAGGTTGGCGACTTGCAGGCACGTGGTGCACGAGCGCGGCGCTGCCCCGCTGGCCGCGTGCTCGGGCGCGGTGGCGTAGTAGAGCAGGCGGAACCACTCGTTGCGCACGAACCAGCCGGTCGCGGCGCCGGCCGGGTCGAGCAGGGGATGGTCGGCAATCACCGCGCGGTGGATCCGGATGCGGTAGTTGGCGTAGGTGCCCCATCCCATGGTGTCGATGTTGGGCAGCGTGGCGCCGAAGGTGATGGTCACCGAGCCGTTCGCATTCATCGTCACCAACCGGGTCACGGGCTGCGCGAGCCACGGTCCCGCCGACATATCGTCCTTCGCCTCGACCGTCATCTGGGCTGCGTCGAGCGCGCGCAGCCCCATCGCGACGTTGGTGAAGGTCGCCTGCATCTCGATGCGCATGCCGCTCTGCCACGGCAGGCTGTCGTTCTCGTGGTATTCGCCGGTACACTCGCGCAGGTCGAAGCTCGGCCAGTTCGGCCAAGAGCAGCTCTGCGCCTGGATGTAGCCGAAGCCCCCGCCGTTATAGGCGACGGGGCTGCCGGAGAACGTGACTAGCGCGGGGGCCGGGAGGCAGCGCGCGCCGCTGCATCCCTGCGTCTGGTTGAAGGGCAGCAGGCCCTCGAAGGTGCCGGCCGCGCCCCGGAAATCCGAGCTCGCCGGATTGGCAAACGGCGCCGCGAACGGGAACACCGGATGCGCGGCGCTCAGGCCCCAGTCGGCCGTGGCGTAGACGCCCCTCAGCGCCGGCACGATGTCGCGCTCGATGCGCTTGGCGATCGCCGCCTCGAGCGCCGGCAGCAGCTCGTCGGTGGTGATCGCCACCACCTGGTCGTTGAACACCGGGTTGGCGGCGTTGCCGGCCACCCCGGAGCGCCAGGCGTTTCCGTCGTGGCACTCGAGGAAGTCGCGCGGATTCGGCGGCGTGGCCGGAGCCCCGAGCGCCTGCGACTGGTTGCGCGCGGTGCAGCCGGCGGCGAGCTGGCTCGCGTTCGGCGCCATGGCGAGCGGCGCGCCCGGGGCGATGAGCAGCGCGATGACCGGCCGTCCGTCGAGCGTGAGTTGCGCCGGGGTGTTCGAGTTGATGGTCAGCGTCGCGCTGCTGTTCGGCCGATGCCACCCCGGCGAGATCACGTACCAGATCTGCCGCCCCGAGGCGTCGAGCGCGGGCGCGAGGCCGAGCGTGCGCCAGGGCAGCCAGCCGATCCCGCCGGCGCAGCTCGCCGCGGCGCGGCCTTCGTTCGCCGAGCCGACATCGCCCCAGGCCTGCGGGCAGGGCAGGCGGCCCGGGTTGTCTTCGTCGGCTTCGAGCGCGCGCGTCGCCACCCAGGCGATCAGCGCCGCTTTCGCTTCGGCGAGCACGCGCGCGTTATGCCCCACGCGCGCCGCGCTGCGCGCCGACGCCGGGTTGAGCGCGGAAAGCAGCCCCCAGGTCGTGGCCAGCACGATCAGCGTCGCAAGAGCGAGGAGGTGCACGGCCCCAATCTAGGCGCGGGGACGCGCCAGTGGCGCGAGGTCTAGAACTGCGGGGTGTGCGGAAAATCACCGTCCGGCGCGCCGGCCGGACGCAGGGATCAAATCTAGGGCAGCACGCCTGCCGCCGTCAGTCTCGAGTAGAGCATTCCGACCGGCACGACCACCACCAGGTCGTCGAACGCGTCGCCCGTGCCGCCGCGCATGCGGCTCACGAACGTTGCGGTGGCGTTGGTGTTCTCGGATTCGTCGGCATGGTAGAGGGTGGGGGTGGCGCCGTTCTTGCCGGTCGAAAGCACGATGAACACGGCGGTTTGCGCACTGACCACGCGCGCGGCGCAAGCGGCGCTCGTGCAGACGTCGAGGTCGTTCGGCCGGCAGCTGATGCCGTTTGCCTTGAGGTTCGCGACCGAGGTGAAGTGCGGCGTGGTGGAGCTGCCGGTGCAGCCGGTGATGGCCGAAGCCACGGCGTAGCGGATGCGGTTGTTGTAGGCGTCCACGCCGTAGCGCTCGGCGTCGAGATGGGCAAAGCCGATGGTCTCCGCGGGCAGGAATCCGTTGAAGCTGTTCGTGCAAGCGCCGCCGCCCGCCGGCGATTCGACGCCGGTCGTCCCCCCGACGGCCGGGCAGGGGAGCCGGCGGTTGACGATGGCATAGGCGAGCAGCGCTTCCGCCGCGGCGTTCAGGCGGCGCATCGTCTCGTCGTAGTTGCGCTGCTCGACCTGGGCGTTGAAGGTCATCAGGCCGCCGGTCACCAGGAAGCCGACGATCACCAGCACCACGGCGAGCTCCGTCAGGGTGAAGCCGCGAAGCGCGCGCCTCAGTTGCATAGCACCACGTCGGCGCCGAGGGCGTTCTGGTACCTGAACGGGCAGGCCGCGACCCGGTCGTTGAAGGCGGCGTCGGCCGCGCCGACCTCGTAGATCACGCCGACGCTCTGGTTCTGCCTCTCCCAGTAGTTCGAGAGGATGACGCTCGGCTGGGTGGTGCCGGGCAGCGGCCGGCCCATCAGGACCAGCACCAGCCGCTTGTCGTTGGTCGGCGCGGGCATGCCGTTCACGGTGAGGCAGGTCGGCGGGCAGGTGTTGAAGCCGGGGTCCGAGCTCGCCGCGCGCGCCACGCCGTAGTAGGTGTAGCGGTCCCAGCCGTTGTTGACGTACCATGCGCTCCGCGCATCGGCGAGCAGGGCGTCGTCGGCATAAGGGACTCGCACCTCCAGGGTGTCGATGAGGCTGAGCAACGGAAACTGGATCTCGAACTGAATCGTGGCGCTGCCATCGGCGCTCGACACCGAGGCGGAGTAGTTGCGCACCGCATTGATGACCGGCGTGCCGTTCCTGATGACAACGATCGTCGCCGGGTCGAAGCGGCGGAAGCTGTACCCGATGCGCGGCGCGGTTGCGACGATCCATGGCGACGGCGCCACCCCGCCGAGGAGCACGGTGTAGGTACAGCGCAAGTAGGTCGGTTGCGGCGCGCATCCGCCGAAGTTCAGCGACACGCCCAGATCCACGCCCCAGCTGCTCCACGAAGACCAGTTGGTGTTGCACAAGCCGGAGGCGACCGTGGCGGTGGGCGGCATGCCCGACCAAACGCCCCAGTTGCCGCACAGGTTGTTGTTCTCGGGCTCCTGGCCCGCCGATACCAGGGTCGAGGCGTTCGGCAGGAAGCTCTGCCCCCACCTCGTCACCGCCGTGGTGGTGCGGAAGTCCTCCATCGCCGGCGCCACCTGGCGCTGCAGGCGGTCGTTGACCCCCGGAGCGATCGCGTCCGCCCACTCGGCGGCGGTGATGACGATCGCGTGGTCGTTGGTCCACTGCGAAGTGCCCGGGTCGCGGTAGCTCGCGGTCGCGTTGCCGCATTCGAGGAAGTTCGCAGCCGCGAGCGGCGGGGTGAGACGGGTCGCGACATGCTGGTTGACCTTGGCCGGGCACCAGCCAGGGAGCGCCGCGGGGTCGATCGTGGTGTTGAGCGCCTTGCCGGGGGCGATGATCACCGCGACCGCGGCGTTGGCGGCACCGTTATAGGTGAGCTGCCCGGGGGTGCCGAAGTTGATCGGGGTCGCGCCCTGGAAGCCGGGACTGATCACGTACCACAGGACTTCTCCGGCGCCGTCGAGGGGCTTGTCGAGGCCGAGCGTGCGCCAGGGCAGGCGCCCGATCACCTCGGTGGCGTTGCTGCAGGCCGCCGCGGCATCGCCTTCGCTCGCCGTGCCGATCGAGGTGAGAAGCTCGGGGCAGGGGAGGCGGCCGGGGCTGCCGTTGCTGGTGCGAGCCGCATCCTGCGCGATGTAGGCGAGCAGCGCCTGCTTGGCCGCACGCAGGGACTGCGCGGTGATCACGTCGCGCTCGAGGCTCTGCACCGGGCTGCGGTTGACTGCCGCGAGCGCGAACCAGGACACGCCGAGGATCAGCAGCGCGGCGACCACCATCAGCGCCGCGCCACGCTGGCGCCGGCGCTCTGCCGCGCGCGGCTTCATGGCGTGCGGCGCACGCGGATCTCGCCGTCGCCGAGCAGGTCGCGCACCTCGCCGCTGCCGCGGTCGAGCACTTCGCCGGGCCGCAGCGCGGCGCGCCGGCCGCCTTCGCCGACGGGCACCGCGACGCGCCCCTCGGCGCCGCGCGAGATGCGCGGCGCGTCCGCCGCGCCTTCGGTCAGCGATTCGCCGTTCACCCACACCGTGGACGGCCCGCCCGAGCGCTGGACGTAGCCGTCGAGCCGGGTGGTCGGCGACGCCACCACCACCGCGGCGGGCTTGTCGGGCACGCGCGCCTTGCGCCGCGCGTCGAGCGTCGCGCGCTGGTCGGGCGTGAAGAACAGACGGCCGAGGTCTTGAGACAGAGACGGCATCGAGAAGGCAGCCAGGGCAGCGGCGCTCGCTGCTAGCAAAACCCGCTTCATCGCTTCGCTCCCCGGTCGATCACGGTGACGAGGTCGATCTCGCACGTGGCGCGCAGCCGCGGCGTGATGGTGGTGCCCGTCGCGGCCTGCCCGGTGCGCCCGAGCTGGCAGCTGCGCACCGAGTAGTAGGCGTTGCCGGAGGCGCGCAGGTCGGCGAGGAAGCGCAGCAGGTCCTCCTCGTGCAAGAGCGCGAGCTGCACGCGCATGGTGCTGGCGAAGAAGTCGACGCTCGCCGGCTTGCCCGCCACCGACTTGAGGAGCTTCTGCCGGTCGACGCGGTAGGAGAGGTCGAGCAGCTCGCGCTGCGTGCGGATGCGCGTGATGGCGTCGGCCCACTCCAGGCGGCGCTCCTCGCCGAGGATGTTGAGGCTCTTCAGCTGCTTGTAGACGTCGAGCTTCTCGCTCACTTCGCGCTCTTCCTCCGCGATGCGCGCCAGGCGCTCGGCGTTCTGCTTGCGCTCGGCCTGCGCTTGCGCGAGCTGGCGCTGGCTCGCGGCGAGCGACTCGCCGGCAAACCAGATCAGCGCCGCCCCGGCGCCGAGCAGCGCCGCCGCCGCGACCAGGGGCAGCGCAAGCTTGCGCAGCTCGTCGCGCGTCACGGTCACGGCAGCCTCCGCGCCAGGATGATGGTGAAGCGCGGCGCCTCGCCGCTCGAGTCGGCGCCGCCGATGTCGCCGGTCAGCGTGCCTTCCGAGGTGACGTCGAAGGGCAGCTGCGTGTGCACCAGGTCGTAGCCCGAGCCGGCCAGCGCGCCGGCGAAGCGCTGCACCTGCGCGGTGATCCCGCGGTAGTCGTTGCGCTGGGTGGCGTTGACGCGGCCGGAGATCTCGAGCTGCACCTGGTCTTCGCCCGGGGCCGCGCCGCGCGCCCCCGCCTGCGCCGCGGCGGGCTTGAGTTCGCCCCGCGCGCCCGGCCGGCCGACGCTCCAGTTGAGGCCGTCGATCTCCATCTGCGGAAACTGCTCGAGCACGCGCGACACGTGCACGAACGCGCGCTCCGGCGAGGCGCTGCGCTCGGCGATGCGACGGAACTCGAGCACCGCGACGCGCAGGTTCTCGGTGGTGGTTTCGGTGACCGGGAACGTCGCAGTAATTCGCTGGTACTGCTCGGCGGCGAGCCGCGCCTCGCGGCTCTGCGCCTCGGCGCGGCTGCGCAGGTCGTACCCCTCGAACCAGCGGCTGCCGGCGAACAGCGCGCAGCCCGCCAGTCCGAGCGCGCCCGCGGCGACGATCGCGCGCTGCAACTGCCAGACGGTGTAGCGGCGCCGCTCGGTGCTGCTCGCGAACTGCTCGCGCGGCGGCTTGCGCGCCGCGAGGGTGAGGCAGAGCGCCTCGGCGCCGGTGCCCTCGGGCGCCTGGCGCAGCTTGACGGCCTGCTGCGCCTGCGCGGCGTCGACGGTGTGGAACTGGACGCGCGCGTCCGACACCAGGGCGTGCTCGAATTCCGCGCGCTGCCCCGGCGGCGCCACCACGAATGCCTGCAGCGGCGGGCCGTCGCGCGGCAGCGCGCGCAGCGTGCCGAGGTACTGCGCCAGCCGCAGCGTCTCCGAGCGCACGAACAGCGCGAGCGCCTGCGGCACCATCTCCACGGTGCGCTCGAGGCGCGCGAAGCGCAGCCTGCCGTTCTCGACGAAGCACTGGCGCAGGCCGGCGCGGTTCGCCGTGACCACGAGGGCGCGCGGACCGCGCGCGCCGAGCCGGGCGGCGAGCGCCGGGGCGAGCAGCGGCACCGAGTACACGCCCGCGAGCCGCGCGCCCGACTCCTCGAGCGCGTCCAGCCACGGCGCGAACTGCTGCGTGTTGGTGAACGAGGCGAGCAGCAGCCGCTCGTTGCGCCGCTGCGGCGTGGTCACCTGGCCGAGCGACAGCGCGGCCGCGAGGCGCGTGTCGCGGTAGCGCTGCGCGAGGCGCCGCTGCACCACCGCCTCGCGGTCGCCGCCGCGCAGGAACGGCACCTGCTCCTCGTGGAAGTCCTCGCCGGCGAGATCGGCGAGCACCGCGAACAGGGCGCCGCGGCGGCCGCGCAGGTACTCGCGGAATGCGGTTACGCCGAGATCGTCGCCGGAGAACCTGGCCTCGAGCTCGAGGCGGCCGCCGCTCGACGTGTACAGGTAGTGGTCCTCGGCGGTGAAGTACAGGAGGTAGCGCGCGGCCATCGGGTCAGAACTTCATCTTGGAGATGGCGTCGTACACCGGGCCGAGAACCGACAGCATCACCCAGCCGAGCAGCGCGCCGAGCACCACGGTGAGCGCGGGCTCGATCATCGCCTGCACCTTGGCGATCGACTCGCGCACCTCGCGGTTGTAGAAGTAGCTGACGTTCAAGAGCGCGGTGTCGAGCTTGCCGGTGGCCTCGCCGATGCGCATCATGCGGATCACGAGCGGCGGGAAGAGGGCCAGGTCCTGGAACGCCCCGGTCAGGTTCTTGCCCTCGGCGATCTGCTGCCCGGCCCTGCGCAGCGCCTGCTCGAGCGGCCGGTTGCCGACGATCTCCTCGCAGCTGCGGATCGAGTCGAGCACCGTGATGCCCGAGGAATACATCATCGCGAAGCTCGAGGCGAAGCGCGACAGGATGATCTTGCGCAGGATCGGGCCGAGCAGCGGCGCCGAGATCTTGTAGTGGTCGACCGCGTACTCGACCCGCGGATTGGTGCGGATCGCGATCTTCAGGCCGGCCCAGGCGACGAACGGCGCGGCGATGATCGCCCACCAGTAGTGCACGAAGAAGCTCGACACCGCCATCAGGACGCGCGTCTGCAGCGGGATGTCCTGCCCCATGTTGCGGATGAACGCGGTCATCTGCGGCACGAGGTAGATCATCAGGAAGAAGGTGACGATCAGCACGATGCCGCCAACGAACGCCGGGTACATGGCGAGCTTCTTGGTCTGCGCCGCGAGCTCGTCCTCCCACTTCAGCGACTCGGTGAGGCTCTTCAGCACCTCCGAGAGCTTTCCGGTCTGCTCGCCCGAGCGCACCAGGCTCACGAACACGCGGCTGAACACGTTGGGATAGTCGGCGAGCGCCTGCGAAAGGCTGTGGCCACCCTGGATCGACTCGATCAGGCCGGAGATGACCTCGCGGAAGCGCGGGTTCTCGACGCTGTCGCGCAGGTCGGCGAGCCCCTCGATCAGCGGCACGCCCGCGGTGGCGAGCTGCTCGAGGTGGAAGCAGAAATTGATCAGGTCCTGGCGCGTGACCTTGCCGCCGCCGAGCAGGCGCGACATGTCGCTCGCCGGCGCGCCGGCGACGAGATCCAGGTCCATGCGCTGCAGGCGCTGCTCGAGGTCGAACAGGTTCACCGCCTCGATGCGGCCAAGGACGTTTTTCCCTGCGGCATCGATGGCTTTGTACGTGAATAACGGCATTACGCCATCCGGTCGGTGAGGTCGACGACACGCATGACTTCGTCCAGCGCGGTCACGCCCGAGCGCACCAGGCGCACGCCGTCGTCGGCCAGGGTGCGGAAGCCGCTCGCCCGAGCCGCGGTGAGGATCTCGCGCGCGGTCGCGCGGCGCGCGACCAGCTCGTCGATCCCGGCGTCGATCTTGAGCAGCTCGAGGATGCTCTGGCGCCCGCTGTAGCCCTGGTACTCGCATTTCTCGCAGCCCACCGCGCGCCACAGCGCCGCCGACTCGGTCGGCGACAGGCCGAGCAGGCGCCGCTCCTTGACGTCGGGGTCGTAGGACTGGCGGCAGGTGCGGCACAGGCGCCGCACCAGGCGCTGGCCGATGATGCCGGTGATGTTGCCGGCGAGGATGTCGGGGACGATGCCGATGTCGAGCAGGCGCGGGAACGCGCCGACCGCGGAGTTCGTATGCAGCGTGGAGAACACCTGGTGGCCGGTCATCGCGGCGCGGAACGCCATCTCGGCGGTCTCGTGGTCGCGGATCTCGCCGACCAGGATCGCGTCCGGGTCCTGGCGCATCAGCGCGCGGATGCCGTTGGCGAAGTCGAGCTTGGCCGCTTCCGACACGGAAGTTTGCCGGATGAGCGTCATCGGGTACTCGACCGGGTCCTCCAGGGTCATGATGTTCACCCCGTCGGAGTTGATGTGGTTGAGCACCGAGTAGAGCGTGGTGGTCTTGCCGCTGCCGGTCGGGCCGGTGACCAGGATGATGCCCTCGGGCCGCGCCAGCATGCGCTTCAGCAGCTCGAGCTGGGCCTCTTCCAGCCCCAGCTTGTCGAGCGGCACGATGCCCTTTTGCCGGTCGAGCACGCGCAGCACCAGGTTCTCGCCATGCGTAGTTGGAAGGCTGGCGACGCGGAAGTCGACCACGCGCCCCGACATCGTCGCGGAAATCCGGCCGTCCTGCGGCGCGCGCGTCTCGGCGATGTTCATCTTCGACATGACTTTTAGCCGCACCGCCATCGCCGGCCAGTAGGTCTTGTGCAGCGAGCGGATCTGGCGCAGCACGCCGTCGATCCGGTAGCGGATGCGCAGGAAGTTCTGCTCGGGCTCGAAGTGGATGTCCGAGCCGCCGCGCTCCACCGCGTCGGCGAGCAGCGCCGAGATCAGGCGCACCACCGGCTGCGAGTACTCGTCGCCCTCGGCGACCGTGGTGTAGTCGACCTCGCCGGTCTCGATCTCCTTGAGGATCCCGTCGATCGAGAACTCGTGGCCGTAGTAGTGCTCGATGGCGCGCTCGATCTCCGAGTCGCCGGCGAGGCGCAGCTCGATCTCGTAGTCGCCCTTGAGGTGCGCGCGCAGCTGGTCGATGGCGACGATGTTGTTGGTGTCGGCGAGCGCGACGATGAACTTGCGCTGCTGGCGGTCGAGCGCCACCGGGAACATGCGGTTGCGCCGCGCCATGTCGCGCGGCAGGTGCTTGAGCGCCCCCGGGTCGACGATGATGCGCGCGAGGTCCACCGACTGCAGCCCGAGCTTCTCGGACAGCGCGTCGCGCAGCGTCGCTTCCGACACGAAGCCGAGCTGCACCAGAAGCCGCCCGACCGGGACGTGCTGCTTGGTCTGCTCGAGCAGCGCGATGCGCAGCTGGTCCTCGGTGAGGATCCCCTGGTCGATCAGGATCTGGCCGAGGTGGCGCTTTGCCTGCGGCGGCGGCGCGGGCTGGTTCATGCCGGGAGAACGATGATAAGGGCGGGGTTCAAGGGGCCGGTGTCAACTAGTTCCGAAGCCTGTGAGTTTCTGTCAGCGACCAAGCTGGGCGGCGCGGGTCTCGGCGGCCGCGGCGTCGAAGCCCGCGCCGCGCGCCCTGGCGAGCGCCAGCGCGCGCTTGTAGTACTCGAGGGCGAGCTTCGGCTGGCGCAGGTGATCGAGGCTCACCGCCAGGTTGTAGGCGAAATCGGCGTTGTCGGGCTCGGCCGCGAAGGCCTTGAAGTACTCGGCTTGCGCCTCGGCCCAGCGGCCCTGCTGGGCGAACTGGTTGCCCAGGGTGAAGTTGAGCACGTGCGCGCCGGGGTTCTCCGCGAGCATGCTCTTGACGCGGCTTTCGGCCGCCACCGGGTCGATGCGCCCGCTGCGCAGCGCGATCAGCGCGGCCTGGGCGTGCGCGTCGCGCGGGTCGGCCTGCAGCAGGCGCAGGTACGCGCCTTCCGCGGCCTCGAAGCGCCCGGCGCGCACGTCGAGCGCGGCGAGCCCGAGCAGCGCGTCGCGGTTGGCGGGCTCCTCGCGCAGCGCCTGCTGGTACTCGGCGCGCGCGCTGGCCAGGTCGCCGGCGACGTAGGCGGCGTAGCCGGTGCCGACCTTGGGGTGCACCTGCGGCCCGGCCCGGCTCGCGGTGACCTCGGCCGGCGCCGGCTCGCGCGGCGCGGCGCGCGCCGGCGCCGCCGGCCGCACGGCCGGCTTGGGCGCGGGCTTGAGCAGCGGGACCTCTTCTTCCACCCTCGGCGTCGCGGCCTTCGGTGCCGGCTTGGCCGGCGCTGGAGCGGGTGGCGCGGACCCGGGCAGCCCGGGGATCGCCGTCTGGGAGGCGGGCGCCGGCGCTGTCGTGGCCGCCGGCTTCGCCTCCGCGACCTGCGCTTCGCCGGCGGGCGGCTTCGGGTTGGCCCTGACCAGCGACGGCGCCGGGGGAAACTGCATCCAGAAGTAGACCCCGGTGCCGACGGCGAACGCCCCGAGCACGCCGAGCGTGATGAAGAACGGCAGGCGGGGGTTGGGCTCCCTGAACTTCGCCTCGAACACCTTGCGCGCCTGCGCGCGCTCCGAAGACTGCGCGGCGGCCTGCGCCTCCAGCCGGGGCTGCGCGCGCGCCGCGGCGGGCTCGGCGCGAGGGTTTTCGGTCTCGAGAGCGAGCGCGGGCTCGGGGGCCGTGGGCGCGATCTGGTCGCTGAGGATCTCCAGCGGCTGCCGGATGTCGGGCAGCTGGTCGCGCGTGCGCACCGGCGTGCTCGCCGTCGGCGTGAGCTCGTCGCGCGGCTCGGCGGCGCCTTCGGACTCGTCGCGCGCCCGACGCTGCGCTTCCTCCTTCGCCTTCTCCGCCTTCTTGAGCGCCTCGAGCAGCAGGCTCATGTCAGTCGAACGGTCCTTCTTTGCGCGGCGGCCGGTTCGGGTTGGGCCTGCTGAAGAAATCCGCGCCCGGGAGCATGCCGCGGAAGGCCGCGTAGTCGCCCTCCACGCTCGCGTCGCGGATCACCACCGCGCGCAGGAAGATCACCAGCTCGGTCTTCTGGTTGAGATCCTTGCGCTGCGACAGCAGCTGCCCGAGCCCCGGGATGTCGCGCACGCCCGGGATCGTGTCCTCGATGTTGGTCACCGAGTCCTGCATCAGGCCGCCCAGCACCGCCACCTGTCCGCTCTGCACGCGCAGCACCGACTCCATTTCGCGCGTCTGGATCACCGGGATCAGGCTGACGACGGGGGGGGTGGCTGCGGCCAGACTGGGATTGGGGTCGGCGACGTCGCCGATCTTGCGCGAGATCGTCGGCCGCAGATTCAGCACCACCGCATCGGCGTCCGAGATCTGCGGCACCAGGCTCATGATGAAGCCGACCGGCACCGAGTTGAGCGTGGTGGTGAAGGTGGTGACCGAGGTGGTCTGCGCGGTGGTGGTCTGCGCCTGGATGGTGAAGTAGACCAGGTTGTCGACCACCTTGAGCACCGCGGTCTGGTTGTTGAGCACGCTGATCTTCGGGCTCGACAGCACGCGCACGTCGCCGAAGGACTCGAGCAGCTTGAGCGCGAAGCTGAAGTTGAGGCTGGTGATGGCGCCGCCGATCACGAAGGCGTTGGTGTTGATGTTCGCGGGCGTGTTCGCCGAGCTCTGTCCGAACTCCACGCCGCTGCGCCCGATGCCGAAGGCCGGGGTGCCGACCGCCGCCGCACCCGAGCGCAGGCGCTGCCAGTCGATGCCGCGCTGGTACTCGTTGTTGAGCTGCACCTCGGCGACCGTCGCCTCGATCAGCACCTGGCGCCTGGCGTTGGTCAGCACCTCGGCCAGGAACTCCTGCACCTTCTCGTGCTGGCGCGCGGTGGCGCGGATGTTAAGGATGCCGGTCTCGGGATTGGCGATCACCGACGCGGCCTCGCGGAAGCTCACCGCGGGCGCGGGCGGCGGCGCGGCCGGCGCCGCGCCCGGGGGTGGCGCCGCGCCGGGCTGCGCCGGCGCCACGGTCGAGGGCGCGGGGGCCTGCGCCTGCGCCGCGCCCGGCAGCACCTTGTCGGTCTCCTGCAGGATCTCCTTGATGTTCGCGACCAGCGTGTCCCAGAACTTGTTGGCCGACACCGTATTGATCACGGCGGTGGAGTTGTTCTGCGCGCCGGTTTGCGTCCCCGAGGTCACGGCGCCGCTCACCTGGGTGGAGAGCTGCGCCACGCTGCGCGCGTCGCGCGCGAGGTTCACGTAGTCGACGCGGTAGACGCGCAGGAACGGCGTGTCGCGCATCACGACCAGGTTCTGGCCGTCGATCTCGTAGCGCATGTCGACCTGGCGCGCGATGCGCGTCAGCAGCTGCGGCAGCGTCTGGTCGATCGCGTTGAGCGTCACCGTGCCGGTGATGTCCGAATGGATGTCGACGTTCAGGCGCGCGTCGCGGGCGAGCGCGAACAGCAGCTCCTGCACGCGCACGTTGTTGACCACCACGCTGTAGGTCTCGGGCCGCGCCGCGGGCCTGGGCTGCGGCAGCACCGGCGTGATCTGCACCGGCGGCGGGATCACCACCGCGGCGCGCGCGTCCTCGGCGCTGATGTGCGTCGGCGCCGGCTTGAGCGGCTTCTGGCCGCAAGCGGTCAGCAGAACTGCCAGCGCGGCAACTGCCGTCGCTATCCCCAGTCTCATGGCGGGCTCCCTCCGATGGCAAGGATAACACGACGCTCGTCTGAGGAAATTGCGGTAAACGCCTGTCGCGCAGGCGTTTTCCGTGTTTTACAACTGCCGGCGGAGCTCCCCGAAGCTGCGCGGGGCGGCGCGGAACGCCTGCTGATAGCGCGGGGGGAGCCGCCGGCCGGCGGCAAGCGCCTCGTCGCGGCTGCCGAAGTCGCCGAACACCACCCACAGCCGGTACTGACCGCCGCCCGCGACCGGAATCACGTACAGCTCTTCCAGCAGCACCATCTGCTTCGCCCGCGCGAGGAAGCCCTCCATGCGCGCGGGGTCGGTGTTCTCGGTGATGAAGAGCTCGATCGCGAAGCGCTCGTCGGCTGCGCGCTGGAGCAGACCGAGCGTCGCGGCCAGCCGCGCCGCGAGCAGGGGCTGGCTTGCGGCCGAGTAGCCGGCGAGCCGGCGCATCTGCTCCGCGGAAAGCTGCGGCTCGGGCTCGGCCTCGGGCTCGGGTTCGGGCTCGGGTTTCGCCGGCTCGGCGGGCGGCTCGGGCAGCGCCGGTGCCGGAGCGGCAGCCTGCGCGGGAGCGGCGACCTGCGCGGCAGGAGCCCGCGGCGCGGGCTCCTGCGTCGCCACGGGTGTGGCTTCGCGCGGGACTATGGCCCACTGGACCGCGGCGCCGAGCACCGCCCCGGCGGCGAGCGCGGCGGCGACGTAGAGCATCGGTCGCAGCGGCTTCCTCGCCGTCGCGAACTCGGAGTCGGCGACCGCGGCCCGCACGTGGCGCTCGACGATGGCGTGGGTATCTTCGGTGTACGCGGCGAGCAGCGACTTGTCGGCGAGGATGTTGATGCGGCGCGTAAGGCCGCCCGAAGCGCGCGCGATCGACCCGACCGCGCGCGGCGCGAACACTTCGGGGCCGCGGTAACCGGCCGCGCGCATGCGGAAAGAAAGGTACTTCGCCACCTCCGGCGCGGCGAGCGGCCGCATGCGGAAGGTGTGGGTGATGCGGTCGCGCAGCTGGCGCAACGCCAGCTTGCCGAGCGTCTCGTCGAGCTCGGGCTGGCCGAACAGCACGATCTGCAGCAGCTTGTGGCGGTTCGCTTCCAGGTTCGAGAGCAGGCGCACCTGTTCGAGCGTGTCCTCGGGCATCACGTGCGCCTCGTCGATCAGGATGACGACGCGGCGCCCGGCGCCGTAGAGCTGGATCAGGTGCTCCTGCAGCGCGCGCAGCGCGACCGTACGCCGCTCCGGCGACAGCGTGAGGTCGAGGTCGTCGGCGATCGCGTGCAGGATCTCGTCGCGCGCGAGCGACGGCGTCGCGAGGTAGATCGTCGCCACCTGCGCGGGCAGCCGCTCCATCAGCACGCGGCACAGCATGGTCTTGCCGCTGCCCACCTCGCCCGACACCTTGACGATGCCCTCGTCGTGCAGCACGGCGTAGATCAGCGCCTCCAGGGTTGCGCCGCGGTCGGCGCCGTCGAAGAAGAAATCGGTGTGCGGCGTGATGCGGAACGGCGGCTCCGACAGGCCGAAGTGCTCGAGGTACAGGGCCACGGCTATTTCTCCTCGCCTTCCATGCGGGAGTAGAGCGTGGTGCGGTTGACGCCGAGGAGCTTCGCGGCCTGCGTGACGTTGCCTCGCGTCAGCCGCAGCGCCGCTTCGATGTAGCCGCGCTCCCAGGCCTTCAGCGTCTGGTCGAGATCGAACTGGCCGCCGCGCTCGAGCTGGCGCATGGCCTGCTCGGCGATCGCGGTCTGGTCCTTGACTTCTTCTTCGAGATCCAGCTCCGGCTCCAGCTCCGCGGCCGAGATGCGCTGCCCCGGGTACTTGGCGGCGAGCCGGATCACGATATTGCGCAGCTCGCGCACGTTGCCCGGGAAGCCGTAGCGCAGCCAGCGCGCCTTGGCGCTTTCGTCGAACTCGAAAGAACTTTTTCTGAAGTGATCCAGCAGCAGCAGCTTGTCGTGCTCGAGCTCGCGCAGCGGCGGCACGCTCAGCGTGAACACCGACAGGCGGTGATACAGGTCGGCGCGGAACTCGCCCGCGCGCACCGCGCGCCGCAGGTCGCGGTTGGTGGCGGCGATCACGCGGCAGCGCGCGGTGCGGCGCTGCGTCTCGCCGACGCGCTGGTACTCGCCGTTCTCCAGCACGCGCAGGAGCTTCGCCTGCATCTCGAGCGGCAGCTCGCCGATCTCGTCGAGGAACAGCGTGCCGTCGGCCGCGTCCTCGAAGAACCCGGCCTTGTTCGCGGCCGCGCCGGTGAACGCGCCTTTCACGTAGCCGAACAGCGTCGGCTCGACCAGCTGCGGCGAGATCGCGGCGCAGTTCAGGCTGAAGTACGGCCGCGCCGCGCGCGGCGAGAGGCGATGCAGGCGCGTGGCGACCAGCTCCTTGCCGCTGCCCGACTCGCCCTCGATCAGCACCGGGTAGGGCGCGGCGGCGAACTGCGCGATCTGCTGGCGCAGCTTGCCGAGCGCCGGGCTCGCGCCGACGAAGTCGCCCGCGTCGGGCGCCGGCGCCTCGAGGCCGCGCGCGAGCAGGCGGCCGAGGCTCGCCGGGTCGACCGGCTTGGCGATGAACTCCCACGCGCCGAGCGCGCGCGCGTGGCGCGCGTTCAGCGCGTCGTTCTGCCCCGAGAGCACGAAGATCCGCATGCGCGGCGAGTGGGCCAGCAGGTCGCCGATCAGGCGATAGCCTTCCTCGGGCGAGTGCGGCGCGGGCGGCAGGCCGAGGTCGACCAGCGCGAGCGGCGGCGGCGCGTCGAGCTGGCGCAGCAGCTCGATGGCGTGGCTGCGCGACTCGCAGGCGTAGACCGTGTAGTCGGCGCCGAGGGCGAACGCCAGCGTGTCCGTGATCAGCGGGTCGTCGTCGACCACGAGCAGCGCGGGCTTGCCTTCAGCGCGCGCTTCTCGCGCATCCTTTGGGTCAGGGGCTGATTGCGGGTTCGTCGTCACGGATGCATCTCAGGAAGGCGCGCTCGAGGTTGGTCTCGGCGTAGCGCTGGCACAGGCCGGCGGGCGTTCCCCGCCAGCGCACGCGGCCGCGCTCGAGCACGGCGATCGACGAGCACAGCTCGTCGACGTCGGCGAGAACATGGGAAGTGAAGAACAGCGTCCTGCCCTCCGCGGCGAGGCGCCGCAGCACCGATTTCACCGCGACCCGTGCGGCGGGGTCAAGGCCGCTCATCGGCTCGTCGAGCACGTAGAGATCGCGCGGCAGGGCGAAGCACGCGGCGAGCCCGACCTTCTGCGTCATGCCCTTGGACAGCGTTCTGACCTGCTGCCCGAGCGCGTCGCGCTCCAGCTGCAGCTCCTCGAGCAGTCGCAATACCGGCGCTTCGTCGTAGCGCTGTCCCGCCAGCTCGAACATCAGCGCGAGGAACTCGCGCGCGCGCAGGTAGTACGGCGGGTTGAAGCGCTCGGGCAGGTAGGCAAGCCGGCGCCTTGCCGCGGGCTCGCGCGCGGCCACGCCGAATATTTCGATCGCGCCGCGGTCGCACGCGACCAGATCGAGCATGCACTTGATGAGCGTGGTCTTGCCGGCGCCGTTCGCGCCCACCAGGCCGAACGCCTCGCCCGCGGCGAGCTCGAGGTCGATCCCCGCGAGCGCGGCGAATTCGCCGTAGCGCTTCCCGAGCGCCGCGATCCTTAAGGCTGCCCCCATGCTTGATAATATTACGCCGTGCAGCAAGCCCCCATTGTCGAGATCCAGGACGTCTCGTTCGGCTATGACGCGGCCCGGCCGGTGCTGCGCGACATCAATTTGTCGATAGCCCGGGGCGCGGTGGTCGGGATCATGGGGCAGTCGGGCTGCGGCAAGACCACGCTGCTGCGGATCATCATGGGCGCCTACCTGCCGTCGCGCGGCACCGCGCGCGTGCTCGGTCGCGCCACCGCCGAGCTCGACGGCGCGGGGCTGTACGACATGCGCCGCCGGATGGGGATGCTGTTCCAGTTCGGCGCGCTGTTCACCGACCTGTCGGTGTACGACAACGTCGCGTTCCCGCTGCGCGAGCACGCCGCGCTGCCCGAGGATCTGATGCACGATCTGGTGATGCTCAAGCTGCAGGCGGTCGGCCTGCGCGGCGCGGCGCACCTGATGCCGACCGAGCTGTCGGGCGGCATGGCGCGGCGCGTGGCGCTCGCGCGCTCGATCGCGCTCGACCCGCAGCTCATTCTGTACGACGAGCCGTTCACCGGCCTCGACCCCATCTCCTTCGGCGTGATCGTGCGCCTCATCCGCGATCTCAACACCTCGCTCGGCGCCACCTCGCTGATCGTCACGCACGACGTGCAGGAGGCGCTCGGGGTCGTCGACTACGTGTACTTCATGGCCGCGGGGCGCGTGATCGCGCGGGGCACGCCGGACGAGATCCGCTCGAGCCCCGAGCCCTTCGTCAACCAGTTCGTGAACGGCAAACCCGACGGCCCGGTGCCGTTCCACTACCCGGCGCCAGCGTACGCCGCCGACCTGGAGCTGGCGACGGCTTGATCGAGCTCGCTCCGATCCGCAGCCGCCTCGAGCGCCTCGGCGCCACCGTGACTTCGCAGGTCTGGCGCCTGGGCTACGCCAGCCGCTTCCTCGCCTACCTGGTGGTGCACTCGGGCACCGCGCTGCGCCGCTTCCAGCTGACGATCGCCGAGATCTACTTCGCCGGCGTGCTGTCGCTGGTCATCATCCTGGTGTCCGGGCTGTTCGTCGGCATGGTGCTCGCGCTGCAGGGCTACGAGACGCTGCAGCGCTTCGGCGCCTCGGAGTCGCTCGGCGTGCTGGTGGCCCTCTCGCTGGTGCGCGAGCTCGGCCCGGTGGTGGCGGGCCTGCTCTTCGCCAGCCGCGCCGGCTCGGCGATCACCGCCGAGATCGGCCTGATGAAGGCGACCGAGCAGATCTCGGCGATGGAGATGATGGCGGTCGACCCGATCGCGCGCGTGGTCGCGCCGCGCTTCTGGGGCGGAGTGATCTCGATGCCGCTGCTCGCCGCGCTGTTCTCCGCGGCCGGCGTGTTCGGCGGCTACCTGGTCGGCGTGCAGCTGATCGGCGTCGATGCCGGCGCCTTCTGGTCGCAGATGCAGGCCGCGGTGGACCTGCGCAACGACATCATGAACGGCGTCATCAAGAGCGTGGTGTTCGGCGTCGCGGTCACCTGGATCTCGGTATTCGAGGGGTATGATGCGGTGCCGACCGCGGAAGGGGTGTCGCGCGCCACCACGCGCACCGTGGTCACCTCGTCGCTCGCGATCCTGGCGCTGGATTTCGTGCTGACGGCGCTCATGTTCACCGGAGGCAATAGCTGATGAACCGCTCGATGATCGATCTGTGGGTCGGCGTCTTCGTCGCCGTCGGTTTCGCCGCGCTGCTGTTCCTCGCGCTCAAGGTCGGCAACCTCGCCACCTTCTCCACCGACCAGACCTACCAGGTGCACGCCAAGTTCGCCAACATCGGCGGCCTCAAGGTGCGCGGGCCGGTGAAGAGCGCGGGCGTGGTGGTGGGGCGCGTCGCCGACATCCGCTTCGACAACGAAAGCTACGAGGCGATCGTGTCGATGACGCTGAACGTCAACTACCAGTTTCCGCGCGACACCACGGCGAAGATCCTCACCTCGGGCATCCTCGGCGAGCAGTACATCGGCCTGGAGGCCGGCGGCGACGGCGTGATGCTCAAGCACGGCGATCGCGTGCGCCTGACGCAGTCGGCGGTGGTGCTGGAAAACCTGATCAGCCAGTTCCTGTTCAACAAGGCCGCCGAGGGCAAGGAACCGGCGAAGTGAAGCGGGTTCTTGCGGTGATCCTGCTTGCCCTGGCAAGCGGGTGTGCAACCACGAACGGCGACGAGCGCGACCCGCTCGAGGGCTTCAACCGCGGCGTGTACCGCTTCAACGAGGAGTTCGACGAGCACCTGGCGAAGCCGGTGGCCACCGCCTACCGCAAGGCGCTGCACCCCGAGATCCGCAGCCGGGTGAGCAACTTCTTCGGCAACATCCACGACATCTTCATCGGCGTCAACAACATCCTGCAGGGAAAGCTCGGCGACGGCGTCAACGACTGGACGCGCTTTGCGTTTAACAGCACGTTCGGCCTGCTCGGGCTGCACGACGTCGCCTCCGAATGGGGATACGAAAAGCACAACGAGGACTTCGGCCAGACCTTCGGCCGCTGGCGCGTCGGGCCCGGACCCTACCTGATCCTGCCGTTCCTGGGGTCGAGCACGCTGCGCGACGGCCTGGGCACGGTTGTGGACTACACGGTGGCGCCGCTCGGCGAGGTGCGGCCGATCGCGCTGCGCAACTCGCTGCACGGCCTGAACCTCGTCAACACGCGCGCCGAGCTGCTGGACGCGAGCCGCCTCCTCGAGGAAGCGGCGCTCGACAAGTATGTATTCCAGCGCGATGCCTACCTGCAGCGCCGGCGCAGCCTGATATACGATGGCCGCCCGCCGCGTGAGAAACTGGAGTAAGGACATGAGAAAGACATTTGCCGTTGCAATGGCCGCTTGCCTCGGGTTCTTTCCTCCCGCTGCCTCGGCGCAAGAGGCGCCCGACGCGCTGGTGAAGTCGGTGACGCTCGAAGTGGTCGACCTGATCGCCAAGGACAAGGAAATCAAGGCCGGCAGCCGGGCGAAGCTGATCGAGGTGATCGAGGCGAAGGTGCTGCCGCACTTCAACTTCGGCGCCATGACCGCGCTCGCGATGGGGCAGAACTGGGGGAAGGCGAGCCCGGAGCAGAAGAAGCGCCTGACCGCGGAGTTCAAGACCCTGCTGGTGCGCACCTACGCGAGCGCGCTCGCAGCCTACAGCGAGCAGAAGTTCGACTTCCGCCCGCTGCGCGCCAAGCCCACGGATACCGACGTCACGGTCAACGTGCGGGTGCTGCAGCCCGGGGCGCAGCCGGTGACCCTCGACTACAGCATGGAAAAGACCGCGGCCGGCTGGAAGGTGTACGACGTGATGGTCGGCGGCGTGAGCCTGGTGGCGAACTACCGCACCGAGTTCGCCAACACGGTGCGCGCCTCCGGGGTCGACGGCCTGATCCGCGACCTGGAGAAGAAGAACCGCTCGCTGCAGGAGAAGAAGTGATCCGCCGCGACGGCCGCAAGATCACCGTCAGCGGGCCGGTGACGCTCGCCAACGCGGCGCGCGTGCTCGAGGAAGGCCGCCAGCACCTCGCCGAGGGGGCGCGCAGCGTCGACTTCGGCGAGGTCACCGAGATGGACTCGGCGCTGCTCGCGCTCGCGCTCGCCTGGCTGCGCGACGCGCGCCAGGCGAAGCACGAGATCGCCTTCGCCAACCCGCCGGAGGCGCTGCAGACCCTTTCGCGCCTCTATGGCGTCGAAGAGCTTCTGCCCCTGGCCCGCTGAGCGAGACGCTGCGCATCCAGTCAGGCATGGTCACCCCCGAAAGCGTAAAGGGCGGCATCGAGGCGGGGCTCGCCTGCGAGCACGTCGAGGTGGTGGGCGACGGCCAGCACTTCCAGGCGCTGGTGGTCTCGGCCGAGTTCGCCGGCCGCAGCCGTATCCAGCGCCACCAGCTCGTCTACGCCGCCCTGGGCGAGCGCATGCGCGAGGAGATCCACGCGCTCTCGATGCGCACCCTGACGCCCGACGAGTGGCGCACTGCCAGCAGTTCGCCATAAAGCTCGGTTAAAAGATCCACGATGGACAAGCTGAGAATCACCGGAGGGCGGCCGCTGCAGGGCGAGGTGCGCGTGTCGGGCGCGAAAAACGCCGCGCTGCCGATCATGTGCGCGGCGCTTCTGACTGCGAAACCACTGACCCTGGGCAACGTGCCGCGCCTGTGGGACGTGTCGACCATGGCCAAGCTCCTCGGGCAGATGGGCGTTACGGTCGAGCGCTCCGGCGAGAAGGCCATCCTGCATGCGCAGGCGGTCGGCGAGCCCACGGCCGACTACGACCTGGTGAAGACCATGCGAGCCTCGGTCATGGTGCTCGGCCCGCTGCTCGCGCGCTGCGGGCAGGCCAAGGTGTCGCTTCCCGGGGGCTGCGCGATCGGCGCGCGGCCAGTCGACCAGCACGTGAAGGGCCTGGAGGCCATGGGCGCGGCGATCACGGTCGAGCACGGCTACATGCACGCGACGGCAAAGCGACTGCGCGGCGCGCACATCGTCATGGACCTGATCACCGTGACCGGCACCGAGAACCTGATGATGGCGGCGGCGCTCGCCGAGGGCGAGACCGTGATCGAGAACGCCGCGCGCGAGCCCGAGGTGGTGGATTTGGCGGTCTGCCTGAGGGCAATGGGCGCGCGTATCGAGGGCGCCGGCAGCGGTACGATCCGTATCCAGGGCGTGCGCTCGCTCGGCGGCGCCGAGCACCGCGTCATGCCGGACCGCATAGAGACCGGCACCTATCTCGCCGCCGCCATGGCGACGGGCGGATCGGTGCGCCTCGCCGGCGCGGCGCCGGAATCTCTCGACGCGACCCTCGAGAAGCTGCGCGAGGCGGGCGCCAAGGTGTCGGTTCGCGGCGATTCGATCGCCCTCGAGGCCTCGGGCAGACCGCAGGCGGTCAGCGTGCGCACCGCCCCGTACCCGGGATTCGCCACCGACATGCAGGCGCAGTTCATGGCGCTGGCCGCGGTCGCCCGCGGTACGGCGCTGATCACCGAGACCATTTTCGAGAACCGCTTCATGCACGCGCTCGAGCTGCAGCGCCTCGGCGCCGACATCCGGCTCGAGGGCAACACCGCGGTGGTGAAGGGCGTCGAGCGCCTGCAGGGCGCCACGGTGATGGCGACCGACCTGCGCGCCTCGGCCGGGCTGGTGATCGCCGGGCTGGTCGCCGAGGGCGAGACCATGGTCGACCGCATCTACCACCTCGACCGCGGCTACGAGGCCCTGGAGAAGAAGCTCGGCGCGCTGGGCGCGCGCATCGAGCGCGTGAGCTAGGGATTGCTGTAAAATGCGCCCCCCTGGCACGTTCTGAAGGCGGATTTTCCGGATGGTTGCACATGGCGAGCATCAGCATTGCGTTGTCGAAGGGGCGGATCTTCGACGAGACCGCACCGCTGCTCGCGCGCGTCGGCATCCGGCCTAGGG
>Ga0187892_10003940_pt1 | contig 26041 bp, 25 predicted proteins | sample MA1701073metaG_FD_139345 | JGI IMG/M metagenome (GOLD analysis project Ga0187892, IMG submission 139345) | Bio-ooze microbial communities from a basaltic lava cave in the Kipuka Kanohina Cave System on the Island of Hawaii, USA - MA170107-3 metaG ... | reverse complement strand
CCGTAGACAGAGAAGGAGGAGCCCACGCCTCCGGGACGCACCGCGCCGGTGGCGCTCAGACGGAAGAGGTTCGAACTCTGCCAGCCGACGTGCATCCACGCCAGGAACTCGCCCGTCTCCAGGTCCTGACACTGCGCGTCCAGCCCGCTCCCGGTCAGAGTCGAGACGGCTCCCCACGGCCGGATGCGGAAGATCCCGGTGTCCAGCGAAGCAATGAGGTCGCCGGTGTCGAGATCGGTCAGAAGGCGGAAGGGAAGTCCCGATGGCAGGCTCGCGGTCGGGTGAAACGCGCCGTCGGCGCCCAGGCGATGGAGTGCATTGGGCTGCGGAGCCGACGATCCCCACCACGGGAGGATCACGAGGTCGCCCTCCTGATCGACGACGTGGCTCAGGGAGAAACTGCCCGACGAGGTGGGCGGCGCGGTGAACAGGGAGACGTAGGCGCCCGTGTCGCGCTCGATCAGGTGGAATGCGAACGGACCAATGGGCCGGGCCAGGGACTCATCGACGAGCAGGTGCCGGTTGCCGGGAAGGAAGGCGAAGCGGCGCCAGGCCGCGGGGGTGCTCGTCGCGGGCGGCGACGCGACCAGCGCGTAGGACCCGCCCTGGGTCGGGACGTGGTTGATGCCGTGTCCGCCCGGGAACGAGCTCATGAACCAGACCAGGTAGCCTGCGTCCTGAGCGAAGGCGGGCGCGACCATCGCGACGGTCAAGGCCGCGCATCGAAGGCGAGACGTCATCGAGCTTCCTCACGCCCGGCCCGGGGTGCGGATGTCGGCCGCCATCTTGACGCGGGACCCGTTTGCGGGGAAGAGAGCACCCCATGAAGCGATTCCCGGTCCTCGCCGTGCTCGCCGCCGTGGCCGACGCGCCGGCGGGCGAACTGAGCCTCCGCAGCCTCGTCCGCCCGGAGCAGACCGCCGGGCAGACCCCCGCCGCCGAGCCGCCGGACAAGAGCGGCTACCACCTCTTCAACCCCACGCCGCGCGAGCTGATGCGGGAGATGTCCACCGACCGGCCGGACAAGACCGAGAGCGCCTACACGGTCGACGCCGGGCACTTCCAGATCGAGGCCGACCTCCTGAGCTGGAGCCGCGACCACGACACGGACGACGGCGCCGATCTGCGCACCGAGGCGTGGTCGCTGATGACGTCCAACCTGAAGATCGGCCTCACCAACGACATCGACCTCCAGCTCGTGGTCGAGAGCTGGAACGCGCTCCGCGAGGACGACCGCGTCGCGGGGAGAGTCGAGCACCGCTCCGGCTTCGGCGACGTCACCCCGCGCCTCAAGGTGAACCTCTGGGGGAACGACGGCGGGCCGACGGCGATGGCGGTGATGCCGTTCCTGAAGCTCCCGACCAACCAGAACGGGCTCGGCAACGACAGCGTGGAGGGCGGGATCATCCTGCCGCTCGCCGTCGAGCTGCCGCGCGGGTGGGGGATGGGAGCCATGGTCGAGTTCGACGTCATCCGGGATGGGGACGACGACGGCTACCACGTGGAGTTCATCCAGACGATCGCCTTCGGGCGCGACATCGTCGGCAACCTGGGCGGCTACGTGGAGCTCTACAACAACGTGAGCGGCGAGTCGGGCGCCGGCGGCGTGACCACGCTCGACTTCGGGTTCACGTTCGCGCTCACCCCCGACATCCAGCTCGACGCCGGCATGAACATCGGGCTCAGCCGGGCCGCCGAGGACCTGAACCCGTTCGGCGGGTTCTCGATCCGGTTCTGAGTCGGGATCCCCAGCCCTCTCCCCGCGGCCGGTCCTCGCGCAATCAGCTCTTCGTGGGACGCTCTCGGCGGTCCACGTACATTCGAGGCTGCTCCAGTTGCCGACGCTGGATCGTCTCCAGAAGCCGCGTGAGGTCGAAACCATGGTCCGCCAGGACCTGGCGCCGCCGCTCCCGCACCTCCTCGATCAGGACGTCCTTGTAGGGTTCTTGCTGTTCCATCCCACCTACTCCAACCAGAGCATCTCGGGCGTGACGATCCGAGGCGTGAGGAGTCCCAGCCTGCGGTTGATGACCGTGAGGTGATCGAGTTTGTTCGGATTCGCGAGATGGCGGATGTTCCACGTCAGGAGGTAATCGAGCTCATGCACGCAGGCCACCGCAAGGTGAAGGGCATCTCCACCGACGTCGGTCGGCACGAGCCGCTCTTCGACGTATCGACGGGCGACGGCGGCGACCTCCTCATCGATCAGGAGCCTCTCGAGGGGACTCACCAACCGGATCGCGTCCTCCTTGCCTGGCCAGACTCCCTTCTCGAGTTCCAGGAACACCGCATCGGAGACGCAGGGCTCATAGCGCTTCAGTTGCTCCCGCCACCACTCCCTGGTCGCTTCCCTGCGGTGGACGCTCGCCGGGTCTGGCCGAGAAGAGACGTAGGCGCTGGAAATCGTGGTTTCGACGTACACGGTGCTCGCCATGGGTCGCACAGATCTTACCCGCACCGGGAGTCATCCAGACGACGGCCCCTTGGTCAGGAAACCGAGGAATCCCGGGAAGCCAAGCTGCCGGAGGCCCTGCATCTCAAGTGCCCTCACCTGCCACGAAGGTCCCCCGCTCGCGATCCTTCTTCACGGCCGGGAAACGAAGCGCGCGGCCGTGGGCGACGCACCACACGCCCGGCGCGAGCACGCCCGCCGCGAAGATCGCCTCGGTCAGGTTCTGGAGCGCGTCCGACTGCTTCATCTCGAACGGCCGCATCGCGCCCGTCAGGACGACCGGCCCGCGCGGCTCCGGGTTCGTCGCGAGGAGGCGCTGCCCCGTCTCGCACAGCGTGTCCGTGCCGTGCAGCACGACCACGCCCGCCGTCCCCGCCTGGCTCCAGGCCAGCCGCACCGCGTCCACCACCAGCGAGCGGTCCGCCTCGGTCATGTCCAGGCTGTCCTTGCTCATCAGCTCGATCACGTTGATCGCCGCGCCCTCGAGCCGGAGCTCGTCCAGCATCCGTCGCACGATCGAGCTGCGGTTCGCCAGCACGCCCGAGTGCTCGTCGTAGGTCTTCTCGATGGTCCCGCCCGTCGTGATCACAGCGATCCTGCGCATGGCGGCGGCGATTGTAGCCGCGTTGGCTCCCCCTCGAGCCTTGTCGTATACTCCTCCTCGACTTACACGAGGGGACTCGAAACGAGATGCCGGTTCTCCGCACGCGCCGCTTCCTTCGCGTGAAGCTGGACATGGTCGGCCGATGCCAGCTCCGCTGCATCATGTGCCACTTCGCGCACCCGCAGTTCCAGGAGAACCCGGTCACGATGGACCGCGCGCTGCTCGAGAAGGTCGCCGCCGACCTCTTCCCGCGCGCGCACGACGTGGTCCTCTCCTCCAGCGCCGAGCCGCTCCTCTCCCCCGACCTCCCGCGCGCGCTCGAGCTCTGCCGCGAGCACGACGTCCCCCTCTTTCACTTCTCCACCAACGCGATCGGCCTCACGAACGCGATCATGGAGAAGCTCGTGGACGTGCAGATGCCGGTGCTCACGATCTCGGTGGATGGCGCGACCAAGGAGACCTTCGAGGCGATCCGCCCGCCGATGAAGTGGGAGAAGCTGCTCCAGAAGCTCGAGCTGGTGCGCGAGGTCAAGGCGCGCCGCCGCTCGGCGTTCCCCAAGGTGAGCATCACGTGCGTGCTCATGCGGCGGAACATCCGCGAGGCGCCCGAGCTCGTCCGTCTCATGCACCGCCTGGGGGCCGAGCACATCAACCTCGTGCACATGGGCGTCGTGGGTGGCCTCGGGGTCGAGGACGAGTCGCTCGTGAACGACCCCGCCCTCTCCAACCGCATGCTCGCCGAGGCGCACGCGGTCGCCGATGGGCTCGGCCTCCCGATCGTGATGCCGCTCCCCTTCCCCGAGGGATTCGGCCGGCCCGTCGAGGCCGCCGAGGCCGCGATCACCGACGCGACGCGGGCGGAGGCCGGCGGGGTCACGGCGCTCGGTTCGGCCGGCCAGGAGGCGCCCTCGAACTCCTTCACGATCGCCGAGTTCATGAACCACAAGATCCAGGAGTTCGGGCTCGCGGCGAAGTTCTCCGAGCGTCACGACCGCCGCTGCTACTTCCCCTGGTACTACATCCACATCAACCCGGACGGCACCGTGTTCCCCTGCGGCTGCTGGTTCGAGTTCTCCACCTTCGGCGACTTCCGCACCCAGAGCTTCCGCGAGATCTGGACCGGCGGGTCCTACCGCGAGCTGCGCCGCCAGATCCGGGACATGGAGCTGCGCGACGTCTGCGCCAACTGCTCGGTCGCCAACATGGGGCGGCCCGACGTGCTCGCCTCCTTCAGCCACCGCGCCAAGGTCCGCCGCGCCGCGCGCTCGGCCGCTCTCTCGTAGATGGCGGAGCTGGCGGGCCGCGTCGCCGTCGTCACCGGGGGAGGGTGGAACATCGGGCGCGCGGTCGCGCTCGCCTTCGCCCGCGAGGGCGCCGCGGTCGCGGTGGCCGGCCGCCGCGCCGCGCTCCTCGAAGAGACCGCGGAAGCGATCCGCCGCGCCGGCGGGCGGGCGCTCGCCGTCCCCACCGACGTCACCGAACCGGCCCAGGTCGAGGAGCTGGAGCGGCAGGCGCGCAAGGCCTTCGGCCCGGTCGACCTGCTCGCGGCGCTCGCCGGCGGCAGCTACGGCCTCGGCGCGCTCGACGCGATCGATCCGGCCGAGTGGGAGCGCGCGGTGCGCGTGAACCTCTTCGGCACCTTCCACTGCGTGCGCGCCGTGCTGCCGTCGATGCGCGTGCACCGTCACGGCGCGATCGTCACGTGCGCGGGCGGCGGCGCTTTCTTCCCGTGGGTCGGGCAGACCGCCACCGCCTACGCCGCCGCCAAGGCGGCGGTCTGCCGCTTCACCGACCAGCTCGCGGTCGAGCTCTGGGACTCGGGCATCCGGGTGAACTGCCTGCAGCCGGGGCTGACCTGGAGTCCCTGGCACCTCGAGCAGGTCGCCGAGGAGGAGCGGCGCACGGGCCGGCCGCACCCCGATCGCGCGGCGAACCACCCGCCGGAGGACGCGGCCGAGCTGGCGCTCTGGCTCGCGAGCGGGCGGAGCGCGCCGCTCCACGGCCGGATCGTCTCGGTGGACGACGCGTGGTGGCGCACGGCGGACGCTGCGACGCTCCGCCGCATCCAGGCGAGCCCGCACGCGCTGTGCCTCCGGCGCGCGGAGACGTGACCGGGTGGAGCTCTCGCGCCACACCCCCTGGCCTGAGCCGCTCCGCTCCGCTTGCGCCGCCCGGGGCGCGCGCGTGGAGCTCGCGGACGGCGTCACGCTCCTCGACCTGAGCTTCGCGCCGCTCCTCGGCCACGGGCACCCGGCCGAGGTAGCGGCCGCGCACGCGGCGTTGGACAGCGGGCTCACGTACGCGCGACACGAGGCGGCGGCGCGGGTGGTCGCGCTCCTCGGACGGCATTTCCCCGAGGGCGGCGCCGTGCAGCTCTTCCGGACCGGCCCGGACGCGCTCACCGCGGCGCCGCGCGGCGCGCCGGTCCATGACTGGACGCGGCTCGCCTTCCGCGTCACCGACCCGCCGCCGCGGGACGGTCTCGTCGCGCTCGGGCTCGACCTCGCCGGGGGTCTCACGCTAGGCGCGCTGATCGGACCCGACGACCGGCTCGCGCCTCCCGACCCCGCGACGCTCTCGCTCGACCCGCTCGCGCTGGCCGCGGCGGCCGCGGCGCTGGAGGAGCTGACGCGCGCGCCGGCGGCGCCGCGCATCGCCCGCGCGGGCGAGCGGCTCCGGGCCGCGTTCGCCGCGGCGTGCGCGCGCGAGAAGATCGCGGCGTCGCTCACGGGCGCGCCGGGCTTGATGGAGCTCCGCTTCGACGGGCAGGAGGAGACCGCCCCGGCGGTCCTCCTCCAGCGCTTCCTCGAGGAGCTGCGCGCGGAGGGCGCGCTGGCGTGCGCGACGATCCGCCCGTGCGCGGCGCTCGCCGCCGAGGAGGACCTCGAGCCCGCCGCGCGCGCGCTCGACCGGGCGGTGACGAGGCTCCGCGCGCGCCTGGTCGAGCGGGACGCCTTCCTGGGCGAGCGGCTCCCCTGGGTCTTCCCCGGCGCCGGGGAGCGCTTCCGCGCGGCCGGCCTCGGCGTCTACCGCTATCCGCGCGACGCGGCGGTGGAGGTTGCCGCGCGCGGCGACGCCGTGCGGATCGCCTTCGCGCCGGGCCTGGTCGGCGAAGTGATCTCGTCCGGCTTCTACGTCCCGGCGCCGTTCGAGGGGGATTTCACCGCCACCGTGCGCTACCGGCTCGGTCCATGGTCGCCCGGCCGGGGCGCGGCGATGCTCGGCCTGTTCGCGCAGGACGAACCCTCGACGGTCCGCTACTACGCGCAGGTCGCCTCGGAGGGCGGGCGCTTCCTCGCGCAGACGGCGCTGGCCGGTCGGCTCGGAGCGGCGCTCGAGGCGACCGCCGGGCCGGGCGCGTTCCGGCTCACGCGCGAGGGCGCGCGGGTCGCCGCCTGGCACGACGCGGGCTCGGGGTGGCGGCTCCTCGGCGAGTGTGCCGACGACGCGCGCGCGCCGCTCGTGATCGGCTGCAAGGTCTGGGCGCACCGCGAGTGCGCCGGCCTCGTGGCCGAGCTGAGCGCCCTCGAGGTCCGCCCGGGCGCGCCCCAGCGATAGAATCCTCCGCGCTCGCGGAGAATCCGGCCCGGAAGACTTCGATGAAGCGGCTCGTCCCGTTCCTCGCGCGTGTTCGCGCTCGGTCTCTCCGGCACGCGCCTCCCGCAGCGGTTCCCGATCGGGGTCGCCGGCGACGCGGAAGACCTCTTCGGCACCCACGGCATCCCCCTGCTCGTGGGCGAGCGCGTCGCGATCACGTGCTTCGCCGACTCGTGGCGCCAGGCGCTGTTCGACGGAGGGCACGCGCTCCGCCGCGCGCTCCAGTACGGATTCCAGCTCCCCGAGCTCGACGAGGTCCGCCGGGCGTGCCCGGGAGCGGGCTCCAGGCCCGCTGCGCGGCGAAGCTGCGCGAGGCGCTTCGAGAGGGGGCGCATCTTCGTCGAGGCGCGCGTGGGCGACGGTCGGCTGCGGCTCGAGCCGGACCAGGCAGCGCTCGCCTCCGCCGCGGACGACTTCTTCGAACAGTGCGGCCTGGGCGCGCACCGGACCGACGAGCTCGAGCGGCTCACGGCGGGCCGGGAGGTCGAGGTGGCCCTGCGCGTCGAGGACGACCACGTCGCTCTCGCCGGCGCCCCCCGGCCCGACGACCTCCTCTTCCAGTGCGAGATGATCGCGGCCTGGCTCCGGGACCCGGGCTGGCGCGAGGACGGGATCGAGCACGTGCAGAAGCTCGTACGCGAACGCTTCGAGGCGATGGACCGCACCCCCCGCGAGCTCCAGCTCCTCCGCTTCTGGCCCGACGTCTAGGGGGGAGACCGGCGCTTCCTGACCGCGACCCGCGAGAACCTGAATGCCGTCACCGCCCCGGCGCTCCGGGACTGGCTCGCCCCCCAGCTCGCCCGCGGAGAGCTGGACGTCGCCCTGGTCGGCGACTTCGAGCCCGACGCCGCCGTCGCGGCGGCGGAGCGCACGTTCGGGGCGCTCCCGCGCCGGGCCAGGAGCCGCTCGCCGCGCGCCGCGCCGGCTCCGGCCCGGCTCGTCGGCGGTCTCCGGTCCCGCCACGAGATCGACACGGCCTGGCCGCAGGCCCTGGTCGCGCTCGTGTACCCGACCGCCGACGGGATCGATCCGCGGCTGCGGCGCCGTCTCATGTTCCTCCGCACGGTGCTCGAGGACCGGCTCCGGGTCGAGCTCCGTGAGAAGCTCGGCGCCGCGTACGCGCCCCGCGTGGGCAACCGGTCGAGCCTCATCTTCCCCGGCGACGGGTTCATCGCGGTCGAGGTGTTGTCCGAGCCGTCCCGCGCGGATGCGGTCGCGGACCGCTGCCTGGACGTGGCCGAGGCGCTCGCCCGCGAGGGCGTCACGCCGGAGGAGGTCGATCGGCTGCGCCCCGTGCTCCTCGCGCGGCTCCGGGACCGGCGGCGCGAGAACCAGTTCTGGATCGACGTGCTCGGCTCCTGCCATGGACGGAAGGGCGCCCCGGAGGAAGCGCGCAGCGAGATGGCCCACTGCCTCGCGACGCGACCGGAGGACCTCACGCCGCTGGCCACGCGGTTCCTCGGCCGGGGGAACGCCTCGTTGCTCGTCGTGCGGCCGCGCGGCAGGTGACACCTTGCGGGGGAGAGGCCGGCGCGGTACCAAGACGCCCCAGCAGGAGGACCCATGAAAAAGCACCTGGCGCTCTTCTTCGCACTGCCGATCGCGCTCCTCGCGGGCTGCCGCTCCGAGCGGCCGCAGTCCATCAACGTCACCGACACGCGCGAGCCCAGGCTCTTCAACAACCTCGGGACCCACCGGCGCACGGTCACGACCTCGTCGCCCGAGGCGCAGCGCTGGTTCGACGAGGCGCTCGTCTGGACCTTCGCGTTCAACCACGACGAGGCGATCCGCTCCTATCGCGAGGCCGCGCGCATCGATCCGTCGTGCGCGATGGCCTGGTGGGGGGTCGCGCTCTGCAACGGCCCCCACATCAACTTCCCGATGGTCCCGCCCGAGCGGGCGAAGGCCGCGTGGGAGGCGCTCGAGCAGGCGAAGGCCCACGCGTCGAAGGCGAGCCCCGTGGAGCGCGACCTGATCGAGGCGCTCGGCCATCGCTACGCGAACCCGCAGCCCGAGGACCGCGCTCCGCTCGACAAGGCGTACGCGAAGGCGATGCTCGAGGTCTGGATCAGGTATCCGCAGGACGCGGACATCGCCGTCCTCTTCGCCGAGTCGATGATGGACCTGCGCCCGTGGGACCTCTGGACCAAGGACGGCAAGGCGCACCCCGGGACCGAGCAGATCATCGCGACGCTCGACCGGGCGATGGAGCTGAACCCGGACCACCCGGGCGCGCTGCACCTGTACATCCACGCGCTCGAGGCGTCGCCGCACCCGGAGAAGGCCGTCGCCGCGGCGGACCGGCTGCTCCCGCTCGTGCCGGGGTCGGGCCACCTGGTCCACATGCCGTCCCACATCTACGTGCTGACGGGGCGCTGGTCCGACGCGATCCGCTCCAACGAGCATGCGCAGGCCAGCGACGGCGCCTACCGCGCGCTCTCGCCGCGGCAGGGCTTCTATCGCTTCTACATGGCGCACAACCAGCACATGCTCGCGTTCGCCTCGATGATGGAGGGGCGCAGCGCGGAGGCGCTCCGCGCCGCGCGCGCGATGGTGGCGGACATCCCGGAGAGCTACATCCGGGACAACGCGGTGATGATCGACGGGATCCTGGGCATCCCGCTCGAGGTGCTGGTCCGCTTCGGCCGCTGGGAGGACGTGCTCGCCGAGCCCCGCCCGGCCGAGTATCTCCCGGTCACGACCGCGCTCTGGCACTTCGCCCGCGGCTCGGCCTTCGCCGCGACCGACCGCGTCGAGGAGGCGGAGCGGGAGGCGCGCGCGCTGGACGAGGCCGCGAAGCGCGTGAGCCCGACGGCAATGATCGTCCTGAACCCGGCCTCGAAGGTGCTCGAGATCGCGCGCCATCAGCTCGCCGGCGAGATCGCGATCCGGAAGGGCGAGGCGGACCGGGCGGTCTCGGAGCTCCAGGAGGCGGTGCGTATGGAGGACGCCCTCCGGTACATCGAGCCGCCCGACTGGATCCAGCCGTCGCGCCACTCGCTGGGCGCGGTGCTGCTCAAGCAGGGGAAGAACGAGGAGGCCGAGGCGGTCTTCCGCGAGGACCTGCGCTACCACCCCGAGAACGGCTGGTCGCTGATCGGCCTGGCGCACGCGCTCGAGCGGCGCGGCGCGCAGGAGGAGGCCTCGAAGGTGCGCGAGCGCTTCCAGAAGGCCTGGGCGCGCGCCGACCTCGTGATCGACTCGAGCTGCCTCTGCCAGCCGGGGGTGTGAGACCCGGTCTGAGCCCGACCCGAAGCCGAGGAGGCGGCGCGTCGCGGGCCCGGGCCCGGAGCCCCGCCCGCCTTCAGAGCGGGCCGACTGCGACGAAGGGCGCCCAGAAGAACGGATGGGCAGGCTCCGGCGCGAGCGGGTCCCCCCGATCGGGGCGACGCTGCCGCATCGATAGGCGCGCTTGGTGCAGAGCCAGGGCGGCAGGGAGGCCCTCATTGCCCAGGAGCCGGTAGAACTCGCCGATGAGGGCGCCTCCGGCCGCGTCTTCCACCGGCCACGCCGTGGCCACGACGCCGCGCGCACCCGCGGCCAGGAAGGCCCAGGCCAGCGAACGCACCCCCTCGGCCTGCCGCACGACGCCGCGGTTGGAGCGGCAGGCGGACAGGACCACAAGGTCCGCGGCCAGCTCGAGGGCGGCGATCTCCGGCGCCGTCACGGAGCCGTCCTCGCCCCCGCCCGGAGCCAGCCGGAGACAGACCGCACCCTGGGGGTCCTCCTCGGCGTGGGCCGCCACGTGTACGAGACGGAATCCGCCCACGCCGGTCCGGAGCCTCCCCTCGTGCGCCTCTTCGCCCAGGTAGAGTCGCGTCTGGCCCGGTCCGAGCCGGCGGGCGATCTCGAGCGCCTCCCTCCGCGCGCCCGGAAGGAGCTCGCCGGAGCCCGGGTCCGCGACCACGAGGGCGGGCCTCGGGAGACCGTCACGGCGCAGCCCCGCGAGCGCCACGAGGACCGGCGCCGAAGGCGAATAGGTGACGAGGAACCGGTCCAGCACGTATTCGAGCTCCCGGAACGCGACGTCGTTGTCCTGGGGCCGACACCGCGTGACGAGGGCCTCGAAGGGAAGCCCCGCCACCGTGGCGTCAGGGATCACCACCAGCCGCCTGCGGCCCCCGGCGCGCTCGAGGCATGGAGCCAGGAGTCGCTGATGGAGCGCATGGGCGCGCCGCGCGAGGGAGGCGGCGGACGGAAGCGTCCGCACGTCCGAAAGCCCTCCGATGAGCGCGCGGAGCTCGGCGGCGATCTCTTCCTTGGGCCCGAGCTCGACCGTGTCCAGCGACGTAGTGGTGAGGACCCGGGCGCGGAGGGTTCGGGCGCCGGAGGCGAACTCGACCAGGACCGAGTCCCGGTCCAGCACGCGGTCGCGCACGACGTCCGGATCGACCCCGCCGGGGAAGACGAGACCATCGCGGCGGTCCCGTCCGGTCCGGGCCTGGAGCAGCTCGAGGAGCATCGCGCCCTTCCAGAGCCCCGCCCGCCGGAACGCCTCGGAGACGATCCGTACCCGCTCCCCGGAGAGCCGCTCCTCGAGCAGCATGGCCGCGTCCTCCGCCAGTTCGGCCCAGCCGGCCAGGCGCTCGCGCAGCCCCATCCCGTCGGTGGGCTCGAACCTGCCCGCCGGGAGGCTCTCCAGCCGGCCGGTGGCCTCGCGGAGCAGCGCGTCCGTTTCCGCGACATCCTCGCGCGCGAGCGCCTCCTGCAGCAGGAGGCCCATCGCGAAGAGCTCCCCCTCGGGGTCCTGCGCCTCCCGCGCGAGTTCCCGCGCCGCCGAGCCTCTCCGATGGACCAGGTCGAGGTCTCCGCGCCGGAGCGAGAGGTGCCCCAGGTCCACGAGCGCGAGGGCTTCAGAGGACCGGTTCTTCAACTCCCGGGCGAGCCGCAGTCGCCGCTTCCAGCTCTCCTCCGCGAGGGCGGGGTCTCCGAGGTCCAGGTGCGCCAGACCGAGGTTCGCGAGCGACACCTGCCGGCTCGCGCGGTCGCCGGTCTCGTCGAACCGGACCAGGCTCCGGCCGATCAGCTCGACGGCCCGCGCGGGATCTCCGAGCTGATGGGCCGCGGCTCCCAGGCCCCCCAGGGCCATCCCCTCGCCGTTGCGGTCTCCGACTTCCGGCACAGCTCCAGGTAGGCCTGGTACAGCTCCCGGGCCCGCATCCCTTCCCGGAGCTTGAGGGCCAGTCCGGCCAGGTTGCCCAGCGCCACCGCCTCCTGGGGACGGTGACCGTGCTCCCGCGCCCGCGTCCGGGCCCGATCGAAGTGCTCCCGCGCCTGGCCGAACTCGCGACCGCGCTCGTGGAGGCGCCCGAGGTTCAGGATCGCGATGGTCTCCCCGAGCGCGTCGCCGGACGAGCGGGCCAGCTCCAGGAAGTCCTCGAGGTCCTTGCGCGCCTCCGCGAAGGCCCCGCGCTTCGTGCCGACCTGACCGAGCATGTGGAGGGCATCCGCCTCACCCTGGAGATCCCCCAGGGCGCGGCTCTGCTGCCGGGCCTCGCTCAGGTGGCGCGCCGCGGCGTCCAGGTCCCCCTGGTTCAGGGCGGCGATGCCCAGTCCATGGTGCGTCCGCGCCACGTTGACGGCGTCGTCCAGCCGGTGGAACAGGGGGAGCACGCGCTCGAACAGCGCGCGCGCCCCGGAGAAGTCGCCACGAGCGTCGCGGACGTGGGCCAGGCCGCCGAGGGCCATCGCCTCGCGGCGCAGGTCGGCCCGCACGCGGGCCAGCTCGAGGGCCTCACGGTACCGCTGCTCGGCTTTCGGGAACTCTCCCAGGTTCAGGTGGACATTGGCGGCGCCCTGGAGCGCGGAGGTCTCGCCCTCGGGATCGCCGAGCATCCGTGCCAGCTCCCTCGCCTGCTCGTATGTCTCCAGCGCGCGCGGGGCCTGCCCCAGCCGGTCCTGAACGACCCCCAGGACGAGAAGGGTACGCAGCTCGCCGCGACGGTCCGACCACTCCCGGGCCCGGCGGAGCGCCTCCTCCTTGTCGCGGAGGGATGCGGCGTACCGCGCGGCCCGGTAGTGTCTCTGTCCCTCCTCGAGCAGCCGCTCCACCTCCAGGACCGCCAGGTCGAGCCGGAAGGCGCCCCAATCGCCGGGCGCGGCCAGGACGAGGACCGTGAGCCGTCTCCCGCGCGAGACCTCGAGGAGCGCCAGTGGGGCGCCCCGGCCCTCGAACACGCAATCCCCGGCGTCGTCCTCGACCCGCAGGATCGCGTCGAACCCGCACGATTCGAGCCTCAGCGCGATCACCCCGTCGTGGGTCGCCGTCCAGGTCGAGCGGACGCCCGGCCGGCCGTCGTGGAGACGGGCCGCGGCTGGCGGGACGACGCCCGAGAGCGGCTCTCCCAACCTGAGCTCGTCCGCCTCCGCGACGACGCAGGACAGGAGGAAGACCCGCATGATCTTCGGCCCCATCACCGCCCCTCCCCGGCGAGGCCCAGGGCCCGGCGCAGCGCGTGCACCGTCTCGCGGGCCAGCTGATCCTCCGGGTGGAGGGAGGAGAGCCGCTCCCACTCCGCGAGCGCCTCCTCGTAGAGCACCGCGTTCCGCAGCGCCTGATCGGCGAGCCAGAGGGCGCGGAGCATCCGCCCGGCCCCGGCGTTCCCTCGCGCGAGGCGGTCCAGGGCCCGCAGCTCGGTCGCGGTCGCCTCCCGCTCGCGGGCCGTCATGAGGCGGAAGGGGGCCTCGCCGCGGCGGCCGTCCTCCAGATGGACGACGCTCCAGAGATACCACTCGCCCTCCGCCGGGATCGCGCGCCAGTCCCGCGCCCGGGGCCGCGCCTCCTGGAGCGGTCCGGCCGCCCGCTCCACCGTGAGGTCCAGGAGCGCCGGCCCCGGCTCGTCCCGCGGCACCACCTGGAGGCGATAGGAGCCGGACTTCTCCCTGGCCCCCGGGTCCTGCCAGGCGAACCGGAGCGGGGCATCGCCCCGTACCACGAAGCGCGGGGCGCGGAAGCCCAGGGCGCCCGCGCGCCCGGGCTCTTCGGGAGCGCGCAGGAGACGGGGCGCCTGGGCACCGCGCGCGTACCGGGCGAGTTCGTGGTCCGGGAAGCGCGCAGCATGTTCATCGAGGGCGGCCCGCGCCGCGGAAGGCGCGGCGGCGTCCAGCCGGGCCAGGACCTCGCGAGCCTCGGCGTCGCCGGCCGGCGTGAGGAACCGCAGCGCCAGGTGCGAGGCCACCGCCAGGAGTGCGAGCGCGGCCGCGGCAGCGAGAAGACGCGGTGGCCCGGCCCGCCGGACGAGGGCGACGACGGGGGGCGCGAGGATCGCCCGGCGCGCCGCCACTCGCCGGGCGCACTCCGCGCAGCGCTCCAGGTGCTCCGCGACCGCGACCTCCTCGCGAGGCAGGAGCGCCTCCTCGGCGGCGGCCTCCACGAGCGCGGGCGGCAGGTGGCCCGCGGAGACGCTGGTTGAAGAGCCGCCCCGCGGACCCAGGAGCGCGCGCCGGAAAAGCTCGATCTCGCTCGTGGTCGGCATCGAGGGCTCCTATCGCATTTCCGGGACGAGACAACCCTGCGATTCCCGTCCGGGGTCGGGCTCGGCGGCCGCGGCGGCGGGCTCCGGAGGCCGGGTCCGCGGGCGGAGCAGCGAGCCGAGGTCGAGATCGATCCTCCGCAGCTCCCCGGAGAATCGCGCCAGGAGCGCGCGTGCGGCGACGCGACCGAACCCGCCCTCGCGGACGAGCGCGGCGACGGTCGCCTGGTGCAGGCGGGACAGCGTGCGGTCCCGGGCGCGGCCCACGGTCGAGACCTCGACCCCGCGGCGTGAGGCCAGCTCGGTGAGCGTCCGGCCCTCGAGGAAGAGGCCGGCCAGGAGGTCGCGGTCCGCCTCGTCCAGGACCGCGAAACCGCCCAGGAGCGCGCTCCGACAGACCGCCCGTTCACACTCCTCGAGCGATTCCTCCGGTGCGGGAGCCGGCAGCTCTTCGGGCGGGGCCGGCCAGCGGCCGCGCCGCAGCCGCTCGCGGTCCGCGAGCACGCTCTCGACCACGCTCCAGAGCCACCCCTCCAGGCTCCCGGCTCCGAAGTAGGTGCAGCCCCGGAGGAAGACCTCGGTCCGGAGCTCGGGCAGCAGCGCCGCGCCGGTCCGGACCCACCCCCTGCCGGCGCAGGTGATCGGCCAGCACGCCGCCGTAGCGGGAGGCGAAGTGCCGCTCCGCGGCAGTGTCGCCGCGCGCGACCGCGAGAGTGAGGAAGAGCGCGGGAGGGGCGCCGCGCCGCTCGAGGCGCTCCGGGAGGAGTCGGACGATCTCGGCCATCGGAGAGAGCGCGCCGGCGACGCCGAGCGGCGCGGCGCGGAGGAGATGGTGGAGCGCGCTGCCCAGGACCTTGATCCCGAAGTCGCCGCGGTCGAGCCGGACCTCGGGCCAGAGCGTGACGGCCTCCTCATGCCAGAGCGCCGCGCGGGCGTCGAGCGCCGGATGGGCGCGGCAGCAGGCGTCGCGCGCGCGCGCGCCGTCCTCCTGGGCGCCGACGGCGAGGTAGAGGTCCGCCAGGAACCCGCTCTCGGCGAGGGTCGTGAAGGCGTCGGCCAGCGGCAGGGGCGCGACCCGGGCCTCCCTCCGCCAGCTCCGGGCCACGAGGGGCCACACAGCCTCGGCGAAGTCCCGCGGCTCGTGGAGGAGGTCGCCGTAGCGATTCCGGCCCGCGTCCAGGGCGGCCTCGATCGCCCGGGGGACCTCGGGGTGGGCGGCGCACAGGCGCTCCACCGCGCCCGGCCGGTCGCGCCGGCGGACGAGCTGATCGGCGAGGGCGCGCTCTCCGTCCATGTTCACCCGGCGAGGGGGACCGCCCAGTATAGCCCGCGCCGGACGCACCGGGGCCGGACGGGACAGGAGGGGGGCAACCACGCACGTTCGACGTCCGGGAAGCGGATTCTTGCGTGACCGTGCAATCCCGCGCCTCCCCGCCGTCGAGCCGGCGGTAGAAAGGGGCTCTCAGAAAGGAGGCTCGCATGTTGCGGCGCACCCGGATCGCGGTCCTGGCCACCCTGACCTTCTGGGGGGCCGACGCCCATGCCCAGAGGACGACCCAAATGGGCACCATCCACCTCGGGGACGTGCCGGTCACGGCGCACCAGCAGGTGGCCTGGCCGTTCGGGAACCAGGTGTTCCTCAAGTCCTGCAGGACCTGCCCCGTCCAGGCCTCTCCCGGGGTGGGCCAGCCCTTCGTGGCCACGGCCGGGAGAGTCGGGTTCCTCGGTCCGTCGAGCGTGATCTACGTGATAAACAATGCCGGAGGCAGCCTCGACGGAGTCTACGTCTGGACCGCCGGCTCCAGTCCGGTGCGCATCCACGCCTCGGGTCCGAACCAGATCTACGCGGACGGACTGGCGGCCGCGTTCTCGATCAGCGGGGACATCTACGCCTACAAAGGAGGCGCACTTCGCCGGATCACCAACGATGCCCCCGTCGATTCCAACCCCCACGTCGGGGGCGGGAGGTACGTCGTGTGGCACAAGCTGACGGCCGGGGTCAGCTATGAAGTGTGGCGCCATGACCTGAATGCCCCGCCCCCGACACCGGCGACCGTGCTGGTCGACTCGGGAAGCCAGACCTTGGGAGGAGCCCAGTTCCCGCGGACCGACGAGGCGGGCCGGGTCGTCTACGTGAAGAACTTCTGGGGGAATGCCTACTACAGGGCCTGGGACGGTCAAGTGTTCCACGACCTCACGCCGCCCGGGTTCGGCCCTTCGTCCCTCTCCTACGCCACCCACCACCGGCAGTGGGCCTGGCGCAACTACTCCGGTGGGTTCACGAACCTCCGGCTCCAGGAAGGTGTGGGGCCGGCGCGCGACATCATCCCCAACATCGAGAGTTCCGCGTTCCTGCGGAATGGAACCGCGGCGTCCTTCGCCTCAGGGGGGCTCCAGTTCTTCGACGGGCGGAAGGTCGTATCGCTCCCATGGGCGACTTCCGGCGTCCCGGCGGGCGAGTTCCTGGACCGCGGCTGGGTGCTGTACACGGATCTTCTGAACCCGCCCAGCGAGTTCCGGAACCTGTATCTCTACGAATCGCCCCTGACCTGGAATCGGGACGTCCTCAGCGCGGCTTCGGGAGGAAGTGTGAACTTCACGCTGCTCGGGGGACCGTCGAACGCGGGCCGGCCCTATCTGCTTCTGGCGGGCATCTCCGGCACCTTCCCCGGTGTGACGGTGGGTGCCCTGACCGTCCCATTGAACTGGGACCCCGTCACGAGCCTGAGTCTCACCCTCGCCAACGGACCCATCTTCGGGAACACCTCGGCGACCCTCCTGTCGGACGGGACCTCGGGCGCGGTCTTCACCGTCCCTCCGGGGCTCCTGGCCGGTCTGGCCGGAACCACCCTCTCCTTCGCCTGGTTCCTCTATGCGCCCGGGCTCGACTTTGCATCCAACCCCGCCCGCGTGTGCGTCGTCCCGTAGGTCCTCCCCGCTCTCGGAGCTCCGCCCGGGTTCCGCGGGGGCCCGGGCGGCCTCCCCGGCGTATTTCCGCTCCGCCTGCGGAAGGAGCCGGTCGAGGGGCCAGGCCTCGCGGAGGCAGTAGAGATCGACGAAGTCCCGGCGGGTGCCGCGGGAGTTGATCGCCGCGAGCTTCATCAGCCCGAGGTCCAGGGGACCGGCAAGAGGCGTCCCCTGGAAGTCCACGGTGGGCTCCAGCAGCGCGTGCGGCTGGTGGAGGAAGCTCACGTCGGTGCCGAGGAGCTGCCCGTTGAGCTGCCCGTCCTGCTCCGAGCGGACCGAGAAGTCACCGCTCCGGGTCAGCTCCTGCGCGAGTCGGGAGCGCTCCGGGGTTTCGAGGAGGTCGGACGTGGAGAACCAGTCCAGGTCGGCCGAGATCCGGTGTCCGAGCTGGAGGGCCAGCGCCGTCCCGCCCGCAAGATAGAAGCCCTGGAGCGGGCGAACCCCTCTCAGAAACTCCAACGCGCGCAACGCCTCGGGGGTCGCGGCCTTCGGGTGGAAGCTCACCATCCCCAGGCCTTCGCCTCCCGGGCCCAGTCGGGCGCCTCGAACTCCTCCACCCGGAGGATCAGCCTCCACAGGGCGAAGGAGCGCCGCGTGAGGAGCCTGGAGCGGGGGGACTGGTCCGAGGTCAACTGGCTCTGATGGCGGCAGAGCTCCGGGCGATCGATCCAAAGCAAGCCTCCGTGGCCGCGTTCAAGAGCGCTTCGGCACGCTCCAGCACTCGCACGGTCGCATTCTACTCTTCACCCGAAGCCGCGGCGCGCCCGTGAGACGGCGCCGGGGCGGGGCCGGCGCGATAGACCTTGCCCGGGAGCGGGCGGCCGAGCGCCGCCTCGATCGCGCGGCCGGCCCCGCGGAGCGCGCGGAGGTCGAGACCGTGCGCGATCCCGAGGCCGCCCAGGAGGTAGACGAGGTCCTCGGTCGCGAGGTTCCCGGCCGCGCCCGGCGCGAACGGGCACCCGCCGAGCCCGCCGGCGCTCACGTCGTAGGCGGCGATCCCGTGGCGGAGCCCCTCCAACACGTTCACGAGTGCGGTGCCGCGCGTGTCGTGGAAGTGGAGCACGATGCGCTCGCGCGGGACCCGCTCGAGCACGGCCGCCAGCACGGCGGCGACGTCCGGGGGCGTGGCCGCGCCGATCGTGTCCCCGACGTCGATCTCGTCGCAGCCGAGCTCGGAGAGCCGCGCCGCCACGCGGGCCGTCTGCGCGGGCGGCGTCCTCCCCTCGAACGGACACCAGAAGGCGGTGCTCACGTAGCCGCGCACCGCGAGGCCGGCGCCGCGCGCTCGGGTCACGACGGGCCGGAACCGGTCGATCGACTCGTCGATCGATGCGTTCACGTTGCGCCGGTTGAAGGTCTCGGTCGCGGCCGTGAAGACCGCGACCTTGCGCACGCCCGCGGCGAGCGCGCCCTCGAGGCCCTTCTCGTTCGGGACGAGCGCGGCGTAGGTCACGCCCGCGGGCGCGGGGCCGAGCCGGGCGAGGACCTCGGCGGCGTCGGCGAGCTGGGGGACGCGGTCGGGCCGGACGAAGGACGTGACCTCCACGTCGCGCGCGCCCGCGGCGACGAGCGCGCGCACGAAGGCCACCTTCGCGTCGGTGGGGACCGGCGTCGCCTCGTTCTGGAGCCCGTCGCGCGGCCCGACCTCGGTGATCCGGACGGCGCGCGGGAGGTCGGGGGTCATTGGCGCCCGCCGGGTGCGGCCGCGCGCCGGAGACGTGTCACCAGCTCTTCGACGTACTGACGGAGGACCGTTCCAGGGACGTTGCCCGGGAGTCCTGCGTCCGGCGGGATCACGATCTGCGAGAGGACCCAGGCCAGGGCGGCGGGCGTGCATCCGCCGTCCTTCGCCAAGGCCGCGGGAAGCGCCTGCTCCACCCGGTGTCCCGCCTGTTCGAGGACGAGGAGATCCACCAGATCGCGCGCCTCCGCCCGCGACAGGACGGTCGTCAGCTTGTTGGCCAGGATCTCATCGAGGGGGTCGATACGGATCCCATCACGCTCGATCTTCTCCCCGTAGCATTGCGGCACTCTCTCGCGGACCAGGTCCACGACCACGGCCTCATCGCCTCTTTGGACCAGATAACGATGGAAGCCGGGAACGTGCTGCTTGACCGTCAGAGTCCCCTTCAATGCGGTGACTGCCGCTTCGAGGGACTTTCGGCCTCGTTCGAAGGCTTCGTCCTCCAGGGTGAACAGGTCGAGATCGGTCGTGGCTCGGTGGGCGACATAGAAGCCCGCGAGCGCCGCCCCTCCCGTCAGGTAGAAGCCTCTCTCCTTCTCGAAGAAGGCCCGGAGAAGGTCCCGCTGGAGCGGTGTGAGCCTATCCTTGGCCAAGGATGCCGTCCTGGCGCCAGCCCTCGATGAGGAACTCCCAGAACCCGCGGCGCCGGCCCAGCCATCGGGCCACCCTGGGGAGAGCGGAGGCGACTTCCGACGGAGTCACGAAGTGCCAGACATCCACGTCCCGGGCCTCCCGGAGCAGCTTGGTCAGGAGACGCAGGCGCTCCCCTTTGTCCGGACCGGAGAGTCGTGAACGCAACTCCCCGACGGACAGGTCTTCGTCCCAGAGGAAGTACGGACGCAGATCCTCACGGGACCAGTCGTCGGTCAGGGGGCGCATGGCGCGAAGCGTAGCACGGGGTCTCGGCACGGGAGAAGCGCAGCCACCCGTGATCGCGTTCCGCCGCCGGGGGTCACGCGTCCGCGAACGTGACCACCACCTCGTCGGAGGAGACGCGGTCGCCGCGCGCCTTCCGGACCTCGGCGATCGTGACCGCACGGTCCGCCCGCACGACGTACTCCATCTTCATCGCCTCGACCGCGAAGAGCGGGGCGCGAGCGGCCACGCGGTCGCCCGGCTTCACGTGGACCTGCGCGACCACGCCGGTCATCGGGCTCACCGCGAAGGGCTCGGCCGCCGCGGCCCCCTCGTGGTCGCCGCCGCCGGCGTCCCCCACGCCGACCTCGTAGGTGCGTCCGTCGAGCGCGACCAGCCAGATCGCGCCCCGGCGGGCCACGGTCGCGACCAGCCGGCGGCCGCCCACGTGGAGCGTGACCTCGTGCGGCCCGGTGCGCGCGACGGCCGCGTCCACCGGCGCGCCGTCCACGGTGCCCTTGAGCCGACCCGCCTCCAGGCGGAGGTCGCCCTGATGGGTCTCGGACCCGACGCGCCAGGTTCTCATGACGGGCGGAACCCCTGGATCTCGCGCCACGGATCCGTGCGTGCGCGGGCATCGGCAGTCCTCGGAGCCGGTGCGAGGTGGAGCGATTCAGCCGCGACAGCCGCCAGCACCGCCTCGACGGGCGGCCGCACGGGGACGGGCTCCGGCGCGCCGATGGCGAGCCGCCCGGCGCGGAAGTCGGCGCTCGCGAGCACCTGGCGGAGGTAGCCGATGTTCGTCCGCACGCCGAGGACGGCGGTCTCCGCGAGCGCCGCGTCGAGCCGTCGGATCGCCTCCTCGCGCGTCTCGCCGTGCGCGATCACCTTCATGAGCAGCGAGTCGTAGAAGGGCGGAACCGCCGACCCGGCGCCGAAGCCGGCGTCCACGCGGATCCCGGGGCCGCGCGGCTCGCGCCAGGCCAGGATCTCCCCGGCCGACGGGAGGAAACCGTTCTCGGGGTCCTCCGCGCAGACCCGCGCCTCGACCGCGTGGCCGCGCCCGACCCACGTCCCCGCCGGCGGGAGCGGCCCGCCCATCGCGATCCGGAGCTGCCACCCGACCAGGTCGATCCCGAGGCACAGCTCGGTGACTGGATGCTCCACCTGGAGCCGGCGGTTCACCTCGAGGAAGTACGCGCGCCCCTTCGGGTCCACGAGGAACTCCACGGTGCCCGCGTTGCGATAGCCCAGCGCGCGCGCCGCGTCGGCGGCCGCTCGCTCGACGGTCGCGCGCGTCTCGGCGGAGAGGGCCGGCGCCGGCGCCTCCTCGATCAGCTTCTGGTGGCGGCGCTGCACGGAGCAGTCGCGCGTGCCCAGCACCCGCACCTCGCCCCGGGAATCCGCCAGCACCTGCGCCTCGACGTGGCGGGCCGGCTCGATCAGCGCCTCCGCGTACAGGCGCGCGTCGCCGAAGGCGCCCTCCGCCTCGCGGCGCGCCGACGCGGCGGCGTCCGCCAGCTCGGACTCCGCGGCCACCCGCCGCATCCCCTTCCCGCCGCCCCCCGCTACCGCCTTGAGCAGCATCGGGAAGCCGGTCGCGCGCGCCGCCTCGCGGAGCGTCGCCGCTCCGTCGGCGATCGGGCCGGGCGGACCCGGGATCACCGGCACGCCGGCCGCGGCCACCCGCGCCTTCACGCCCAGCTTGTCGCCCGTCCGCTCCAGCACCTCCGCCGGCGGGCCGACGAACGCGATCCCCGCCTCCTCGAGCGCGCGCGCCAGCTCGAAGCGCTCGGCCAGGAAGCCGTAGCCGGGGTGCACCGCCCCGGCGCCGGTCCGGCGCGCCGCCTCGACGATCGCGGGGACCATGAGATAGGAGGCGCCCGGCTCGGCCGGGCCGATCCGCACCGCCTCGTCCGCTTCCTGCACGTGGAGCGCGCCCGCGTCGGCGTCCGAGTGGACCGCGACCGAGGACAGGCCGAGCGCACGCAGCGTCCGGATCACCCGCACCGCGATCTCGCCGCGGTTGGCGACGAGCACCTTGCGGAAGCTCAGGGAGCCCACTTCGGCTTCCGCTTCTCGAGGAAGGCGGCGATCCCCTCGTGCGCCTCGGCCGACGCCCGGGCCTCGGCGATCGCGCCCGCCGTGAGGTCCAGGAGCGAGCGCGAGGGGGCGAGCGCGTTGAGCTGCCGGACCAGCGCCTTCGCGCGCGCGCACGCGGCCGGCCCGTTCGCGAGGAGCAGCTGCACGGTCTCGTCCACCGCGGCGTCGAGCGCCGCGTCCGGAACGACCCGGTGGACGAGGCCGAGCGCGGCCGCAGTCCGCGCGTCGAAGCGCTCGCCGGTCAGGAAGAGGCGGCGCGCCTGGGACCAGCCGATCTTCGGGATCACGTAGGGGGAGATGGCCGCGGGGATCAGCCCGAGCTTCACCTCGGGGAAGCCGAACACGGCGCTCTCGGCCGACACGGCGACGTCGCACGCGGCCACGAGCCCGGCGCCGCCGCCGAGCGCGGCGCCCGCGACGCGCGCGACCACCGGCTTGGGACAGCCGTCCACGGCGGCGAAGGCCCCCGCGAACGCGCGAGCGTCCGCGCGGTTCTCCGGTAGCGGCAGCGCGCCCGCGCGCTTCATCCAGCCGAGGTCGCCGCCCGCGCAGAAGAAGTCGCCGCTGCCGCGGAGCATGACCACGCGCACCGCGGCCTCATGGCCGAGGAACCGGAAGGCGAGCTCGAGCGCGGAGGCGAGCGTCTCGTCGAAGGCGTTGCGGACCTCGGGGCGGTCGAGGCGCACGGTCGCGACGCCGCCGGAGCGCTCGACGACGAGGGGAGGACGATCCGATGGCATGACGCGGCACCCTACATGCGGAAGACGGGGAAGGCGGGAGGCGGGATCGGCGCATCCAGCGCCGCCGTGAGCGCGAGCCCGAGCACGTCCCGCGTGCGCGCCGGGTCGATGACCCCGTCGTCCCAGAGCCGGGCCGAGCCGTACCACGGGTGGCCCTCCCGCTCGTACTGGGCGCGGATCGGATCGGTGATCGCGGCCTCCTCGGCGGCGCTCAGCGGGGGCTTCCCCGCCGCGACGAGCTGGTCGCGCTTCACCGTCAGAAGGACCTGCGCCGCCTGCTCGCCGCCCATCACGCTCACGCGCGCGTTGGGCCAGGTGAACAGGAAGCGGGAGTCGTAGGCGCGGCCGGCCATGCCGTAGTTCCCGGCGCCGTAGCTCGCGCCCACCATCACGGTGAGCTTGGGGACGTTCGCGGTGGCGACGGCCTGCACCATCTTGGCGCCGTCGCGCGCGATCCCGCCCGATTCCGCCTCGCGTCCGACCATGAAGCCGGTCACGTTCTGGAGGAAGAGGAGCGGGATGCCGCGCAGGCAGCAGAGCTCGATGAAGTGCGCGCCCTTGAGCGCGCTGGACGAGAAGAGCACTCCCTGGTTCGCGACGATGCCGGTCATCCAGCCGTGGAGGCGGGCGAAGCCCGTGACCAGCGTGGAGCCGTAGCGGGTCTTGAACTCCTGGAACCGGCTCCCGTCCACGAGGCGGGCGAGCACCTCGCGGATCTCGAGCGGCTGCTTCAGGTCCACGGGCAGCACGCCGAGCAGCTCCTCGGGGTCGTGGCGCGGGGGTTCGGGCTCGGCGCGGTCGGCGGCGGGGACCGGCGCGGGGCCGAGCGTCTCGAGGATCGCGCGGGCTTGGCGCAGCGCGTCCTCGTCGCCGGCGGCGTAATGGTCGGCGACGCCGCTCACGCGCGTGTGGACGTCGGCGCCGCCCAGCTCCTCGGCGGTCACGACCTCGCCGGTCGCGGCCTTCACGAGCGGCGGCCCGCCCAGGAAGATCGTGCCGCTCCCCTTCACGATCACCGCCTCGTCGCTCATCGCGGGCACGTAGGCGCCGCCGGCGGTGCAGGAGCCGAGCACGACAGCGACCTGCGGGACGCGGGCGGCGGAGAGCACGGCCTGGTTGCGGAAGATGCGGCCGAAGTGGAGCTTGTCGGGGAAGACGTCGGCCTGGAGCGGCAGGAAGGCTCCGCCCGAGTCCACGAGGTAGACGGTCGGGAGGCGGTTCTCGAGCGCGATCTCCTGGGCGCGGACGTGCTTCTTCACCGTGAGCGGGTAGTAGGTCCCGCCCTTCACGGTGGCGTCGTTGGCCACGACCATCACGCGGCGGCCGTGGACGAGCCCGATCCCGGTGACGATGCCGGCGGCGGGGACCTCCTCGCCCTCGTAGACCTCGTGCGCGGCGAGCGGGGAGAGCTCGAGGAAGGGCGTGTCCGGGTCGAGCAGGCGCTCGATGCGCTCGCGGGTGAGGAGCTTCCCGCGCTCCTTGTGGCGGGCCCGGGAGCTCTCCGGGCCGCCGGCGCGGACTTTGCGCAGAAGCGCCTCCAGCGACTCGCGGAGCTGGAGGTGGTGCGCGCGGTTGCGCCGGAACTCATCGGAGGCGGGATCGACCCGGCTCGGCAGCACGTCCATGGAGGCGCCGAGCATAGCGGCCGGGGCGCGCGCTTCACAGACCGGCGTTCGGCGGGTGGCCAAGCTGCGCAAGAGGCGGTTCCAGGAGCTGGCGGGGCTGGTCCCGGACGCGCTGCGGCATCCCGTGGCGGTGTTTCGGGGGCTGCGGGTCGAACAGGAGGACGCGTTCATCTACGTCGGCCTCCCCAATCAGCCCTCTCAGTTCCCGCGTAGTCACAGGCCGGGACCACGAGATGAGGTCTTCGTGGTCTACTTGACGTCCGATCGCGTCATCTACAATTGGCGCTGGCTGCCGGCCGACCCGGATGTTCGCGTCCTGCCAGTGGATCACCAGGCGCTCTTTCTCGAGAGGTTGCGATGAGCCGGTCGAATCAGGATTTCACCGAGTTCGTACTCCGCCTCGGCGCGATCACCCCCACGGAGCCGCCTCCGTGGGTCCGTTACGTGCCCGAGGCCGACTTCCTGGAAGTCATTTTCGTGGACGAGGACGACATCGGTGAGCCGCTCGAGCCTGGCGTGATGCTCCTCCGGGGCATAGAAAGCGGCGAGATCGTGGGGGTCACGATCGGAAGGGTGCGCAAGAGGCTCGCGGCCCACGCGCCGGGGCTGGCGGTGGAGATGGAGGAGGGGCGCCTTCCACTCGAGCACCTCCTTTCGCTGCTCCTGTGGCTCCGGCCGCGCGAGCCGGGCAGCCGGGCCGTCCCGGCCTACCGGAAGCTGATCGCCGAGGCGCGCCGGCTGAACGTCAAGATCGAACTGCCGGCGCTGGCGGGCTGATCCCTTTCGTGTCCGGCTCAGTCCACGCGCTCGACCCAGCCCGTCAGGCCCACGAGATACGTGTGGCTCCCAGAGTGAGAGGTCGTCAGCTGAGTGTCTTCATCGATCTCCTCCTGCTGGGGGTGCGCGGCGAGTCTATTCCCGCCAGCCGCGCGAGGTCCAGGTCGCCTCGCCGCGGCGCACGCGCGCGGTGGCGCCGAGAGACTCGACGAGGCGGAGGCCTTCGTCCGGGCCGAGCACCGACACCGCGGTCGCCAGCGCGTCGGCCGTCCGGGCGTCGCTCGCGATCACGGTCACCGTCGCGCCGTCCGTGAGCCCGAGGCCGGTCCTCGGGTCCACGATGTGCGAATACCGCCGCCCGTCGATTTCGACGAAGCGCTCGGAGTCGCCCGACGTCGAGACGCCGCAGCGCGCGGCGACCAGCACGAGCTCCTCGTCGCCCACCCGCACCTGCCACCCCGTCTCCCCCGGCGGCGGCTCCCCGAGCGCGAGATCCCCCCCGCACGCCACGAGCGCGCGCGCGATCCCGCGCTCGCGCAACGCCGCCAGCGCGCGGTCGGCGGCGTGGCCCTTGGCGATCCCGCCCAGGTCGAGCGCCATCCCCGCCTTCACGAGCCGCGCGGTCCCGCCGGCGCGGTCGAGCACGAGACCCCAGGAGCAGCCCACCAGCGCGAGCGCCTCGCGGAGCGCGCCCTCCTCGGGGAGCCGGCCCTCGACGCGGGCGCGGCGCCAGAGCCTCACGACCGGGCCGACCGTCGGGTCGAAGGCGCCCCCGCTCCGGGCCGCGATGGCCTTGGCCGCATCGAGCCCTTCGAGGAGCCCGCGCGAGACCGGCACCGGAGGCCCGCCCGCCGCCGCGTTCAGGCGGGACAGCTCGGTGTCGCTCCGCCAGTCGCTCATCGCATCGTCCACCGCCGCCACCGCTTCGAGCGCCGCGCGTCCGGCCGTCTGGGCGGCCGCCTCGTCCGTGGCGTAGAGGAGGACGCGGATCGGGACCCCCATCCGGAGGTCCACGAATTCGAACCGCACCTCGGACGACGGCGGCACATGGGCGCACGCGCCGGCCAGGAGCGTGGCGGCGAGGAGCAGGCGAGGGAACATGCGG